>Ga0209208_10012140_pt1 | contig 10955 bp, 4 predicted proteins | sample S1TSphfallax_3_FD_187694 | JGI IMG/M metagenome (GOLD analysis project Ga0209208, IMG submission 187694) | Host-associated microbial communities from peat moss isolated from Minnesota, USA - S1T2_Fd - Sphagnum fallax MG (SPAdes) (version 2) | ecosystem: Host-associated > Plants > Peat moss >... | reverse complement strand
ACCTTGGCAGCTTCAGCACAAATTTAAGAAATTTTTAGAAATGCTGAAACTTTTCAAATTTTATTTCTTTCCAAAAAAGAATTCATTTTTTTTCAAATATATATATTATTTTTTATTTTTTATTTTGGTCAAGTAACATTTGAAGAATCCTTTACTGAAACATTCAGGATTTTATTTAATTATTCAAAATGAAAGCTTCAAATTTAATTAATTATTCTTCCGAGACTTGCTATACTACAATATTGCACTTGTAGTGTGCATTTTAACAACCTTGTAGATTTTGCTTTGCGTACATAGAAAGAAAGGTTATGTCAATGCATAATAAGATCCATATAGACCATCACATAGGTTGTTTGTAAATTCTCGTAATACCCAATGGGTATCTACCAGATACATGTTGGGTATCATGGAATTTTATTGTTTTTTTAAATTGAAGGACTTGCAAAGGACTTGACGAAAAGCTTCAAGCCCACCTTCATATGTGTTACACTTTTCGTAAAACTTATCAACCTTTTGCATCAAGTAAGGCACTCTCCAAGTACATATTTTTTCGTTCTCTTTAAATGCTAGTTTTTTGCGGTGTTAAAAAGAATGTGTGCTAGAGTAAACTCCTAATAATGCATGAACAAAGTCTCAATATCACAATTATTTTTTCTTTTCAACTAAAAATAAAATATAAATGTGTGTTAAAAGTGTAAGCAATTTTTTTAATTAATTATAATAAAGTCATTTTTATAAAATGAAAACAACAAAGAAAGTAGTTAAGTGACCAAGGATTGATAAGATAAAGGAAGCCAAAAACTTGATTTTTGAACTCACCGATCATGAAATCACAAGGTGAAATTTAAACAATTTAATATGAATAGACAAGTATGATTGGATCTTATTTGAAATGGATGGTGTGTAAACTCTAAATATGTCAAACTTTATTCGAAAAAAATGTTTAATAGATGCCCACTAAGTGAATAGATGGATTTTTGTTGTAGATGGTTACATGCTTGTCAGTATGTAGGTAATAAACATGAGAACTAAGGTAGCCATCGTGATTAGGTAGGAAACTAGAACCCAATGGAATTTATTTTTTTTTAATTTCTATTGATGAAATTTCATCAATTTTTTATTTTGGAAATTGATTATGGATCAATGAGAGAATGTAGATGAGTAAAACACATATTTATAACAAGCTTTCCACCCAACCTTAAGATCACACAAGTTGTTACAAACTTTACAATTGGTCACAAAACTCTAATTAACTCACTAATAGGAGGAACATCCCTCATGCAAATATTATTATTTTTAGTATTGCATTCATAAGCACATGCAGGAACATTTAATTTTAATTCAAATATTTCATAGATCCAAAAAATGTTAAATGCATGAACCACAAATATTTAAAATAAAAGTAAATTAGTAAAAATAATTTGATAAGTTGTTGACATTTAACATCTCCCACTTAACAAACTATCAACTTGCACATTTGACTATTCACATCAAGCATTAGAAATGTTCGTGCTTAGCAATAGAAAATGTTGTGGTCGATATATTTACCACCATATTCTCTATGTTATAATGTATCGACTTTATAAAATCATCTTTAATTTTCTTTCATGCCAAATGATGATGAATTGTGATATGCTTTATGCAAGCATGAAAGGTTAGGTTTTTTGATTAAAAATATGTAATGTTGATTGTCATCATATATATCAATGGGTTTCATTAATAGTTCACCAAAGCTTCAAATAATGATGAAAGCCACATTCCTAGTTTTGTTGCTTGAGTATTTGTCATATGTTCAACTTTTGTTGATGACATTGCAATGTAAGGTTGTTTCTTGTTATTTCCACTAATATATCCATTACTCAATTTTCTTTAAAACCTAATGTGAATAGGTGGTTATCAATATTGTTGGCCCAATTTGCATCACAATTAGCATATATATTTGTGTAATCTAATAAATAGTATCATAACTCTCAATATTGAAATGTTTGTTTTGATAAACATTTTTCTTAGAATTCACATGACCCATAATGTGGTTGTCAATTCCTTGGCTATGGCTTATGAACCTATCGTAATGTGTTTGGCTTTGATTGTGGCTTATGTTCCTTTCAAAACACACTTAGCCCTAATAACGGTATAAATTATTGTCAAAATGCATTTGGCCTTGGTCATGATTTTTGCCCTTTTCAAAATGCACTTGTCCCTAATTATGGGTTATAATCATATTGAGATGTGTTTGACCTTGGTTATGACTTACACCCCTTTCAAATCACGTCCAACCATGGTTATGGCTTACACCCTTTTCATAACACACCTAACTTGAGCTATGACTTACATTGTTGTTGAAATGTGCTTGGCCCTTTATGTTCCCATTAGAACCATAATTATGGATTACACTCCCATTAAAATGTGTTTAGCCCTAACTACCTTTAACATTTTTGTAAAACTACACCTTTTATGTTCTCATCAAAACCTTAGCTACAATTTATATTCTTGTCAAAATGTACTTGATGTGTAATAGCATCATCCATGTTTCCTCTAAAACATATACTAAAATCCATTGATGCATTTAAATAATAGAAAATTCATTTCACTACAATCCAATGAAAATGTCCAATATTAAGCATAAATGGGTTCACAATCCCCATTAAACAAACAATATTTGGTTTTGTACACACCATTACATACATGAAACTTCCAACAACATTTTGAAATGGGATACGCTTCATTGCTTCCAAGTTTGCATCACTTTGAAAAGCCCATATCCTTTGAAAGTTTAATTGGTAATAAAAATGGTTTGCATTAACTTAATTTCCACCATATTAAAACATTTCAATATACCTTCAATGTATTTGTATTGGGTTAAGTAAATGACTTGGTCTTATTGAACACAATTCACTTCTATCCCCAATAACTATTACATTTCACTTAGATCCACCATTTCAAACTTTCAAGAGAAATTATTTTTTAATAATTTCAACAAAATTAAATCATTAAAGGCTAAAATGAGATCATCAACATACAAAGTTATGATCACAAAGTATTTTCCCTAAGTTCTTTTGAAATACACATTGTGATTAACAAAATTCCTTTCAAAAATTTAAGATAAGAATCATGCATTAATCTTCTACTTCCATGTATGAAGAGATTATTTTAAACTGTATAAGGATTTAAAAATCTTACATACCATTTTTCTTTACCCTTAACCCTAAAACCTTCTAGTCATTACATATATATTTATTCTAAAGGATCTCCATTAAGAAAAATAATTTTAATAAAATTCATTTGATGCACCTTGAAATTTTGAATTGTTGCAATTGTAAACACAATTCAAATTGATTCCATTCGTGCAACAAGGGGGAATGTTTCATTGAAATCAATACCTTCAACTTGTGAAGAACCCCAAAGCCACCAAATGAACTTTATGCCATTCTATTTATAGATCAACACTTGGATAACTTGAATAACCACCTTGTTTGAATAAAAAAACTTCAACCAACAGTTTTTGGTTTCAAATTCCACCTTGAAACCTTGATTTGTTGATTGGCTTACTAATAATATATATTTTGTTGACTTTGGGATACATTTCAAATGCATTTGGAAATTCCATTTGGTAGATTAAAAAACAATAATGTTTTTCTCACATAGATGTCAACTGTATAGTTGTCTCCAATATATACTTTGTGACCCAAAGAGAATTCTTCAAAGGTTGAAAATATTCCCTTTCAAAAGGTGAAATGTTTTGAAGCTCCATAGTCAATGAACCAAGTATTTTTGCATAGATAAACAAAGTAGTCACAAGAAGCTTGATCTTGTTCATTGTAACCACATGTGAAAAACCTTTGAATTTGTTCTTCCAATTTTGTTTTTTCTTGTGGCATTCATTTGCAAAATGATTTTTAATGCCACAATTGTAGCAAGTTTCCTTTTTCTTCAACTTCTCATTCTTGAACTTTTTCCAATCTACACCCCTTTTAAATTTCCTTGAAACACCCTTAAAAAGTAGTGTTTCTTGTCTTGTACCATGGTTGAATACTTTTTCTTTAAACTGCAATTTGTTTTGCAACAATTGTCCACATAATAGCTCCATAAACAATTTATTTGTACATGTACTAAGCCAAATCAACAAAGTATGGAAAAAGGTGGTACATTCCATAAAAATGTAAATGCCAGATCTTAATTATCTTTGGACAAATGTGCAAGGTTGTCATTACAATTTTACCTAGTTCTTGCACAAGCCTTGAAATAAGGGATGGTGAAAAGCTAGGAAAGTGTAAACAATAGAGAAATAATGTTAAATACACATGAAACCTAACGTAATTGGATTGCAAAAGTTTCAAAACTTTCCATGAACTTTTTCCATTCTTTGTGCATATCTTTGTTGGAAGAGTCATTTATTTTGCAATGAATTTTCTTATTTCTTTCAAGGTCATGTGAATTGTGGTGCACATTTTTTCCATCTAGACTTGTTAATCTTGGATTATTGTTTCATTCTTTGGTGTGAAGCATAACTTGTCATGTATATATTTCTCTTTATATAACTTGTGAATGTGGTTTGTTTTTGTCTTCTCATCTTAAATTAGTGTTTACAAAAAAAATTGAAACAATTTGCATGAATTTTAAGTTGTGAGCAGGGAATCTCTCAACGTTAACAAATAAGATACCACTTTAATGCAAGTGCAAAGAAATTATTGTAAGAAACCAAACACACAAAACAATGGTGCTCATATTTATAGAGCATAAAATTAAGAACACTTTCCAAGCTCCTTTTCTACAACCAAGAACACCACAACTTACCCAAAAAGAAAAAAAAGGTATTAACATGCCCTAACATCAAGAAACTTAACAAAAAACCTTAACGAGAAATAAGTCTTGAAATAAAATTTAAAAAGTGAAATAAGTAACATAATAACATACTTCTTATTACAACAACTAATAAGAATTATTTAGTTGAGCTTCAATTTGAAACAAGTTTCGTTGAGTCAAACCTTTGTTGCAATACTATAGCACTTCAAGAAAAATGAGTTCCATGTCTTGAAGGATGTGAACCACCTATGGGACTTGTTTCAAGGTTGAGTTTCATGTGGATCATTAAAACCTTTTGGATTTCTTTGTGAGTAAATCATCAAATAAGATTTGCACTTGCAAGATTATTTGATTACACCAATAAGCAAGAAGTGTTGATCAAAGCAAAAAGAAGTATATTTCAATTTCACATTCTTTTTATTTCCTTCAAGTTTTTACAATTCTTATTCATTTGTTTGATTTTTAATTCTACGTTGTGCATGTTAAGGTATCCTATCATATTTCCATCAGTTTTCTTATTTCTATGCCCTATACAACCGCCCCATTTTGATGATTTTGTAAACATTATATGCATAAGTCTCAATGGCTCTTGATAGGCATTATAATTGTGGAACATACTTACATTTAAAAACAACAATTGCAAAATTAAATGGTGATTAATGATTATATATTTAAATAAGTTGTTATGTATCTTTCATCACACCATAACTTTATTTCAAGTTGTGGTATCATAGAGAGGTGGTGACAGTATTAGGCGCCAAACCTCTCTCAAACATGTTCAACATTTCTTGGTTACACATTACATTTAGTGTTGCAAATGTGAAATATTTTAAATGAACAATTGTGCAACAAACGTTATTCATGTAAGCAACTAAGTTGGAAAATAAGTTTAATAAGTTGTGTTATAAGGAAGAACTACACATTGATAAACTTGCCATAGGTTTATAATAAGATGATTTATCATCAATTTTCAAAAACTCATATATAAGTCAAAACAAGTCCAAAGAATGAGTTGTAAAGTGAATTGTTTTTATAGTGTTTTTATTCTTTCACCCATTTTATTCTTTTAAAAATTATAAAAATGACTAGTAAAGTAATAAAATCCTTATCCACATGAAAATAGGGTAGGATTGTGTGGCCATGACATCTCTTCTCTTCATGACATGTGACTATATAAATACATGTAAAATTTTTAAAGATTCAAGGATAAGAGTAGAGAGGAGGGCCACGTATGGCAAAGGTTGAACATAAGGCTTTTCCAACTTGATGCTAAACTTTTGTGCATTTTTGGAATGTTTTGATTATTAGGGGAGGGTTGATGGAATAGAATTCCTAGTTGGTAATACACCTCTTGATTTAAAACTTTTTTTCATGCAAGAAAGTAAGTATCACATCCAATTCCTTGAAATTTTTGTTTTAGAAGCAAATTTTCAGCTCAATGAACTTTTGCAAAAATTGTTTTGTATGATTAGATTTTGGCCAAATTTATATAAGTCCTCTATATAAGACTCTATCCAACTCTATAAGACTTCTTTATGACTTTCACCTGTTGGTTTGTTTATTTTCCCAATGATTTGTGTTTAATGTCTTATTTGATCATGAATTGTTGAGTATAATACCATTCCTACTAATGCTACAAACAACCAACATGTATTGTTTATGATCTTTCCATTGACATTTTACACTAGGGAATGCACCCTATGATGCAAAATGTGATATATGGATTTAAGATTGAAACCTTAAACCCTAAACCTTTAGACAAAAAGCAAGGTACCATGACATTGTAAAATATTATGTAGTATGGAAGATCCATCATTATGTATGTATATGTACATTAGTTTTTGGGAAATTTTCAAATGGGAAACTTAGTTTTCATTTAGTGTTCAAATATGCACTTGAATTATAGTCAATTAGAGTTTTTTTTTCCTTCTTAATATTGAGTTTATATTTGTAATTAAAAAGAAAAAATTGTCAAGAAAATGAACTACAACAAAAGAAGCATATAACTCATAATATTGTTTGACTTATTTTCTTATTTTCAAGCTTTATGATCTACACTTTTTGTCAACCTTTGTTTGCCTCTTGAGTATCTAGATGTTAATTTTCCCATCATTTTGAACATCATATTATATTCCTAAAAATGACTTCCAATTTGAATAGTTGCTTTGAATATGGGGTGACCAAAAATGTTTGAATATATTGCAAATGATATGTAATTGGGTACTATGTTTTAGAGTATTTGTGCAAACTAAAGTGACACAATTTATAATAGAAAGGTCTCAAAAATTGAATATTTACTTTACATTTCAAATTTAACTAAATAAAATTTGCCTTATTTTGTGGACTTTAATTTTAAGAAAGTTGGAATGTGAGGATCAACCATTTTTCTATTGTCAAAATTTTCCAAAAAAGATAATTTAAAAATTTAAAATTAGAAAAAATGATTTTGGAGGATTTTAGTTGTTAGGAATGAGATTTTTTTTTGAAAATAATCAAATTCATATATTTGATTTTCAATGTGACTTCATGTGGACTCAAATGAGTATCATTTGGCTTATCCACAAAATTTCTAAACTCCCCAATCTACACTGAACAAATTCGTTGCAAGGTCATTTATTATTTTAATAAAAATCACATCAGTTCACAATAAGGCATTTGATTATTAATTCAGAAATTGAAATTCAATAAAATTTTAGAAAAGTAACTAAGCCCATGAATACCATTCTATAGATTTTTTGTTCATTTATAAGTAATTTTAAATATTTGTCCATTATCAAAATTGTACAACATTTATAACGTAAAAGAAAATATTGACATTCATCCCATTTATGATTTTAAATAACAGAAAAAAACATTGTGTTCACAAAGGGTACTCAATAAATCATGTAGTACTAAGAAGATCTCAAATTGCTGAATTCACATTTGTTGCATATATTACAAATTATGCCTCGTGTTTTTTTCAACCAACACAATGTACCATAGAAAAATTGTGCTCCCACATTTGCATTATAATATGATTTGAAAAAAATGGATATATTGCTTTCTTGTGATGCTTCAATAACTAGTTGCTTACAACACTTTTTGCGTACATGACAAAGCTTTTGAAATAGAAAGATCACAATACCATTCACTCCACTTTGCTACTTGATTTTTTGATTGATTAATCTCTTTTGAGATGCTTGAATCAACAACTTTCTTATGATTTGCATGTCTATTATTTACAACTTGTTTTTATATTAAATTAGCCAAAGAACCTTGTATTGAATATGTTATGAAAGTTTCAAATGTCATATTGGGATGTTTTCATAAAACCACCCAAAAAATTCTATTACTAGTTACACACATTCATTCCAATTTGTTTTATTGTATCCTCTTCATCCTCCCTTGCATAGGCAACCTCAAAGTACCAATCCCTTGTCCATGATATATTCCATGTTCTCATTTCATTGCCCTTTCAAAATATCCCTCCCTTATCCACAATGTACTCCATATGTTCACTTCATCAAGTCCCTTCAAAGTATCCATTCCTAACTAATGGTAACTTAAAAGCACATTGATTCTTCACCAATATTTTTTTTAACAATTTTTGTTTGTAGCCAAAGTGGCAATCATCTATAGGAAGATGAAGAAAAAATGGCTATCATATCTGGTAATCTTAGCCAAATCTGGCTATATACCAAATATGAAATAAAAATCCTTAATCAACTTTTTATATTTTAGTTACACATTAAAAAATCAAGTATAAAAATATTGTGATTTTTTCTACTTAATTTTTTTGGCATTTGGAAAAATCCAAAATCACTTGAATTTTGAATTTCAAATTTCATTTTTTGATGAAATTTTGCCAATAAAAAAAGGTTATGAACCTCCACCCACACTTCTTGTTTGGGATTATGCCAATGTTTATCACATCCAACATAAAATGTTAATTATTTCTTCATCCCATAAACATGAAAAACGAACATTATAAAATTTAAAAGCCACACTACTTGGGCCAATAAAAAGCAATCATTCATTTTACTAACCCTTTTGAAAATATTTGTATTCTATATATCGTATTAATAAGTGCAAACCCAATTTCAAATTATATAAAATGTTATGCTTCTTCATCCAAAGTATTGTGTACATACTATTATAATGTTGTTAGTTGAGACATTCTTAATGATTTGAAACTTCAAATTAGTTAAAGAGTACACTTCAACAAAAGTATTGTGTCGAGGTTATTATATTGCGATTGGTGGAAATGCTCTTAATGATGGAAACTTCAAATTAGGTAAAGAGTACACTTCAACAAAAGTATTGTGTTGAGGCCATTATATTGCAATTGGTGGAAATGCTCTTAACAATGGAAACTTCAAATCACACCATTAAATTACATGGCTTGTTGCACAAAAATATTTTGCTTCCAAAACCACCACCATCACCACACTTGTTCTTCATTCTCAAAATAAAAAATCAACAATGATACATTTGCTTCTATGTATTAACAAACCTACATTTCATTTATCTTTGCATTTTCAAATGTGCCTAACAAGTGTTACTTACGAAAGCTAGGTTTCTAAAACCTTGACATATGATCTGAACTTTCTTCTACTTGACACTTTATATGTGCCTAATGAATGTCACATTGTCACCTAATATAGGGTAGGTAAGTTCCACAACCTTTTTGACAATTTTAACCTTTGTTGGCTTGGGGGAGAGATTGGATGAATTGTTGTAAGATTTGGGCATAGAAATGGAATTTTGGTTCAAACTTGACCGAATTTGTGAGTGACATTTGGAGTACTATGTGTGTGCAAATGATGGATGTACATGTTCCATTAAAGTGCATGAATCTCGATGAGAAACTCTAGTTCTAGGCAAGGAAATTTTCTAGTTTGAAGTTTGAACAAGTGTTTGGTATGTGTATTGGTATGGAAGAACATATTAGTTTGCTATCATATGAGGCAATACCACCACTAGACTACGAGGAACTTGAGATAAATACCAACCTCAAATTAGTTTTATAACAATCTCAATACCATGTTTATATTGGTGTTGGGTAATTTGATAGGTGAGAACCATCATTTGTAGTTTTGGTTTGTGAAAAAACCAAATTGAAATTGGGTTTGATTTTTGGAATTGGAATTGGAATCACCCAACACTGGTTTTGTAATATATACCTAACTCAAATCAGGCAAAAATCAGTCTGGGGCCCGCGACCAGACAAGTCCAATACCAAGACCAGGTTGATATGAAAGTGTTCAAAAAGATCCAATACCAGTACCAGGCTGATATGAAAAGACTGAATACAAGTATTGGGCTGGTATCAAGTGCTTAGAGCATCTCCACCGGTGCTCAGCATGTGACTCCAGACAGTAAAATTTATTGTGAAAAAGTCAAAATATGCCGGTTTATCTCGGGAAATTGGTTTTTCTGCACTAAATTTGTGCAGCTTGCTTTGGTTGGTAAAAGGCGCAACACAACACAGTTGTGCACCTCCAAAAAAAAGAGTGTAATAAATTGGACCTGACTGCGGTTTAGTATTTCTGATTGGTCGATCATAATGATTGGTCCAGGTGGTTTGCTATTAGTAATTCCCACGTATATGCAGTTCCACTTACAGATAAATTATCGGTGGGGTTGCCTAAAAGAAACACATCTAAAGTTAGACATTTAATTTTATTATCCAGAGTGACATACTGAGTGAGTACAGGTGGAGATGCTCTTAGTAGTCAGGTACACACTAGTACAACACTGGTTTGAATCTACTATGAAGGACAAGAAAAGTATGCTACCAACTGCTCCTCCTCCTTTTTCTTCTGCTTCCTGTTGGAAGTTGGAAGTATCTCAAAGACAAGAAAAATGGTTGTGTTGAAAAAGGATTGATCATTCAGAGTGTTTTGTCAGTGAACCAAAAAACAAAGTGCCAATCACACAAAGTCTAACTCACTTCAAAGAATTCCATTCTTCCAGGAAATATCTAAGTTCACTGATCAGATCACCCACTGTAGTCATGATCTGAGCTTCACAAGAGTCCACCCATTTCCATATAAATTCAAACTTGTTTGGTCCTCTTTGGAGGAAGAAGAGTGTTTCTTTTTGGTCAACAATTTCTGCAACTACTTCACATGTAGTGATGATCTGAGCTTCACCAAGAGTCCACCCATTTC
>Ga0209208_10012136_pt1 | contig 10957 bp, 14 predicted proteins | sample S1TSphfallax_3_FD_187694 | JGI IMG/M metagenome (GOLD analysis project Ga0209208, IMG submission 187694) | Host-associated microbial communities from peat moss isolated from Minnesota, USA - S1T2_Fd - Sphagnum fallax MG (SPAdes) (version 2) | ecosystem: Host-associated > Plants > Peat moss >... | reverse complement strand
AAGACAAATGGGATGAATATAGAGATGGTGGTGATCACATTGTTGCATGCCTTTTACTAGGAGAGAATTTTGCTATGCATATAGAAGAAAGAAACGAAAAAGTGGATTTTTACATCTTCGTTTACACAGAGACTAACTTCATGGTTGAAAAACCTTTCACTTGCCCTTGGGGGCAACAATTTTGTGTAGGTGACATGGTAGTGACTAGGAAATATTACTAGACTTGGGGTCGGTCAAACTCTTCATATGTTATATTGACTAGGTCCCAAAGTGTTTATATTCATGCATGCCATTTTAAGGTAGTCAAATTCCCCATGTTGTTAGCAAGTCATAAGGTCCAAGGTAATGAATTAGTGTACAAGCTTGGTTTTCATGGTAAATATAACATCAAGCATGTTATCACGACCATCGAACTATTATAATGGAGCTTCATTTTTTATAGTTTTGTTGTTAAGTTATTACATGACCAAATCTTGTACTGGGATGTTCATATTGTGTCAACAAGTTGTTTCTCCTTTCATGATTTTGAGTCCACATAGAACCTTCAAGCCTTGTTAGTTGTTACAAGTCATAGTTTACATTGTAGATGTTGAAGCATACAACCTTTGTAATCTTTTAGTTAGTTAATACAATTGTTCCATTTCATGAACCTTGAATGTTTCATTTCTTGCTTGATTTCAAGTTGTTTCCAATAGGTTATGGGCCCACACCAAGCAACATAAAGGACATTGTGTTAAAATAAGAAGAAGTAAAGGATTTTGCTTGTACAACATAAAAAAGGAAAATCCTTTGAGGTTAGTTTGAAAGGTTACAAAAAGACTAAAAGTCTTTCCAAGTGAGTGGGAGGTGTGGAAGAGATTTCTTCAAAGTGTTATAAGTTTTTCAAGTGTGGAAAACTTGTTTTTAAGTTTTTGAAAGTATCAAGTTTCAAGGTGAAAGTGTTTAGAAGAGAATTCTTCGAGTACTTGAAAACTTCAACTTTCAAGTTTGAAAGAATGTTTGTTGTAGTTTTTGTGTTCAAAATGTCTTCTTTTCAAATGGAGTCCTTGAAAATCATGGAGAAGTTTGATGGTGGCAACTTTCACCTTTGGAAGTTCAAAATGCGCATGATGCTTTCTAAACATGGGCTTTGGAAATTTGCTAATGGGAGTGCCACCTTACCAAGTTAAGAAGTTGCAAGCGTCAATTACAACGAGAAGGAGATGAAGGCTTTTGCATTGCTTTGTGAACATCTCACGGATGCCCAACTTGCACACATTCAATATTGTGACAATGTGAAATGTACGTGGGAGGCTATTTGCGGTGTCCATGAAGCTAAGACAATTGGTAACAAGTTGTTCCTTCGAAGGATATTCTTCACCATCAAAATGCAAGAAGGAGATGACATGCTTGTGCACATCAACACGGTGAAAGTCGTTGCGGACCAACTATGTTCTATCGAGGTGAACATTACGGATGAAGATGTTTACATGGTACTCCTCATGAGCCTACTTCCATCCTTTGATAACCTAGTCACAAGCTTGGAGTCCATGTCCACAAAAGATGTAGACGTTCAATTCATTGTAGCAAGGTTGTTTCACGAAGTGTCCAAAAGAAAAGAATGTGAGAGTTCTGAAGCTACCGCATTAGCAAACAAAACTCATAAGTCAAATGAAAAGCTTTGTTTCTATTGTAAGAAACATGGACATTTCGTGAAAAATTATTTGAAGAAGAAAAATGATGAAAAAGAAAAAGTCAATGAAGCTTGTGAAGATGTCGCAACCCCATTTTGGGCAAAGTGTGAGGATGAGACTCACACTCCCAAAAGTGGGAACTTGGAGTCCTCCGAGACTCCCACAACTTTAGAGCTCGACATTAGAGGGCAAAACACCTCACCTTGAGGTGTTCTTTAAACCATTGGAAAGGTCTTGAAGTGTAGATGTCCAAAAATGGCCTCGTATGAGCCATTTGGACATTTGCAGCCCATGTTATGGGCAAAAGAAGGGCCGGGAGTCAAACTGGCAATTTGACTCCCGACCACTAAAAGTCGGGAATCAACCTCTTCTTGACGTCTGAAAAAGGAGTGCAATCAGGATTTGGAAAGCTCTCGAGGAGAGCTATAACTTTGGTTTAGACCTCATTCCAATTGGAGGTCGGAGCCATGAGATATGAGTGTCCAAAGTCCCGGGAGTTCAACCAGGGATAGTTTCGGGACTCCTCCTTGGGGGTCTCGGGAAAAAGTGCCATTCGGATGTGGCTCCCACGGAGTAACGCAGAGAATACTATATGGGGGAAGGTGGTGGCTTCCCCCAAGTCCGGGCCATGGTGAGTCAAGTGAGTCCAAGGTCGCCCGTGGCTTGTCCCAACACCAAATGGATGCAGAATGAGTTCTAACCAACTTGGGGTTGGTTTTGGATGCAGGTTCGTGTAACAACATAATTGTCCCTCTTCCTAATCTAATCCCGGGACTTCTAGCACGCCCCTCTTACCCCCTTTAGTGCTGGAAGTCGGGAACGGCCCTCAAGTTCCATCTTTCCGCAATTTCACATACTTAGACCCTCAAGTGGGTTTAATAAGGAACTTGGGAGTGCGTCAGAAGACCACAAACAAATGTTTGTTGTCGCATTGAGTGCCAATGATCATATCACATATGATTGGATTGTTGATTCTGGTGCAACATAACACATGACATTCCAACAAGAATGGTTTACCACGTACGAGCACATTTCCCCAAGGAGGGTGTTCATGGGCGATGACACCGTTTTGGAAGTCATCGATAAGGGGAACATCAAAGCCACAATGCTAGCGAGAGGCAAAATGTCATAGACAACCATCACCCAAGTTCTTCATGTTCCAAAAATGAAAAATAGTCTCATTTCCGTGAGTAAATTCATTTCTAAAGGTTTCAAAGTGACATTTAACAAAGATGATTGTAAGGTTAACGATGTTCAAGGAGTTGTTGTGGCAGAAGCACGAATGGACAAAAACTTGTACCTTCTTAATGTGAAGGTGCGAAAGGACACGGGGCACATTGCAAATTATTTGGATGAAGGTACAATGTTTTGGCATGAAAGACTTGGCCATCTCAACATGGCAAGGCTTAAGGATTTGGATGCCATGGTGAATGGCATGAATTTGAAAGAAGTGCCATTGCACCATGTGTGTGAAGCTTGTATTGAATGCAAACATCAAAGGACATCTTTTCCTAAAGATGAAACGACAATGGCTTCCAAACTTTTAAAACTTGGTGCATAGCGATGTGTGTGGACCGATGAAAACCACATCCCATGGCAGAGCACGATATTTTGTCACCTTCATTGACGATTTTTTGAGAAAAACTGATGTTTACCTTTTGAGAGCGAAAGGAGAGGTGTTTGACAAATTCAAGGAATATAAGGCCTTGGTGGAAAATCAAATTGGCATGAAGATCAAAACCTTGAGATCGGACAATGGAAGAGAATTTGTGTCCAAAAAGTTTGACAACTTTTTGCATGAATGTGGAATCCAATGACAAACAAATGCACCTTACACACCATAACAAAATGGAGTTGCGGAATGAACCAATAAGACCATCATGGAATGTGCTAGAAGCATGATTCATGCACAAGGTCTTGACTTGGAGTTTTGGGCTGAAGCAGTGAACATGGCGATTTACATCAAAAATCGATGCCTAACTAAAGTTTTTGAGTCAAAGACCCTACAAGAAGCATGGACCGATAGAAAGCCCAATGTATCTCATTTGAGAGTTTTTGGTTGCAAAACATTTGCTCACATTCCCGATGAAAAGAGAAGCAAATTAGAATCCAAATTCATGCCTTGTGTGTTTTTAGGGTATTGTGAAGGGACCAAAGCATATTGCTTGATGTGTATAAAAACCAAAAGGATCATCAAGAGTCGAGATGTTGTGTTCCTAAAAGGGACAAAAAAAGTAAAAGGTGTTCATCATAATAGACCCCCTTCAAAACAAGTAGAACATGTTGTTGTAGATGAAGCCGTGAATGATGATGCACTTGTCAAGGATGCCAATCCTATATCTTTGAACGAGGGACAATCAGAAGGCGTGGAAGGTGATGAATCTACATCAAACTCTTCTTCAAAAGAAGAATTTGCTACACCACAAGATGTAGGTTTGAATGAACCACAACAAGATGGACGAAGAGAAAGGCCCCAAAGACAACATTAATAGTGGCCTCATGATTGGTGGGTGGCCACCAAAGAAGTGGAACGGGCCACCATAGCCTTTTCGAAAGAACCTCAAACCGTGGAAGAGGCGTTGAATGGCAAAGATGCCAAGAAGTGGGAGACAGCTATGGAAGAGGAATACAACTTTCTTATTGTCAACAACACTTGGTCTTTGGTGCCACTCCCCAAGGGTAGGAAGCCCATTTCTTGCAAATGGGTGTTCAAAATTAAACATGGGGTCCATGGTGAAGTGGAACGTTACAAGGTTAGACATGTGGCAAGAGGTTTCACCCAAACATTTGGAGTTGATTACAATGAAACTTTTGCACCCGTTGCAAAGTTTATGTCAATTTGTTGTATCCTTGCATTAGTGGCCATGGAAGACATGGAGATTCATCAAATGGAGGTCAAAACTGCATTTTTCAATGGTGACCTTGAAGAGGAGATCTACATGGAACAACCCGAAGGATTCACACAAGAAGGTGAACATCTTGTGTGCAAGTTTCACAAGTCATTGTACAGGTTGAAACAATCTCCAAGGGCTTGGAACCAAAAATTAGATGCTTTCTTGAAAAACATTGAGTTTTTGAGGAGTGATGCGGATTTAAGCTTGTATGTTGCGCAAGTGGGAGATGTCAAATTTTTCATTGTCGTCTACGTTGATGATCTCATCTTAGTGTGCAATAATAAGGACAATCTTTTGCAAGTAAAACAAGAACTTTTTCGAAAGTTCAAAATGAAAGATCTTAGTGACTTGCATTTCTTCTTTAGCATGGAAGTGGAAAGGGATTGTGCACAACTGACGCATTCCCAACTCCTTGCAAGACTCAAAAGTGAGTCCAAGTACAAAACAACGGAAGGGGGAGGAGTCGGGGCGTGCCCCCTAGCTCACAACACTTTGAGGGGTAGAAGGGCATGTTGGAACTCCGGGATGGGACTAGGAAGAGTTGACAAGCTTCATTTACTCACACAAGCTTGCACACAACCCACACAAGGTGGTTAGTGCATAGTTGGAGCACCTTTGGTGCTAGGACGAACCACGAGCAACACAGACACACAAGACTCACCCCGGCCCGGACTTGAGAGAAGCCACCACCTTCCCCCTTATAGTATACTTTGGACCTCTTCACGGGGCCTACATCCAAATGGCTTTTCTCTCCCAGGACTCCCGAGTGGGAGTCCCGAAATCGCGCCAACTAGGACTCTTGCGACTTTGGAACCCCATAACTTTGGGAGTAAACCTTGGATCAAGGTGCGGTCTCTAGTAAAGTTGTAGCTCTCATCGAGAGCTTTCCAACGGTATGTCGCACGTTGTCTGCAGCTAAGTAAATCAGGTCGATTCCTGACTTTTTCTGGTTGGGAATCAAATTGGCATTTTGACTCCCGGCCCTTCTTTTGGCCATAACTTGTGTTTCAAATGTCCAAATGAGCAATGCAAGCCCATTTTAGACATTTAGGTTCTAAGAGATTTCCAATGATATAAAGAACGTCACAAGACATTGAGTTTTGACCCCTAAAATGGCTCTCTGAAGTTTCAAGAGTCCATTGGGACTCCATCTCCCAAAGTGAGAGTTGCCTTGGGAGTGTGAAGGTTCACTCCTTCACACTTTCTTACACTCCCGGGAGTATGTGATGTGACTCGCGGGCTTTCTATTGGCCCGTAACCTTGCAACCCCTTGGCCTTGTTCACGAGCCCAAAACTAGGGTTGGGACAACAACATTTGATTTACATCAACCAAATTGGATATCTCAAGGAAATTTTCAAACACTTTCGTATAGAGGATTGCAAAGCCATTGGAGTGCCACTTGATCCCAAGACAAAGTTGAAGAAAAATGAAAATAAGGATGTTGAGATGGTGAAGGTTTCTTATTAACAAGCTATGGGATCCTTGATGTATGCCATGTTGTGTACTTGGCCGGATTTGGCATACCCAATAAGCGTGGTCAGTCAACACATGGCCAATCCAAGCGTAGAACATTGGATTGCGGTCAAGCACATTTTTTGATACTTATAAGGCACTTTACAATTCAAATTACGCTTCGAAAGATTAGTGCCCCAAGGTTTGGTCAGATATTATGATGTAGATTGGGCCGGTGACCTTGAGGATAGGAGATCCACCACAGGGTTTGTATTCATGATGGGAGGTGGAGCTATTTCTTGGAGTAGTAAATGACAATCCACAATCGCTCTATCAACGACCGAAGCCAAATACAAGGCAAGTACACAAGCTACCAAGGAAGCCATATGGATGACAAAATTCATGAAGGAATTAGGGTACATGAAAGAAAAGAAGGCAATGGTGATTCAATGTGACAACCAAGGTGCAATATCATTAATGAAGAATCCCAGGCAACATGCTCGAACAAAGCACATTGATGTGCAACATCATTTTGTTCAAGAACGAATTGAAAATGGCGAAGTTATGTTCGAATATTGTTCAATGGAGGACATGGTGGCGGATGTGCTAACAAAGGCAACACCAAAAGAACGACATAACAAATTGATAACCATGTTTGGATTAGAAACTTCATAAAGTGGGAATGTTAGAAATACTATTCGTTTCTAATTCCCAATGGAGATGAATGTGTTAAACATTCATCAAAAGGATGAATAGTATTTTCATCCTTGTAGTAGTTAGGTTAAGTTGAATAGTGGTGGCTAGGGTTTAGAAGTGAAATTTACTTAGGGTTTGGCAGCGGCTAGGGTTAGGGTTTGGCAGCGGCTAGGGTTAGGGTTTGGCGGCAGCTAGGGTTAGGGCTTGACAGCGGCTAAGGTTAGGGCTTGGCGGCACCTAGGGTTAGGGTTTGGTGGCAGCTAGGGTTAGGCGACAACTAGGTTAGGGCTAAGTGGTTGCTACTTTAGGGTTTGGAAATAATATATAGTGGAGTGTTTTTTAGTGGTTTTTCATTCTCTCCTTTCATGATTTTGAGTGCACATAGAACCTTCAAGCCTTGTTAGTTGTTACAAGTCATAGTTTGCATTGTAGATGTTGAAGCATACAACTTTTGTAATCTTTTAGTTAATTAATACAATTGTTCCATTTCATGACCCTTGAATGTTTCATTTCTTGCTTGATTTCAAGTTGTTTCCAATATGTTGTGTGGGTTTTCATATGGACAAAGGGATGGAATACTCATTAAATTACAACCATTAAAGGATCTTGAGGATGTAATTGAGTGTTAATTTGTGTTATAGGTTTCATTAGTTTACTACAAGAGATATTATGTATTGTTTTATCAAGTGGTATATATTTACCATGTTAACCTATGTAGACTACAAAGTATACACATCATGGACCTTATGTCTAAAAGGGTTAGGGATGCAAGCAGTGACATATGTACACATTGGAAGCTATTGGTGGATAACGTTTAACTATTGGAAAACATGTAGCCATACCACTCAACATACCACCCATTTTTCAATGGTTTTTAGCAAAACCACCATAATGGTGTGGTGGTTTCCTTGGTGGTTTAATTTGGTGGTTGGTCATGTGTGGCAAAGAACACCACTCAAGGTCCACCCAAATCAATTTTGGTGGTCACCTAATGGTATTACAAGTGGGGATTATTTATTTAAAAATATTTAGAAAAAAATATTTTCGAGCAATTAGGGTAGGGGGGTGGGGGGTGAATTGTTTTATTACAAGTGGTTTTATGCTAGGTTGGTGTGAGTGTATTGTAAATGGTTTGTGAGTGGGGTGTTAATGAGTTTTGTGTGGTTTGTACCATTTTGGTGGTGACATATTGGGTTGTTTACTTAGTGGTTTTAGGGCATAGACTTGGGTTAGGGTTATTGGTGGGGTTAGGTTAATTCCCTAAGTGATTTTAGGGTGTTGTTGTGAGTGGTTTTAGGGTGGCTTCCTTGATAGTTTCACAAGTGGTGTTGCTGTGTTATGGGTGGGTTGTATGTGATTTTATTGGTGGTCTTAGGAGTGCTTTTCTTAATGGTATATAGGATGGTTCCTAAATGAGTTTATGGTGGACTCATAAGTGGGGTTATGAGTGGTTCTTAGTGGTTTTTTTGGATGGGTTATGGGTGAATTTCTTGGTGGGCTTTGTTGGTGGTACATGGGTAAGGTTTAGGGTGGTTTTATGGAAGTATTGTGCCATACTTTAAAATGACTTTAGCAAGGTGGATTCATGTATATAATGGGCAAAGACCAATTGTTTATGCAAAGTTGGCAATGTTTAACCAAAAATGAAATTGTTCCCAAGGCTTTAGCACATATGGAGGTCAACCTACATAGGGCCTTCTATAAGAAAAACATTGTTACTATCATGTACTAGCCTTAGTTTTGATACCTACGAAGTAAACCATCACATTTGCTATTATTGCTAGCAAAATGTTTCAATCCTTTGATGTTGCATCCCCATATCATATGTGTAAAAAAACATGTTTATTAACATGCACCAAATGTCCATATCCTCCAATGTTGCATGCCCATCCACACTATAATGGCTAAGTTTAGTGTACCCACGAACACTAAGTTCCAATCCAACCTCGTTGCATGCATAGAAGCCATTAAACAATGTATGTTAATGTTTTGCAAACACCAATGTATGCATATACAAACAACATCGAATGCATTAGGCTATGACATGGGTTGCATAAACTTTTCATGCACATACCTACTATAGAAACATCACACACCCTTTGCCACCAAATGTATTATGGACCAAAGTATGTAAGTATTGTCTTTGGCTAGTAGGACACAAGCTTCATCTATCATAAAGATTTTGGCAACTCATGCAACCTTGTCACTTATCAACACTTTTGTATTTTCACAATAGACTTTGTTGACCTACACCATTTGTGCGCCACCTACACATAGTGATGGCAACCTTTGGGTCTTAGAACTTCAAGATCCTTTGTGCACTCCAGCCACACCTTTAGTCACCACCAAATTTTGGTGCTTGGAATGGAGTATCCATATTCGGGTGCCAAATTTATGCGGGGTTTTTCATCCCCACCACCAGTACACATCATGAATGACAAATCCATGTAAGTAATCCAACTAGTTATAATATATGGGAAGTCTTTTTGAATGGGTTTGAAGGAGTGTCATTCAATAAACATGTACCTCATCATTTTAAGGGCAAAATGAAGGGGGGGACCTGCAAGCCCTTACTAATGTTGGGACTTTGTCACATCCCAATCATCTAAAGGTTTAGTAACATCCCAAACTAGTTTATTTGCAAGCCTTGTTGTTCTCATACGACAATGTGGAGGATTCCCACTTGATGGTGAGCTGGTTGTCCCCTTCAAATCCTCTCCAACTCCCTCACCATGTGCATCTGTGGTCACAGGTAACCTTGCTTTTGGATTAGGTCTCTTGCCTTTTGTGTTGGCCAAATCAATCTTTGGTTCTTGAATAACACCTTCATCTACTTGGGATAATTCTAGAAACCTAATGGGTTCACCACTATCAACCCAGTAAGCCTCTTAAGTGCATGGTACAAGTGTTGTGAGCCTTTTCCTTGCACTTGATTGAGTGGTTAGCTAGGTTGTTTTCCACCTTTAATAATTTGGGTGTCATTCTCATCATCCCCACCAATATCCATGGAGCAAGTGACCTCCTGCATGTCTTCCACCAATGGATTATCCACACTTGTGACACCCCTTGATCCTCATGGTTATCAACAACAACTAGTGTAATGCAAACCAACTTGGACATGCCTGAGACCCCAACAACATTTGGTTTCTAGTTTGTTATTTTCACCTCTTATGTGTCAAGGATAACCTAATCATTCATAACATCCAACTCATGGTCTTTTATCTTAATTTTTTGTGTTTCAATGACAACCAATGTGTCACTCATATAATGTGGCTTTTGGATTCTTGTCTTAATTTCTTGTGTGTCAAGAATAGCTCAATCACCTGCAATCCAGTTAACTTTGTAAGAGTTTCCACAATGGCCTCTTGGGTATTGAGAGGGTTGCCAACTTCATTGGCAAGGTTATATGTTGCAACATCATCTAACCCATGTTCAAGCATTTGCTCACTTTCATGCCCACCATTGCCCCTTAATTCACTTGTGGTCTTATGGCTATTGGAAACAACTTGAAATCAAGCAAGAAATGAAACATTCAAGGTTCATGAAATGGAACAATTTTATTAACTAACTAAAAGATTATAAAGGTTGTATGCTTCAACATCTACAATGCAAACTATGACTTGTAACAACTAACAAGGCTTGAAGGTTCTATGTGCACACAAAATCATGAAAGCAGATAATGAAAGACCACTCAAAAACACTCCACTATATACTATCTCCAAACCCTAAAGTAGCCGCCGCTTAACCCTAACCTAGCTGTCGCCAAACCCTAGCCACCACTATTCAACCTAACTTAACTACTACAAGGATGAAAATATTATTCATCCTTTTGACGAATGTTTAACACGTTCATTTCCGTTGGCAATTATAAACGAATAGTATTTTTAACACTCCCACTCTATGAAGTTTCTAATCCAAACATGGTTATCAATTTGTTATGTCGTTCTTTTGGTAATGCTTTTGTTAGCACATCCGCCACCATGTCCTCTGTTGAACACTATTTGAACGTAACTTCGCCATTTTCAATTCTTTCTTGAACAAAATGATGTTGCACATCAATGTGCTTAGTTCGAGCATGTTGCATGGGATTCTTTGTTAATGATATTGCACCTTGGTTGTCACATTGAATCACCATTGCCTTCTTCTCTTTCATGTACCCTAATTCCTTCATGAACTTAGTCATCCATATGGCTTCTTTGGTAGCTTGCGTACTTGCCATGTATTCGGCCTCTATTGTTGAT
>Ga0209208_10012135_pt1 | contig 10958 bp, 5 predicted proteins | sample S1TSphfallax_3_FD_187694 | JGI IMG/M metagenome (GOLD analysis project Ga0209208, IMG submission 187694) | Host-associated microbial communities from peat moss isolated from Minnesota, USA - S1T2_Fd - Sphagnum fallax MG (SPAdes) (version 2) | ecosystem: Host-associated > Plants > Peat moss >... | reverse complement strand
AAAACCAAGGAGTAAAATTTAGTCAAATCTACACTAATTTTTTTTTCAATTTTTTTTCAATTGTTATTGCCCCAAACTAATGGACTTGGATGTGTAGATTTGGGGTGCACCCATCCAATTGATGGGTTGTTTTGAAATCTACCCATCTACTTGTTGGGTTTCTTCTCAAAATGTGAATGTTGGGTAACTGATTCAATGATGGCTCTATATCATTTTATTTTTTTGGGTTGTCACTTGCCTTTTTTTTATAATGAGGTTTCATATCACTATGAAATGTAAAAAACATTTCATAAGACTAATTTTTAAAATAAAATTTGTTTGATAAACATACAAATAATTAGCTTCAATTCCTTTAAATATTATTAAAATGAGATTCTTAAAAAATTGAATTGCAAATTATGCAAAAATTGATTAAAATAAAACACATCAATTTAAAAATAAATTTAAAATTTAAAAATCTTTTTGATATGTAATTTTAAAAAAATTACTTTGATGCTATTTTTAAAACTCCAATAATGTTGTTATTAAGATTTAATAACAAAAGTCATAATGAAATTGATTTTTAATTGATTAATTTGTTAGTATTGTTGTTGCTTTTTATATTATAAATTTTTTATTATTGCCCTAAAATAGTGGACATGCATGTATGATTTTAAGTTTTACCAAGCATGCATTGGACAAACACAACTAATTTTAATCTGAAAAATTATGATTTTTTCTTTAAATGTTTTTTTTTTTTGGGGTGAAGTTCAAAGTTCAAATCCTCTAACAATATTTTTTACCCCTTGGATGGGGGCGCATCTCACCTTGACTTGGTTTGGTGTTTCAATTGGTTCATTTTTCAAAAAAATAATGTTATTGTTGCTTTGGATGGGTCGGTGGGTGGGTTCTAACTGAAATTATTCGGTTTTCTTAACCACCCAATTTGGGGCGGGTGTTTGTAACATATCGTGTAGTGGCTCCACCATTAATTTAAATATTTCCCATTTTTTTTTCTCAAAGACATTGAAAATTCTTAGCCCATATTATTCAGTTGAAAATTTCAGAAAATCCACCTAATTAAAAGTCATGCATTATTTAGTGCAATTTTCTTAGTATGGGAAAAGAACCTACATTTTACATTTAAACCTTTCATATTTCAAATATTTTTACAACACATTTTTACACTAAAAAATAATAATTTTTTAAAACGTTTTTTCAAAACATTTACAAAACATTTATATATTTTTTAAAGATGACAAAAAAAAAACATGGAGATTTTCTTTCAATTTGAAAAAATGTTTTGAAAACATGAAAACTTATGAAATTTGTGAAGTCTTGTTGATTGTTGAGCAAGAGGGTTGTTGTGAGAACTTGTGAAGTTATGTTAAGAAATGACAAAAAAAAAAGACAATGGGACAATCTGGAGGGTTCTTTAATTGGAGACTACAAGACACATTGCACTTGAAGAAGTGCTTCTCACTTGGGGTTTGAACTCTTTTATTATATTTTCAAATACCTAACCCTGAAACTAAACATGATCATACCTTTACCATTTTGGCAATAATTAAATTATTTTCAGTAAATGCTGATGCTTTCTTTTTTCAAAATTAGTTGTCCACAATGTTGAAAGTTTTAGAAATTATATAAACATATATATAAATTATTGGACATGTTTATTTTTGTTTATTGGAAGTCTAAATGGCCACGTCTTTGAAAGTGTTGAAATTTTAGGAAGTTCTTATGGCTATTGCAGGAGTGAAAAAAAATAAAAATAAATATATATATATATGGCAAGAAAATGAAGGAATGGTAAAGGTACTACAATAGTCCAATTGGAGAACAATACACATAAAATAACAATTATCTCTCTTCATAATAATAATATTATATATTCCTTACATGCTGAAAACTCCATAATTGAAAAACTCCTTGTGCCAAAGTTGAATCCTGAAAACATATTTAATTATTTGTAATGACAAAATTACTTCCTAAATCTGCTTAGGGACTAATGGTAGTGTGATGTCTGAATGGGCAAACTGAGTGAGTAGTTGAGTAGAAAGGTATAGTAAGGATGAAATGTGGATGGAGAAAAATAATTGAGGACAGATAAGAATTGGGTTAAGGATGAATTATATCTTCATTTTTGGGCAGGCCCTAAATTTTTTTTTGCATCATCCAGATTCTCTTGGGTCTATTAATTACAACCCAGGTCAATAGGAAAAAATAAAAATAAAACCCTAATAAGTAGTGGGTCCACCCCCAAAAGGGTAGTTTTTGTGAGGTGCTCAAAGGAATGGAAGTGGCAATGGATTGATTACTTCCATGTCAGGTAATATTCTGTTTGCATCAGGGCATCATCCATCACACCTTATTATTAGTAGTAGTAGTATTGCTTGTCTGAATGTATTAATGATTTGATACCTGACCCAATTTGAAGTAAACCCTAGTACCTTGCCAGCTTCCACACTACCTACCTACCTACCTACCTACCTACCTAATTATATATTATCTGTAGAAATGATGAAATTAAATTGAAAAAGAAAAAGAAAAACCCCTTTTTTCAAAAACAAAACAAAAATTTCTGTTAAAAGGAAAGGAAAGGGAATCTTTTGGAGGGAATGCCCAGGAATATTCCATGTGGTGGACATGAATCTTCAGCTGCCCCTATGGTAGTCAAAACCTAGTCAAACCCTAAAATACCTGGTTAGAGTTGTTGTTGTTGTTCTTCTTCTTGTTGGTAACTTTTAGTCTCCCAATTCATTACCTTAACTTTGTACTAGTGTGAAATTTCAGTTCAATTGAGTTGATTGTTTTGCACTTTACAATTGGGCAAAGGGAAACAACGGGTCCCAAATGCAAAAGAGGCTATTCGATTTCATCTTGTCCATCCATATTTGATTGGATTTGATCTTGGCCGTCCGTGGGTACATGGGTGATCGATGACTGAATACACCCATGGCTTGTATCAGTTTCTCTTGGCCTCCAAATGGGAACCAAGAGTGATCTAGAAGCACACAACTAGAAACGCTTTTGGGTTGCTTTCATAACCTCAAGTCATCAATATCGTCTTCGAGGATTCCTAGAGTAAAAAAGAAGTGGACCTTGCTTTGTGCTGTTTTTAAGGAGTCTAGTGATAAAAGTCTCTCAAAGACAAGAAGCTCCTGAGTTTATGGATGATATCATGAAAGTGGTCATGTGGCTCCTTGACATGGATTAACCCATTAGTCTCATCTTTGTAAACTTTTGGACTTTAGGGTTAACTAATCCATGGATCCATTAGTAATGACCTGTGATGATCTTTCTAGTGTAATTGGAGAGCATTTTACAAACCATATATACATATATATATTCTATTCATCAGGTATTTCAAAACACGGAATGTCCATTGAGGTAGTAGGCGTTCCATTTTTTGAGACATTACCACACAAGACCATGCCCTCTCGGTTACGAGAAAAAACAAGAACCAACCAACATTAAGGTTTTGGATCTAATCAGATTCCAGAAGCAACTGCAGTTAAGCTCTTGAATTTTGCAACTTACCTCAAAACTATTTAGCATTACAGAGAGTGTGGTCACTTATTGAAAGAGTACTATCTTTTTTCTGCTAAAAGCAGCAATGCAAAGCAAAGCAAAGCAAAGCAAAGCAAAGCATTGCATTGTCTGACTCCACCCAGTAAACAATTCTTATGAAGCAAACACCAATGCAAATAACCAAAGTACAATTGGATTGCTAATTGAAAGCAAGCATCCACATTTTGAATTTGTAATGGAAGTGTGTGTACCTACACTGGAAAGTGTAAAAGTTTCTGATGAAAGTCTCTGTAACCAACTCTGACACAAATGATGATGACCTTCTTATTGTTTTATTTATTGAACTATTTGTTTATTTATTTTATTATTATTATTATTATTATTCATGCACCAACACTTAAGCTGAGCTCTCACTTGAAGATTCAGAGTTTCTTTTAAGGCTTTGTGTGATGGAGTATTAAAGTTAGCAATCATCCTGAAAATAATTTAGCCAAATTTGGCTACCAAATACATATGAAAGTAGAAAGAAAACAGAATTGTTCTATATTCTTGGCTACCTACTCAAACTTATCATTATAACATTGATGATTTGGAATTATTTTTTCTTTGAAATCTGTTGAATTTTTTGAGCCATTTTTTTCGTGAAAAATTCTTTGTGTAGGTTGAAATCATATTTTTCAGGATGAAAAAATTGGCAAAAAATTCGCTGTTAAAAGAAACAATTGTGAAGGCTTATGGCCAGATATTTCAAGGAGGGTGGGTATCTATTTGTGGATTCTATTAATTAGTGTTAGGGTGCATTCCCAAGTCCAAATTTTTCCAAGCAATGAGCCACTTTGACTAGTGTGGCTTTATTGCCTTTGGCCCAAGTGTGAACTTGTTACCCAATTGAACTGAATTTTGAAATTTGATTTTGTATTGGATTCCTAAAGACAAAGATTACTCAAAATTCAATATCTATGGCACCAGGTCTAAAAATTACAAACTCACTTCCATAAATCCTACTCATTGAGCGCTTTCCAACAATACAAAGACATGGCCCAATTTAATTTCCATAAAATTTTCAGTTTTGATTTTATCGAATTTTCAATGAGAAAATTATTCATCACTTAATAATTTTTGAATTGGAGGTCTAAACATTAAGAGACCACATTGGTGAACTTATATTCATCAAGGGCTTTCCAATGGTACCAAGTGCATGATGAAGGGTTGGGGGTGGGGTGTTGTCACTTGGGAGATCTCAACATGACAACAAAACAAACAAACAAACAACCTTCATGGATGATAGATTAGTTCATTCATTCACCTTAGTTCTAAAATTTTTGACACTACCCGAAATAGAAGTTTGTGCTCCCAAAAGAGAATTATTGAAGTGTTATCCAACTGGGTATCAGAGAATTTTATTTTATTTTCTTCATCTTTGGTGCTATATGTTCAAAGGTTTTCAAGCTTCTGGTTAGCCCTCCCCTTATCTTGCATGATGCATGGATAACCTCTTCCTCATAAGACGACAGAGAATGGTTATGGATTTTCATCCATGAAGAGGAGGGTTCTATGTTTTTTCATCCATTTACAAAAAGGTTATGAAATTTTTCATCCATTCACATGAGGGCCATGGGGTTGCTTTCATAACAAACGGTTATGTCTGGTAACAAGCTTGATGACACTGGTTTCTGGAAATAACTTCGACAAAGAAATAACTTGGACACCCTTGTGGGCCGAAGTAAGTCCAAGTAACCAGCATCCTCAAGCTCGGTACCTAGTCCATAACTAGTTAAGATAGGAGTTTTATGATTCTGAAATAACATTGAAAAATAGCTCTTTTTGCAATGGAGTGCTTCTTCACTTGTGACATTTGTGAGTTGTGACAAAAACAAAAGAGATTTTAAAAACTAGATGAGGATGAGTCAACTTGCACTTCCCCCTTCAACTAATGAACTCAAAAGTCAGAGTGTTTGCATTCAAGCTTCAAACTCATGGCTGAATATTTCAAGTTAATGCTCATGCTCAGATTAATTAGCATTATGGTGATGAAGACAAGAGATTGATTAGTGATGACTAATTAACCCAATTTTCTGCTAGTTGACTTTTGAAGTAGCATAGAAAATGAGAAACACCCACCACACAAGAAGCAAAATTGGAGGAGGGGAGAGACAGAGAAAAAGACTCCCAGAGTCAAGCCAATTGCAGCTTTTAAAGGAGCCTTGTTGAACATATCATTGTTTTTAAGATTTTTTTTAAAACCCTTTCATTTTGCTCTTGATGGGTGTTGATGACTACAAATTCGAAGTCAAAAGTCCACTTCCAATTTCAAGTTGTGACAAGTGAATTTCCAAAGGAAGTAATCCCACCATTTGCTTGAATGTTCCCACAATGATATTAGCATGACTCCCAATCATTCTCTCCATTTTCTAAAGAATTGTGCGAATTAAAACACCTCAAATGGTGTACCTATTATGCTACCTATTTGGGTATGAACCAAGTGTTGGCCGGTTATTAAAAATTGACCTGGTTATCAATCAGGGTCCGGGTTCGGATATTGAATACCCTACCTGCCAGTTCTATTTACAAGTAATACCTGACCCAGAACCTACCCGGCCTGGTATTAGAATTTTCATACGCTGTCATAGTACCCTGTTGGCAGGGTATTGATAAAAATAAATAAATACCCTATTGATACCCTGATGGGACAACTCAAACTTACATAGGTCGGTTATTAAATTTCATCCAAATCTTTTCATCTTTTAATTTGTTTCATCCAACCACATTCATCCATTTAGCGTTTCATTTTTCACATTTGCCCTAACATTAAAATCCTAAACCAAGAGTCTGCCTCCCATCTATCGCTTCATTTTTGTCACCTCAGTTTTACTTTTGGTGATGCTTTCCTACTTTTTGTTAGGACTTAAGACATATTTTTGTGTTTATGCTTAGCTTGGTTAGCCGCCTATAATTGTTAGTTGTGTTTTCCCTTTAATGTTTGTGATCATTGGTTCAATTCTTTGAAGGACAGATATCAAAACATGGGTTGGTTGCATGATGGATGTGTTTCTTTTCAATTTGTGACAATCAAACTCTTTTTTACACTACTACTAAATAATGATGATGATATTATTTCCATTTTTGATGTCTTGGATCTAGATTGCATTAAGATTTTTTTAAAGGCCAAACTTTTTTAGTGCCAATGTTTGTTTGCATGAAGTTTTTCAAGGTTTTGAATTTTAAAGTTCCTCAAAGCTCATCTTCAATCTACCACAACCTTTTTGGAAGATTTTGGGAAGGTTTTTAAATTATGATGTTCATCATAGGTCACATCGTTTTGTCTGCCATAGGTTTTGTCTATTGAATCATTTTGAAGCTCCTCAAAGCTCTTATCTACCAATTGTGTGTCTCAAAATTCTTGTCTACTAATTGTGTGTCTTAAAGCTCTCGTCTACCAATTGTGTGTCTCAAAGCCCCTATCTACCTTTGTTTACATCAAAGCTCTTGTCTACCAATGTATGTTTCAAAGCTTTTGTTTTCCATTGTCAGTTTACATGAATTTTGGAAGGTTTATGAGTTTTGAAGTTCATCACAAGCATGGTTTATTTTACCATATAATATTTGCAAAAGTGTATCGAAGGTTATGAATTTTCAAGCTGCTCAAAACTCATCTTTTGTGTGCCACAATTTATTTGCATGAAAATTGGAAGCTTTTTGAGTTTCTAAGCTCATAATTGGTCACATTATGTTGTCTACCACAAATTGTGCACAAGTATTTTAAGGTTTTAAGTTCTAAAGCTCCTCAAAGTTCATCTTTTATATGTTAAAGTATGCATGAAATGGAAGGTTTTTGAATTTTTAAGCTCATCATAGGTCACATGGTTTTATTTGCCACAATTTGTGTTTAAATATTTTAGGGTTTTGAGGTTCCAATCTCCTCAAAGCTCTTCCAAAGTTCATTTTCCATCTACTAAATGTAGTATGTTTACATGAAGTTTGGAAGCTCATCATAGTCATGTTTTGTCTGTCATAATTTGTGCATGAAGTGTTTTAAGGTTACATTGTGTTTTGAAGTTCATTAAAGGACATATTACAAAATCCCTTTGTGTTTTATTTTAGAACCAAATTCTTTACATTGTTAATTGAAGTGAAAATGGTAGATCAGATTGAAACATTTGATTTAAATGAACATATGCATGATGCTTATAATACTGGTGATGCTCACTTAAAATTTGGGAATTTATTTGAGGATTCAAGGTCACATGTTGGTTCAATTTCAACACCAAGTGAACCATCCATTTCTGAAAGCATAATAACCTCGATTGATTTGGATGTAAAAGTAGAAACAACACAAGAGGTATTGAAGATTCAATTCATTTTAAATCAAAAGAAATGGGTCCCTCACCACATGTTGTTTTCCCTTGGAATCTTTTTGTGGTGAATGATGATAGAAAGCCAAATCTTGTATTGCTTCAAACCATGTGTTGCGTTAGCTACCATTCTATTTGTTAGATTTACAATTCTAATAATAACACCAAAAGAAGGAAAGGTTTGATTTCTTACAACTAGCAGCATGGGAATATTTCTATGAAAAAACATATTTTGGTTGAACATCCAATTGCGTGGCACATGTGGAAAAGTGCCATTGTGGCTTTTGATCTAGAAGAACCGCATTAAAAAAAGTCCCAAAAGAGATCTACTATTGGCTATGGGACCATCACAAAGCATTTTGGGAATGCCAATCTTTACAAGAAGGATTATGCACAACAACAAAAAATTATGGAAGACTTGTTGTTTGTGGCCAAAACTTACATGCCTATTTTTGTTGTTGAAAGTTAGTGGCTAAGGTGCTTAGTCATGCGGTAAAATCCACAAATTGTCTTTCTGAATTGGAAGCAAATGGTTAAACATGCCATTCCTTCATTGGTGGCTAAAACCATGGAACAATATGTAATGCCAACCTTGGATTCATGTGATACTGCAACAACCTCATTTGACTTATGGATGTCCAAATCTAGACATGACACACTTGCTCTTGTCATTAATTTCGTAAACTCATAGTGGGTGCCTTGCCATGTGACAATGGGAATTTTTGAAACCATTGATATGTTTAGAGTTGCAATGGCAGTGCAAATGAAGGAGCTTTTATCATTGTACAACCTATTGGACAAACTAATGGCCTATGTGAAGGATGAGGGTGGCAATTTCTCCACCCTTGTTTAAGCTTTTACTTCCATGGTTAGTTGTGGGTCCTTTGGCACTTGTAGTTCCTTGGTAAGGATCATGTTTTGGCCATGTTTTTGACAAAACATGCTAGTATGTTTGTAATGATACTAATGTTTGTATGGGGTTTCGGGAGGTCAGCTTGAAGGCCACTCAATTTGCCTTGCAAAAAACTATTACATGGATTAAGAAGTCCGACAAAGGGTGGAGTGAATGGCAAAGGGCATGCCTTGATGCTGGGCTTTCCCATCAAGAACTAAAAACACCAATGAAGATTAGGTTCACTAGTAAGGTGATTTTGTTTCAAAAGACTTTGAAATATCAAGATGCCATCAATCTATGTTATGGGAGGATTCAAGAACTACAAGGAAGTGTGCTAGATGCACACACATGGGCAATCTGCAAAGTGGTTGTTGAAACAATGCTTCCTATTGTGAAGTAGTGTATCCTTAATCAAAACTAGAAGATATTGGTTATTTTTTTATGCCATGAATGTGTGTATGCAAGATCAGATTCAACAATTTGAGATTACCCCCTTCAATTTTGTGAGGGCAGATTTTGAATATAAACTAGGGGCATTGCGGGTGTGTCTGATGGCAAAAGTTCAAGCTATTTTGGTTCCATTTTTAGCATTTGCATCTACCTACAATGTTAACAAGGCTCACAACATCTTAGCATTAATGTTATACCCACACTTTAAATCACTTGATGTAGTGAAAACATTTGTTGGACGAGAAAAAATGATATAGATGGTGGGAATGTATGATAACAAAACTCTGCTACCTTTGTTGATGGCTGCTTTTTGATTCTTGAATCCGAATTGTGATGGTTTGATTAAATCAGCTTTAGTTGATGGTGATGAGGATTCCATCTTTGGGGTAGTGACCTCAGATGAGGTCACTTTGCATGGGTTGTTGAAATGAATTGAACTTGTTTCGCCATTTGCATGTGAAGCTAGAGGATTTTATGTTGCCCCTAATTTGGTGGAAGATCCATGAAGCATGATTTTTGAATGTATCTTTTGTGCTTTACAGATCTTGGGGATTCCTAATTCCCAAGTTGAAATTGAAAGAATTTTCAGCATAGCTAGAGTTTTGACTAATTTTTGACGTTGTAGGCTAGGAATTGACAATATTGACAAATTTGTGATGTTCATGAAAAACTAGTTAGCTAATGCAAAAACAAATTACCCATGCTCATGGGCAGTCCATTGATGAATTTTTAATGAAGGAGGCAAATATCATTGATAATGATATAATGTTAGATGCGACTAATTATTTCACCATTGATCATGAGTTGGAGTATTGATGGATATGAATGTTTATGAGCATTGTACTCTATTTTGTGAGGACTAGTTTTACCATCAATAAGATGCTTGAGATGTTAGCTTTAGTAGTTAGATGTATTAGTCAAGTACATTGGCTATTTCTAAATTTGCATGGGATTAGTTCCCATGTTTTCAATTATCATTGAATTGGTAAAATGTCCAATGCCGCATGCACATTTGTTTGGAAATTTACTATTGTATTTGTCATCTACTCCATTTTAAAATTTTACATTTTAACAATCAACCTGGCTTGGAATTTGATTAATTAGATAATTAAAATGGGTTTGTAGTTTGTAGACCAAAGTTTAATTTTCCCACTTCATAATTTGTATTGTTGGTTGATTGTAGGTGATGAAGATATTTATGTATGCATTGTAGAGCTATTGAAGTTCAGAACAACTATAATTATGTTTGTTGCCCATAGTTGGTTCCATTAGTTGTTCATTTTTTTTTAATGATTATTTTTTTGCCCCATTATGTTGGTTGACTTTTGTTTTGCAATAGTTGTGAGTTTTGAATTTTGAGCTCAAGTTTTTAGTAAGGCATTTGAACCATGTAGTAGTAAAGGAGATGAATATGGTGTTTTGCTGGTTGTTGCTGTAATTCAATATGCCAATTTGGAAGCAGACTTGGCATTTCTTTTATTATGTAGGCATCCTATATCACTTTGCAAATAAAATAAAACTAATAAAATGTATAAATTTTCCAACTTAATAACCTACCTAGACATTGCATTGGCCAGTTTTCAAACATGTTATTGCAATAACTGGCCCTAATGCATACCAGGTGGTTCTTGCTTTTGGAAAAACAAATAATATTGATAACCTGATTGATTGACCCTTGCTTGATATTGATACCATGTGGGTTTCAGAAATCTGATTCAAAATAATAATTTGATACCCTATTTGAAAAT
>Ga0209208_10012134_pt1 | contig 10959 bp, 16 predicted proteins | sample S1TSphfallax_3_FD_187694 | JGI IMG/M metagenome (GOLD analysis project Ga0209208, IMG submission 187694) | Host-associated microbial communities from peat moss isolated from Minnesota, USA - S1T2_Fd - Sphagnum fallax MG (SPAdes) (version 2) | ecosystem: Host-associated > Plants > Peat moss >... | reverse complement strand
TTTGGACAAAAATAGTCTTGAAAGAAAACTTGAAATGAAAAATTACTTGAAATAAATGTAATTATAAACCTATGATTATATTTATTCCATTGAAATGTGTAGATTTTTGTTTTTAAAAATAGTTTATATTTGCGATTTTTTTGGTTAAACTGTAAAAAATATTTTTTAGCAATTGATGAGGTGACCTATTGTTTAGTTGCCCACACATTAGTATTTAGTTTAAGGATACTTTCATGGAACATTTTTGTCCTCATCAATTTGGTGTAATGACTCGTGGTGGATGTGAAATAATGGTTCATGGCATTCGAATGATGTTAGATTTGCACCCAAATTGGGTGGTGCTATAAGTGGATATTCATAACACCTTCAATTGAGTGTCACAATTAGCCATATTTCAAGAATTACAATTTTCGTACCATTTTCTAAATCAAGTTTTCCCATTATTTAAAAAATTTATGCACACCCATCCCCATAATATTTTTCGTAAGCGTCCTGATATGGGGATCTCATAGTCATTTCATTGGAATCAAGTACATGATAGGGAACCCATTGGGAGGGACATTGTTTATTATGCCTCACATTTGTGTTTTTCGCCTTATAGAAATAACCCACCTTACTTGTGTTTTCCCATCATTATCAGATGATACGCATATAATAGGTATTGCATTAAATGTGATTCTTATTTCTTTACGATTGTAATAGAAGTTTTTAGCATTAAAGCTTTTAAAAACCACCATCAAAGTGTGTAGCTTAATCTCCATAGGGGTTGGATCACTTTATATCACTTCCTCTTGGCTTTCTAACTCTCAACTTGGGTTTTCGTATTTTGGGTGCACTAATGGCATCTAGATCGTTTCTTGAATCATTTGTGGTTAAGGCTTTTCGTAAAGATCTTGGAAGGATATTTAGTCTACTTATGTTTGCAAATCCTCAAGCAGTTTTTGTGATTCTCTTTGTGTTATGTTCAACATCTTAGCTACTTGTTTTGTAAAATGTTTCCATATCCAAGTATTTTGTAGCATTATGTTAAGTTCAATACTCATACCATAACTATGTTAAAAAAGTTATTTGGTGTGGGATCTTTTAGTGGTTCTATTGATCATTAAGTTATCATCAAGTCATTATTCTTGCTTATTCAGGCGGGCTTGGCCTCCCTTTTGTAGTTCCTCATGCACATCCTCACCAATGAATGTTGTTGGGCCTTGTCCCCATAAGGAGAAGGACTATCGCATTATTCGATCCAACTTTTGGAAGTTTTACCTTATTAGAAATGGTTTCTTTGGTGAAAGTGTTTAGACTATTTAAATTGGAACAGATGTTTTGCAATGTTCAGAGTGTGGACACAGTAGGTAGATATACAACGTGTGTTTGTGACGGCTTGCTTTTCACTTTGTGAAGATGAGTGATTTTTTTGGTGACAACATTTTGTAGTCTTGCAAAAAAAAAAATTGAAGAAGAAAAAAAAAAGGGAATTACTAGGGTTTTTCAAATGTGAGAAATTAGAAAAAAATTGAGTAAAACTTGCCAAAGTTATTGTATTGTTTTAATGTTTCCTACTTTTATATATTTTGTATATCGCCAAATTTGACTAAATCTTATTATTAATGTTCACATCAAGTTCCCAAAATGTTCCCCAAGATGCTCCAAATAGCACCACACTTCTATCCCATATGTTTTGGCCAAAGTTGTTTTCTTTGCACCTATGTAAGAAACAAGTGGGTAAAGTTTTGTGTTCCCCACCATGTTCCCCAATGTGTTCCTTGTTATCGTTCCCAATAACACCACACTTTTATCCCATATACTTTGCCCAAAGTTCTCCCCCTCACTTGCAAAGGTGGGCCAAAAGTGGGGCGCACTCCATCTTCACACAAACAACCCTTTTTGGGGGAGCCTTCAAAGTTTTAATTTTCAATTTTCTTTTGGGGGGGTTTTTTTTTTTTGGGGGCATAATAATTGACCAATCAAAATGATTCATGACAAAAAGAGGAAAAAATAAATAAATGGAAACACCCACCATCTATATACCTATTTTTAACTTTGCATTCTTAATTATTAGCACACTAATAAGATTGCAAGAATTCATAACTTAGCATTTCTTATTAGCCTGCTATAAGATCACAAATTGAGCATCGTCAATCAAGTTTGGCACCCAGTTTAGTCCATCCCCATGGGTTGGTGTGAAAAGTTGGGTGGAACAAGGGCCAAGTGAGGAGAAATGCGGGATGGGTTTTCTCACATTGGAAAAAATATGCAGGAGAAAACTGAAATTTGCCTCGAAATTGGGTGCCAAATTCCAATGGAGTTTGGCTCCCAGTTTGCTCCATCCCCGTGGGTGTTTCCACCACAACTTGCAATGGAGGTCTTGTAACAGAGGCAGCAAAGGTCCTTTGACAAAAACTCAGGGCAAAAGAGATGCTAAAGGTGCCAGGTACCAAAGCTCTTCAGCTCCAACTTCTTGCTCCTTCTCCTTTCTCTACCAACTCCTTCTCCATTCTCTACCAACAGCTAGGGTGCAGAAACTCAATAGGAAATTTCAGAATTATTCTATTACAGCCAAACAAAGAAACCACTGCATAAAATTTTCGAGCTTGGGTGTTAAGATATAGCCAGATTTACGGTAATAAAATCTTTGGCAAACACCAGCTGGTTGGATAGTCGTTTTTTGTAGTCTAGAATGTGCAAGACATTTTACATATCACACTGGGTAAGGTGGCTCAAGCCTAGGCAAAGCTCTGTAGGGCAACTTGTGAAGGCTATGCTTACCATGATGCAATGAGGCTTCATCCAGAATAATGTGTATAGGCCATTTTACTGCTGTGGGTGGAGATGCTCTTACACCAGGATCAACTTCTCAACCTCAAGAGCCAACTAGAACTCTTACCAGATTCGGAAGCTTACTGAACATGTGCTCCCTGCCCTCATTCCGTTCTCATGCTTGCCCTTCACATTCAAAAAAATGATTCTATAAGAAAAATCTGAACTATTATGGGAAAGTGCAAGTTATCAGCCTCAATCGTCAACTAATGATCTAATTAACTTAATCACCCTATCTGTTGTTAGATTCTCAAACTGATAGGTGTTCAAAGATTATATTTGTTTCCATCCCTGAAACCCTAGCAAAACCCCAAGGTATTGCAAAATATGATCAATACCTGAAAGTTTAGGACAAAACTGGTACAACACTATACATTCATCGATTCTTGTGCTTGTAATTTTAACACTAGCCAGGAAAATCATAATTCCCCTCAGGAAAACAAACTTGTTACAAAACTTAAATCGGTGGGTGGGGAGAGGACCAAGCACCCATTTTTGGAACCAAGAAAAGTAGGCCTTACATTGCAGAAGATTGCTTGAGCAATTTTCAAAGGTTTGGCTGATGAAGATCCAATTATTGAAGCAGACATCTGAATGGTACAGTTGTGGCAACTCAGTTTATGTCCATAGTGGTAAATTCCGTCTCCCATTCATTTAGTACAGCCCAAAGTTTCTCTTCAACTTCTTCAAGGGAGGCAGCCATTCGTAGGTCTTTTCGGTGCTTAAGAATGGCACCCATAATATCTTGCTCATGCAGTAAACAGTAGCACCTGCACAGAGCAAAAACTTTCCTGCTTCATAATACTAGCAAACATAATCCAATACCACAACCTGAAGAAAATGGAAGAATCAAGATGATATGTGCAGCCACAACTTGGTCACAAATTAGGCTTCAAGTGAAGGGTGTTACATTGCTCTGTAAGACAGAGAGGTAGAGTCTCGTCCTGTCAGTTGTTCACAGATAGCTGTTCCATCTAATCCTTGTCCATTGGAGCGATGTGTAGAAAGAGGCACTCCATAGCTTTTCAAGAAACACTCCAGCAAAACTTGGTCACACTTGAAAACACTCACATACAGGGCCAACAACTCAAACAATGGATCTCCTGCACATGGCAGATTCAACTTCAGCTTGCACCTTATAGTGGAAAGGTGCACACACATAGACTTAGGTGTTAGAGCACACCACAATATGCATTCTTGGAAAGAGCAAAGATTAAGGGTTACTAGAATTTATATTCAACCAAATGCAAGTGCCAAATAGAGAAGCATGGGTAAAGACCTGCCATGTCTGAGGCATCATGCTATACATACCTTGAACCACATTGCCAAAGTCCAGAATGTAGCTAGCCTGCAACATCCTTGGGGAACATGCTTTCTGTGGAAGTTTGCAACAATCAGATTTTAGTCATGACCCTATTGTGCATGACTCAATAACAGTGACAGATGTGCAAATGCTTCTGAGTTGACTATACCAAGCAGTCGAGTGAGAAATTTCTTCTGGCATCTGTTTCATGGCTGGTCTCCTCAGATTGACTGCAGGTATGTGTGATGGTGTTGCCACAAGTGACTTTGCTAATGTCAACCAAATGTCGCACTGCGTTATCACCAGAAAAGGGCACCATCTGAATGTTGTCAGCCATGATGTCCATGTGCAGCCATACTGGAGGCTGTGACATTTCAGTGACTCCATCACATATCTGTCAAAATCCAATTCCACATAACATTAGAGTGCCCACCTAGACTGCGCTCATAATATACATACAAAAGCGTACCATCACTTTAGAAAGCAATAGGGGAGGAGATATTAATTGAAGACAGCACACCTGCAGCCCACCCACAAGGACTACTGGATCTTCAGGAAGATAACTTTCCAGCTGCTCCAGAAGTTTACAAGGCATCGATTCCCTACCACAGCCCAAAGTTCACCTGTGCTCAAGCCATATATTACACAGAATGAAGTGGAAACCAAAACAACAATGGATCTCAAAGGAACACAGAAACCTGTGCTGCTTAAGAATCTCCTACTCTTCAAAGAAAATGTGGTCTCTTCTACCCCACAATCTTGCCTAAGTGGTCATGAACCTAGTTTTATCCCTACTCTGCAACTTAAACCTGAAGAGAAGTTGCTAAGGAATCCAGTCTTAAAAAGATGGCACTGACAACTTCAGAAGTTCCTATGGACTGACAAGGATCTTAATTCAAAAGAATCCACTTTAGAAATTTGTAACAGCAGCAAATCTAGAACTCACCATTCCAGAAAGCGCTCCGTTGCATTAGCTCGTTGCTCACGTAGAAACCCAACAAAATACTGCCACTCTATAGGTATGTTGCATAAGCTGCTCTTCTCTGTCCTACAGTTGTGACTTTGAACCATGACAGCCAAATCCAATTGATTCACAGCATGGGCTCTAACACACCATGTATTTGAATTGCACATCAAGTCTTTTGAACCATTTGCCTGTCTGACATGTCCATCACCAGCTGAGCTCTCCTTCCTAATTAACTTTACAGTGTCACACCTTGCTGAGAGGGAAGGTGCTGGCAGTGAATGAAGAAGCCGTAACTGTTCTCCTAGGAAAAATGCCAAATTGACGTAGTCTTCTTTTGTCATTGCATGAAGTCTGAACAAAGATCCAGCACATGTTATAGAAATCCCTTGTTAGCTATCTCATGAAATTCCAGCAAAAGCTGTTTACAGGAATGACAGGCAGAGGTTAGCTACTTACAACTGAGTCAGATTGGTGCCTTCACATCGTTTTTCCACAAGGAAAGGCCAGAGAATGGGCTCTTCCTCTTTCGAAGTTCTCATATTAACCGAACCATTACATTGCCCCATTGAAGTCTCCTCCTTCTCTATTTGGGAATCAGACCATTTTGCCCTGCATGTGATCTTGTAATCTTCTGCTACATCCTGTTGCCGTTTCTTTCCAACTTTTTCAACTCGATTGACTGATGGACATTCAGAAGTTCCATCCCATGGAAGTACCCTGTACTCCTCACCATCTTTTATGAGAATGCCAGTAGCAATTAGTGTGGGAACACAGTTCCTCAAAGATGATTTGCTCTGAACGAGTTCATGGTAGAATTGCAGCTGCACCCACCATACAGAAGATAGAGTTATTGAATCTACCCTCATTCATGGTTTAATTTCAATATGGTGAATGCTTCTTCCTTCAATTAGAACATATGCTCTCCACTATTTGACTTCAAGCACCTTACACCCAAGTAAAAAACCAGACTCTGAGAGAAATCCAGAAGCCTTTCCTCACAAAAAATGTGTATTTTGTTGACATTTTGCGGCACAGTAAAAAAAAGGTTCCAAGTTGAAGAACACAAAAAGACAGGTTTACAAAAGTGACTGATAGGCTGAAGGTTACCTGAGACCGCAATCCATTGATAGCAGCTAAGGTCCCATCTTCCTTGAGGCACAGTTTGATAACATGGTTACCAACTAGGTAGACCTGCATTTTCATTCAAAACCTGAAGGTAAGATTTTGGAAATGAACTGTGAGCAAGGTTAAAACTTTGAAGAAATAGATTTGTTTCATATTTGGAAGAGCACAAAGAAACAACAATTGTGAGGAATAAGTAAAATTTTTACTGGATTGCTCCCATTTCCCACAGGAAGCTGCTCCTCCCCAACAGGTTTTGAGAGGCCATAGGACTCACAGATGCACATGACACGTTGTAGCCATGTTCCTGCATCCAGTGCCATGCATGCACACTGGCATCCCCTAAAAGGAAACGAAGAATCAGAAAATACTTTACTAAAACATTAGGTGCAGTGATTTGTACTTCCAGTTTCACTTGTAGGGAACATAGGCTGGGAATGGCTTCTACAATTCTACATACTAAATGTACATGTTACAAACCTTCCAGATGCACTGATGAAGGTCGGGCCGGTACTTCCATAGACGACGAAGCCAATCCCGAAGCTCAGTACGTTCCAAGTAACCTGCTTTGCTAGTGTTGGAAAGAAAGTGATTTGAATGCTCCTCTGTGTGTTGTACCAAGAAATCAACATCAAGCAGCAAGCTCTCATTTTCATGATTGAGAACGTCTCCACACCCATTTAGCTGTTTTCCATTTTCTACATGTTCATGGCCCTCCATTGCAACAGATCTACTTCTTTGGTGATCTGGAACATCATTGGCTATGACTTCAGTTGTCTTTAACCTGCAAAAAGACATGTTGCTAAGAGAGTATGGCCCAATGGTTGCATGTTCAGGTACACAGAAATATCCTCATGATATTTGAGAATTTCTCAATGCTTACAATTTAGATCAACCTGAAAAGAAATTGAAAATAATCTGATAATAACATAATGCAGATCTGACCCTGCTTAGAAAAGAATAAGTTTGGTGGTAATTCACCTCACTCTATGTGCCACAGTGTTTGCAGCTAATGCTTGGTGATCAGCAGGATCTTTCTTTCCAGTGCTCATGACACTTTCTGCAATTGCCAGTCTTCCTGCACGTGCTACACCCCTGTGGTGAAATCCAGGGGCCATATCCAAGCAAACCAGCTCCAAGTTGGTAGTGTTTACAAAGTTTTGAGTAACTGCTATGGAAGGGTCGATGTTTAGCACGCAATGCCACCAGCCACTGGGCACAAAGATTGTCTCGCCTGGTAATTGTGTACACTCCAAAGGTTTTTCTTCCTGTCGTAGTGTTGGATAGACATCTAGCCACCACTACACAAATGACCCAACACATAAGTTAACATCAATCATCTGTCAGCCAAACCCAGAATACAGAAGTAAACAATCTCTTCCCAAAAGCTTGCAGTTGTGAGTATTCAAAGCCTATATGCCAGGAAATATACACACTGACAAGTTTCCAAAACATCTGTTTTACCTGTAGAGATGTGGGCCCATCAAAGTTCACAGACCCATCATCCTCGTCGACATGTAAAATTACAGCTGGTGGTACCCTTCCAGGTGGATATAGAGCCCATCTACACCCAGAAGCAACCAAATCAACAAATCCAGCTAAATAACTACCTATGTTACGGTCTGCTAGTAAAGCTCTCACTAAAAACATCAGGAAGATGCTTTTCTTGAATGCTTCTTCCTCACTGCTTACCTTTTCCGTCCTGAGAGCAGGGCATTCCAAGCACTGGTAAGTGCAGGGTCCACATGCCATGATGCCCCAGACCGTGCAGGCCCAGCCACTAACCAACGAAATGGAGGACGAATCTGCTTGTCCAAAAGTGCCAGTAGATCCTCTGAGAATATTGAAGGCACACTGTAATCCTGTAGCATTGTTGGTGCCACCTCACCAAACTGGGAACCCACAAGGCTCATTTTTATCAGGTGCTAAAAAGTGATAAAGACCAGCAGATCTAAAAGCAGAGGAAGGTGGATTCACAAAACCCTATCCTTACTGCACAAAACCAATGAGTAGAGAGAGACCAAAAAGGACCACTAATCAGCAAAGTCATTACTAACCTTGGAATCAAAGATATAAAGTGGTTCCTCATCATTCTGGGATTGCATATATGAAGCATAATCCTTGAGCTTCATCTTCACTTTTTTGCCATGAGATTGAGACACTTTGAATGCAACATCTCCGTATCTGTCTACCATCTGCTTCAGGTTCCATGTCTTCTGTGCTGGCCATTCTTTTGTCAAATCTGTTACCAGTACCTGCAAATTGCAACTCCACATGTTACATACCTACAATCACACTCAATGTGTTCATTGATTCACGTATCAATCAATCACTACATGTTGAGGACAACTTGATGATGATGATGATGATGATGATGGGCCATGAGAACAGAAGTCTTGTGAGATTGAGAAGACACAACGTAGCATGAACTCATTCAAAGTGAAGATCAAGAGGAGACAAAGAAATCTCACTGGCTTCTTTCCATCATAGAAGGCCTGAAAATCTTTCAGAGACAGGTGTTCTCTTCTGTCAATAACCCCTTTGTCCATTGCGAAGCTGTCCAGTACCACATGACAGCGATACCATCGTCTATAGAGGAACAATGAACTGAAGCCTGCCACGACAAAGAGTGATGATAACTCTGTGAGCTTTAAAACTCAAGCATTGTGTGGTGTAGTAAGGTGTGGAGAAGCAAAGCAATCAGCTTCCAAATGGTGGCAGCAAAAAGGCTGACATGCGATATCCAATTTGTGACATCCGAGTTCTGTGAACTCACCATCAAAATGCATTGGTGGCTTGAACATTGTGGTCCCTTTCTTGACAAAGCCCATCCTACAACAAAAACACAAGTATTATAGTGTAAACCAAAACTGGAGCAGAACTAAATGACAATCTACCGCAGGGGCACAATCAAAGGATTTTGCAGTTTGCAGATTCAAGCACTGTTGCAGACTAAAATGCAGAAAGTGATATAAAGAGCCACAGAAAGAAGAAGAAGAAGAAGAAACAAAAGAACTCTCTTACTTGAGAAGTGTGGAGTGCCGCCAAGAGTTTTGGAATTGGAGGACTCCACCTTGATGCTGGTGGAGACACAGTTGCATCCAGAGAGGCTCCTCATTGCACAGTATGTAAAATACACTGCAAAAAATATCATTTTTTTCACAAACAACAACAACAACAACATCAAGTCCAACAACAACAACAATTGCAGGAGTCTTCAACAAGTTTCTTCTTCTGGCTCTCTGGTAATCAATCCTCTGCTGCCACAACAGAACATCGTGGCCTGCGTGCGTGCGCCTACTTCCTCTATTATGCAGAGGAGGAAGAGGAGCAAAGCTTCTGCGGAAACTCGCGAGGAGAGCTCGCGCTATTATGGACTTGTAACAGACAGAATGCGAAGACCTTCTTTGCTGCTCATCAAACATGAAGGACAATACCGCGATTATGAGGTTTACGACAGATTCTTCAAGAAGATTTCAAGCATGATAATGAGCGAGAAAGGAGCATCGGAATTCGAGAAAAACTACAGCGATGGAGTCGTCGCGGACAGGAGGGAAGAAGGGATTGATTTACCTACTGACGCAAGCTAGAGTACCGAGAGTGCGAGGAGCTAATTGATTCAAAATGCCGCAGAGAAGCTCATCGTCCAGCACATTGAAGACGCCTAATCCTTGCGGCCTTCGGTCCTTCCTTGCTTGCATTCTCGCTCTCACACACACACTCTCTCTCTCGATCCAGTCACGCACAAATCCTCACAAACACGCCATGCTCATGAGAGAGAGATCGCAAGGTCGTGCGATTGATTGCCGGAGAAAAGATCTGATTGCAGTTCCAATCTTACTCGCAATGATGACAACTCTTGACGTACGCTTCTCTCTCTCTGTCTCTCTTTCTCTCTCCGTTGTCTTGCAATTGCGTGCTCCACTTTGCTTGCGTCTCTCATGCTTTGTTTGCTCTTTGCTGCACGTTCTCTCTCTCTTCCTTTACCAACACACATCATTCCTTGAAGATCTTGTTTGTTATTGGCGGGACGTGGCCGAATGTCGCACACCTCAGAAGAGCGGTGGGACCCCAGACTCTTTCTCTGACGTGCTACTACAGCACTCTTCGCTTGTTTCAATTGACTGACGGTTGGTTGTGTGTTTGGTTTTGCTTCTTCTTTCTTCCTCCTCCTCCTCCTTCGCTGGAATGGATTTCTTCTGTTGCCGGCATTAGAGATTTTGTTTCTTCTATTGTCTGCAGAGGACAACAAGAAGGAGTCCATATCGATTGACGCTGGGAGCTTCTGCTGATCGGGACAACAGAACACACGGAATTCTTGACAACAACACACACGGCTGCTGGAGGAGGAGATCATGCTCGATCTGGAGGAGATAGTTTAGATCAGGATGCTTATGGCTGCGGCATGCCAGAGCCGCGTTCTTTTGGCTTCACTATCGTTCCAAGAAGAAGTCTCCAAGCAGAGGACGAGGAACAACAACAACAGGAAGCAGGTGAGGCCATTCTCAAGAGCAGCATCCTCTACTACTACCAATTGCCTCAATTGTGAAGCAAACTCGAAGCACATTCAGCTGGGACAAAGACCGTCATGGAAGAACAAGATCGGCAGGTCTCAGCAGCAACAACAGCGTGCATCAAGAGGGTGGCAGCAGTGGGAAACCAAACTCACTTGTTTTCACAAGAGCAATTCACAAGAGGAGAGGAGGAGGAGGAGGAAGAGGAGGATCCTCCTGCTGGAGGAGACTGGTTTGTT
>Ga0209208_10012133_pt1 | contig 10959 bp, 9 predicted proteins | sample S1TSphfallax_3_FD_187694 | JGI IMG/M metagenome (GOLD analysis project Ga0209208, IMG submission 187694) | Host-associated microbial communities from peat moss isolated from Minnesota, USA - S1T2_Fd - Sphagnum fallax MG (SPAdes) (version 2) | ecosystem: Host-associated > Plants > Peat moss >... | reverse complement strand
GTTTTTTCTCCCATTTAATGATGGAAAAGTCACTCTCGATGGACGTCGTATTCGAAAACGTTGTCGCCAATCCACCGCACAGTTGACGTAGCTGCATGAAACGGCCTTTCAAGCAGTCCCACGCCTCCTTAAATAACGTCTTCTCGTCATGCATGTCGAGGGCAACCTTCACATCTGGCTCGCGCGCGTAGACAACGAGCAGTTCACGGTGTTCGCTTTCCACCTTATCAATCAAGTCTACACTCCAGTGTTTGGCTAGGTGCTCGTGGTATTGATCCACTACTTCGTTGATGAACACATTAGGACGCATCTTGACGAGATATGTTGGCATCCCGGGGGGCGCTTCCAATTCCCTGGCATTGTTGTTGGAATCACGTTCCGCCTGGATTTGCAATCCGTCCGCGACAATGGAAAGCGAGAAGATGCTAATCTCTTGCAATATTTGTTGTTTTTCAATGTGGGAAAGCTCGTTGTACAGATTGCGTGCCCACGAGCCTTGATCACGGATGTGCATGACGACGGCATCCTTGGTGACGATCCAGCCATCTCGTTGAATAATCGTGGTGGGATTGATCTCGTTGATCAACGCAACATCCACAATAGAGTAAATGTCCAAACCGGTTGCAATGTTTGCCATCAAGTTCGACACCTCTTGGCACTGCTAAGAGATTACCAAATTCGGAGATTGGAGCGTGGCAAATGTGACGGTGATCCGCTCGAACAAAGGTGCTAGCGCTCCCACGATAACCCACCATTGCGTGGATGGCGCTTGAACCAGTCACTTGTCAACCACGTGAATCATCAATCGACGATGGTGTTCCAGAAGCCAGCGTAGAATATTACCAAATGCGACCCACTGCGTTGTGTCTTTCGGGCACTTGGAACCCATTTCGGTGATGAGGATTTGCTGAACACGAAGATGCACAGAAAACGTGTGGGCAACCTTGTAGAATGCCTTGTCCAACACCCCATGTGTGGCATTCTTGACAACGATATAGAGCTGGTGAGGGACGCACCAAATGCGAAGCACAAGATTCGAACACTCATTCTCCAACAATGTGACAACACCAGCGTGTCGACCAGTCATGGTGTTCTTTCCATCTGAGCTGATCGAAATGACTTTTTCGCGCCAGGATGGAGACACAGTGTTGAGCAGAATCTTGATGAGCTTCACATAGTTCTGAGCGGTATGTCATTCGAAGAATGGAACGAGGACGAGGTGAAGGTTGTAGAACACACCTTTCACACACATGCGAATCCGTTGATCGATGAGAAGAACACCCAAATGAGTGCTTGCATCAGTAGCTAGTGAAAACGCCCAAACCACTGGATCCATGAGAACATTGGAGATGATTTACAGGGAGAAGACAAGGAGAACGTAAACGAACTGATCGACCATGTGGTCGTTGAGGCCGCTGAGTTTGGCATTCTTGGTCGTTGAACGATGTTGCTCAATCACCTTGGATGTCTGCCGAAACGACAACCCAACAGAAACGTGCTGAATTGCGAGGTCGAATCGCAGAGAGTTCTTGATCGTCACCAAGTATGATCCATCCTCCTGCAGTTTGAACAGCTTCATGGCGTTGGCCTTCATGATCGGTTCGGATGCATCATCTTCTTTGTCTTCCTCCGGATGGAAAAATAAATCTCCCACCACATCATCGACAATCGTAGGCCTCGAAATGACGAACTGCAGGCTATCCTTGTCCTTGTCCAAGAAACTATGAATGCTAGAGACCTCCTTTTTCTTGAAGAATGCAGCCTTCTCTTGATGCGAGAGCAATTGATAACTGGTCCAGTCTTCATGATGTTGAGATTCGTGATGATTTTTGTAGGCTTCGAGTCAAAATGGGAATTGGAACAGCTATGTGTTCTTGGTGCGTTGGCGTTTCACACCGGGACCTTCACGCTTCTCACGCCCGATGTGGACACAGAAAAGGCATTGCATAGTTGTAATCACGCTGCCTACCGATCGCTACACTGGTTGAAGACCGTATTCCACAACGTGTTTGTCCTGAAACAGTGTCTGTTGACTCATGATGACATGCAAGGTGCGAACAAGGTGCGAACAAGATGTGCAGTATCGAAAAGAGCAAGATCAACAGGGCGATCAAGAAGAGTAGGATCAACAAGGCAATCGAAAAGAGCAGGGTCAACAGGGCAATTGAGAAGAGCAGGATCAACAGGGCGATCGAGAAAAGTAGGATTAACAGGCCAATCGTCGAACTATCGAAAAGAGCAGGATCAATAGGCCGATCATTGAACTATCGAGAAGAGAAGGATCAATAAGCCGATCGGTGAACGCCGCACACACACACACACAACGATATTGATAAAACTATAGTGAATGCACACTCGACGACCCCCTTAAATATGGTGATTTCAGTTTAGTGACTCCGCGGTGGGAAACCACAAAAATGACTGCACCCAAACCACTATTTTGGCCCTTAGAAGCTCAGACCGACTACCAAAAAATAGTGATAGTGATCGTTTTAGTGACTTGCGGTGGGGATGCTCTTAATAACTGTATTACTTAATTATGACACTTTGGCGAAATTAATTTTGGCAAAGTTGGCATCTAAAAATAGAATGCCAGGTTTTATGAGGCTTGCCTTAGATGTTTAGTGACCTTCCAATCTCAACTTTTTTTAAGGAAATAATGTTGAACTTTTTGTGTTTACTTTTAGAAGACATATCTTGAAATATCTTTGTCACAAGGATTATGGTGACTCCCAAAGTATTGGGTGCATTGGGTACCTTTTTGTTTGCAAAATTTTGGAATGCTTTCATAGTTTTTGTTGTGTATTTGTAACATTTTGAATTTGTTTTTAGACTTCCCAAGTGGTGTCGTATGTAAACTCCTTGTCCTTCAATAAGACTATTCAAGCCATTCAAAGCTAAACCAAATTCAAGAGCTCTGAAGTCCTTGACAAGCACAAGATGTTGCCATTGTCGGTTATTTGTCCTACACTCAAAATTGATGTCCTCCAGATGGAATAGGTGTTCCAAACTAGATATTAGGAGGGGGACAAAGTTTTTTACATTTCACCTTTCAATTGGAAAGGGCAAGAGGAATTCCAAGAGCAACACATGTTTTTTTGGAGTATGCATTAGATGTCTGAGAATGAGAGATTTGAATCTTTCTTGCTAACTGATCCTGACCTCAAGTTTCATTTTAGGTGTATTTTTTTGTGTGGGATGGGAATCACAAGTTGTAGGCTTGGTTGCTTTATATTAACCATGTGCATGATGATGAGACCTTTTGGCACATCTCTGTTGATTCCATTGTCCTTGTGGACCTCTCATGGGCTTGTTGAGTTCTTCATTGCCATGATGAAGCTTAACAAGTATGTTCTTGAACTTTTTTTTTTTTTCCTACATTAAGTTAAATTTGAATGATTTTTTTTTCCTTACTTTGTGTATGTGGTGGAGTTGGACCATGTAAAACCCAACCTTGTTCATGAATTTTTTAGAATTCAATAAATTGGCAAAATCCCTTTAAAGTAGTTCAAGGAGGTGTTGTAAATAAAAGTTTATAAAAATGTCAGTCTAAGTCTGATGGAAGGTGCGGGATTTGTTTTGTCAAAAATTTCATTTCAATACTTGAAAACAATTAAAGTTTGTAAGAATTATATCTAATTGTGTGATTTTATGATTTACAATACTTACATTTTGTTTTTGAACTCTTTACGTGTGAGGTTTTAAGGTTAAGATTTTTTAATTACAAAGTAATGATTTACTTTTTGATATTTTTTGGTTTAGGTTCGAAACTTGAAACATAGTTTTTCAACCACTAGCACCCCCTTGTCCACCTAGTTTGGCTCGGAAGGACAAAGAATGGACAAAGGTTGGGTTGAAATGGAAGTGTAAAGTTGGTACTTGCATTGTTGCATATTGTGCCAAATGGTTATTGACCAAACATTTGAGGGAGGTGCATGGCTTGATGGTAAAAAAGGTCAAACATGGGAGGCCTTCAACTTTTGAAGGAGGTCCTCAACATCAAGACCATGCTAAAATGAATGTTCGCATCTTGGGAATGCCATGGCCATGCAAAGGCGGAATGATCAAAAGGTTGTTAGTTGCGCTCGTGCCAAAACACAACATGAATGGGATAAGTTGGTAACTATTGCAAAACAATGTCCACCATTCCTAAAACCAGCTTGGGTCAAATTAGTGCCAAAGTTTGTGTGGCATAATAAGTATTGCACAATGTTCATTTTCATCTTTGTAGACCCTAAACAAATCAATGTTACCTATTCATATGGGCCTATTTAAGGTTTGATTTTTACATCTTAAGTATTAAGAAAATTATGGCAAAGAAAACATATATGATTAACCATATACCCATCAAACAAGTGTGACTAGAAGAAAATACTAAACTTATATGATGGGTATAATGGTTAATCATATATGTTTTCTTTGCCATAAAATTTATTTCTTGACTAGTGGGTTGGGCTATGAAAGACATGTGTTACTTTTTACTAATACATTTGACTAAGGTGACATTATTGACTAGGTGTCAATTAGTCATTTAATCAAAAGGGACAAACAAACAAAAACTTAATCAAAATGACCATGCCTTAATCAAATTGAACATATTGATTTGACAATAGTTAAGTAGGCTTAGGTTACCTACCTAACATAATGTGTAGTCTATCAATAAAATTCAAATAATTATTACTTACCTAACTTAATAGTTTAAGCTAGGTAGTTAAGTTAAGTTTAACAAGGTATGTAATTGCCTAAAGGCCTATATAGTTCTAGGCTAGTTAAATAGGTCAAATATACCTACCCTACCAACCTACCTACCTTCCTACCTACTTACCTACCCATTCACCCTACCCTACTTACTTAAAACATACATATTTTCCTTACTTACATACCTACCTTAACAATTAACCAACCTACTTACCTATACTAATTCAATCACCTTAATAACCTACTTACCTCCCTATCAACCTACTGACATACCTACCCACATATACCTATTTACCTTACATACCTATTTTAACAACTAGCCAACCACCTACCTACATACTTACCCACCTACACCTATTTATTTACCCTACCTACTTACCTACCCACTCATTATAACCTATTTAATTAAAACATATGTACCCACTTATACATATTTATTTACCTTACCTACTTACCTACCCAACTTACCTACCTACCTAATTAGTCACTTTAACAATCTCCTTACATCCCTACCTCCCTACATACCCTAAGAACCTACTTACATACCTACCTACATACCTACCCACCTAAACCTATTTACTTACCCTAGGTCTATTACATACCAACTTATACCTACCTACCTCCTTAACTATGTCCTATTAATTTACTAGGTAGCTAGAATTATATTTAGGTTTACTAGCTAACTACTAATTATTACCTAGGTAACTAGGTAGGTTTATTAATTAAGTAGCATATATCACCCAGCTACTGTATAACTCCTAGCTATTACATACTAATTAGTATTTATTTTGAATGTCAAAAAAGATTTGAAATGAAACATGTTAATAACAAAGTTTCACAAATTTTATCACAACATAAAGGTGAGTTGGTTAATGAATTGGTAAATATATCTGGTTGAAGAGGTCAAAGGTTCAACTCTCGCTCTTTACATGTTTAGGGGAAGATGTGAAGATGGTGTACAACCCTAGGCTTTGGAATGCATGACTACCCACCACGACCTACATGGGTAGTTAGTATCTACCTTTGAACCTATTTTATGACATGCTTACTTTCATTTAATTGAAAAATTTGGGTACACATTTAAAAAATTTAAAAATTGACCCCATAAATTGTTACCCAAAATTTTTGTTAGCTGATTTGACCCATCAAATAATCCACCAATTGACTAGTCAAAAAGACCACTAGCCAAATCCATCATGTCAAAAACAACTTGACAAAAATGATTGAGGTGGTTTTTTTTACTAATGTCCAATAGGGGTACTTTTTGGTCAAAAATTTCAATCAAAAAAGTCATGATTCGTAATAGTGATTGTTCAACAATTCTTGTAATAAAAATATTACTAGAAAGAAAATTAGAAATCGTATTCAATATTTACAAAAAAATTTGAAGAACAACACAAATGTTCCTATCAATGAGATTTTGTTTAATTTGTTCACTTTAGTTTCCTAAAAATCCAAAATTCAAATGGAATAATCCCATTTGATTGTTGAGCCTAATGTAACACTATATATATAATTTATTTATTTTGATTAGGCACTTTATGACAACAATATTTTTGAATTATTGGAGGTTTTTCCAAATTTACTTATTACGCAAAAAAATCTAAATTCATCAATATGTTTCAAAATATTAAAAGAATCAAATCACAAATTATGGACCACATGAAATATATATATGCAAAAAATCACAAGAGTCTTTCATAAATGACAAAGTTCAATCGTCATATGTTCAATACACTTTAGAAAAAATTAAACAACTGATTCCCACACAATAATTTCTTGCAAAACATGGTGTTCAATCAAATAAAATAGACATGTTAATATAAAGGAAAAATACACATAATTCAATAAACATTGACAATTATAATAAACAAATCCAAGATGACCCTATAATTCCATATTTTTGTTCTAAAAGGTTATGTTTTTTTTCAACAATTTAAATGTTTATCAAATCAATTGTCAAAATAACTTTTTACATACTTTCAAAATTCAAATAGAACCTAATTCAACATCATACATATGTACAAGTTGTTTACATAATATTAATAAAAATAAACCGCCCTTATATCAAGAACCAAATAAAATTTTAGAAACAAAATCATTCCATTAGTCCAAAAATTAACATAATTAGAAGAACGTTTTATTTCACCACATTTTACTTTTGCTTAAATTGATAAACTCCAAGCATACGAGCAATATAAAATGCATGGTAGTGTTATTAATATCCTTGCAAATGTTGATTAAACTCAATCAATATTACAATGTTACCACATGACAATGCAACAATAAATGTGTTTTTTAAATGAGGTCTTGAATACAAATCACCTTATATGTCATGAAATATTCATCCAAATATGGTGATGGTCATTTTATGAAATTTAATTGAAACATTATTATACAAATATTTGAATGTTACTATTCATCATCAATGGGCAAGTTTGTTTGTTTTGCATATGAATTTAGAATATCAAATTTCTACTTATAATAATGCATCATCTGATAATTTTGATTCCGATAATGAAAAAATACATTGTACATCGACATATTCAATGACACATAATTTTTTAAATGCTCCAAAAGTAATGGATTCTGAAAATACTATATTTTTTTTTGCCCCAAATCAAAATTTCACCTTTTAGGTTTATTTTTAAATAAACATTTAGAGGAATTAAATTTTCTAACATTATTTTATGGGCAATCTTGACAATTTCTAAAGGTTTTTCATATCAACAAATAGTTAAGTGGGAATTACTTCATAAATTTAAGGATTTTTCAACAAATATTTTTAACCTTTTTAAAAAAGTTGTTAAAGTTTCCATCTAAATAATCATAGGTTCTAATTGGGTGCGAATATAAAAAGGAAATTTATGTGGTAGAATTTTAAAAATTTATCAAATATAAAATAAACCAAATTTAGATAATATCTTGAAATCATACTTAGGTTATCGTGATTTGGAAGGTTTGCATAGTTCACCTAATTATTTTGAAAGGTTATGAAAAAATTTATTTGCAATGATTTAACAATTTGGTCCTCTAACATTCTTTGTCATTTTTACATCTATTGAAAGATTATGGGATCCTTTCATTAAAGTTTTACATACATTACATGTTTCAAGATTAAATTTCCCAAATAAAATAAAAGACTTCCAATTTATTCATATAGCAAAATTGATATGAATTGACCATGTCACATGTAAGATATTATGATCATATAACATTTTGTTTTTTTAAACTTATCACAAAAAATCATTCTTTTTTTGGGTATATTTTTCATTTTTTTTTGTCATGGAATTCCAAAATCATGGGAGTGAACATAACCATGGACTTTTGTGGATAACAAATGCACCTATATATGGAGTGCACATAAATGAATAAATTGAATAGTTCGTAGACATGTATATTTCTTGTGATGTATCATTGTTACCAAACCCATTACAAAATGCACAACAACATCAACACACACATACATGTAAGAAAAAAAACCATGTTTGTAGATTTCATTACTCATTGCCTCTTATGTGTAAAACAGAAAATTTAGAACCTCTTCAAATGAATTGGAATTATCCATTTTCATAATAATACCTCCATACACAAGCAAACAACACATTTCAATTTTTGAAAGGTTTAAAAGAAAATGATGATATATCATTTTATGAATATCTAAATTTTTAAACCTTGATGAATGTACATATATATTAAGTTTGAAAAGTAAATTAACAAAGTTGCACATTTTCTTAAAACAAATTCCTAAAAAAATAAAAATTAATGCATTTAATATATGTGTTGTTCATTTGTGATTTGCAAATACAAATATTCAATTGATCTTGGACCTATATGCAACTACAACATATTGCACATCATATATGACGAAAATAGATAAATCAATAACATTATAATTACATTCTATCATAAAAAAATTCATTGCAAATAATATAAATGAAAATATAAGAATTCAAAAGTTAGGTGATATTTTTCTTAATGCCCAACAAATGGTTGTTCAACTTACTACTTACCTTGTGCTTTCTTTACCATTATATCATTCATTTCGAACATTTCAATTCATAAATACTTCCCCTTTTGAAGAATGGACTTTTGTGTTAAAATCCCAAGTTAAATTAAATGAATTAGAACAAAATTTAATATAATATGTTCATTAGTCATAGACAAATTGTCCTAATCAATATGAATCCTTATCATTAACAAAGTTTATTGATTTATATAGCATTAAAAAAAAAGATTTCAAAACATCCCAAACCCAAAATTATCAAGTTTGTAAATTATAATAAATGTAAAGATATTGAAAATTGGTTGATAGAACAAGTTTTATTGTATTCACCATTTCGAAATTCAAAAAACTAATGTAACCTGACATGATGCATATTCTGAACAACATGATGAAATTTCTAAGATTAAATCAATTTTCAACTATTAAATTCCATATCCAAATACAGAAAAAATGGATGATTTAGTAAATTTAAAATCAAAACCATTACATTCAACTAACATTTAGATTAACGATATAGATAATGAAGTAAATGATCCACATCCTACACAAACATAATCAATATTGAACACTATGATTTACAATCTAACTTTGTCACTTAATCACGTAATGGATCAAACCAAAAATAACAATTCTTAAAAAATGAAAATTTCACAAAATCATCATATTCCATGATGATGGAAAAATTTGAATATCATAGTTTATTTAGACAATTAAATGAAGAAAAAAATTAATATTTGATGATATTATGCATAGAAAACAATTATACTTTGATACACTAATATGTTTATTTTTTATAAGGGGTGTTGGAATTAAAAAATTTACATTAAAGTTCATAATTCATTATTACGATTATACAATAGAGACATGTCTTTTGACTTAACAAAAATTGTAACTTTACTTATCGCATTAATAAGTAAACTACTTTCAATATTGACGATTTAACAATACATTCAACATTTAACATACCTATGTAACAATCTTTATTTGGTTTACCAAACTTATCATTAGATTCATTAAATAGGCTTACATGTCAATATGAACAATTATAACTTGTTGTGATAGATGAAATATCAATTTTTGGTGTTAGAATGTTTAATGTTATAGACAATAAGTTAAGGTCCATAAAACACATTCAAAACAATTTTTTTGGTGGTGCTCATGTTATCATGATAGGTGATTTTTATCAAGCACCCCTTTGTGATAAATAATTGGACCTTTCAAAATATCAAAAATAATGTTAGTGCACTAACACCAATTTTTTTGCAAACATATGTCTAATGTTATGAACTAAATAAAATATGTGACAATTTGATATGGTCTTTATATAAACTTTGAACAAATTTCATACTACAACAAAAAATATAAAGGATATTCAATTTGTAATTGACAACCACCCAATAATTTTATTATTTTGTATTTATTTTATACAAATAAACTTGTGTAATAACACAATGAAAATGTGTTCATTAACATATTAGGTCCCATGTTTATTTTCAAAGAAATGAACATCAATCATCAATCATGTCCACCATCTTACAAACTTTCAAATGATTCAAGTAAAACCACAAGTTTACATTCTACAATTCATATTAAAAAAATATGTTGGTTAAATTATGTGTTGGTAACTATGCAACATTTAATGGTTTTTGGAATGGAGCTGATGACATTTTAAAAGATTCAACAACATATTGTGAAAAAACCATTATATGGATAATGTTTCAAAATTTTAAAATTGGAACACTAATAAGAAAAAAATATAATCATTATTACGACGATAACATTCAATCAAAATAGACACCTATCATCAAAGATATAAGAGTTGGTAAATCCTAATCATTTATCGTAATAAGGATTCAATTTCCAATTCAACTTGTAGCATTAAAAACCATCCATTGTTCTCAAAGATTATCATAGATGAATTGGTTTTTGATGCCACTAATGTTAAAAAACATGGGTTAACATATATAACATAATCTTGCATTTGAACAAAAGAAAAATTATTTTTGTTAGCTCCTCTCCAACATGAAAATTTCTATGTGGATCCAAGAATACATATATAAATGAATAGATTTAAAACAATTATAACTTGGATACCATTAATTCTTCAATTAAAAAATTTAAATAATTTTCATATAATTATATAAGCCTTGAATATAACTTTGTTATGCCAACATTACAAAGACATCAATCATGATCATAACCTTCAAGTGTTTCATATTTTATGTTTTATAGAAACAAAAATACACCATGCATCA
>Ga0209208_10012132_pt1 | contig 10959 bp, 5 predicted proteins | sample S1TSphfallax_3_FD_187694 | JGI IMG/M metagenome (GOLD analysis project Ga0209208, IMG submission 187694) | Host-associated microbial communities from peat moss isolated from Minnesota, USA - S1T2_Fd - Sphagnum fallax MG (SPAdes) (version 2) | ecosystem: Host-associated > Plants > Peat moss >... | reverse complement strand
CTCTAGTAGCTACCTACATGCATAGACTCCTACAATTTAAATTTTGAGAAAAACAAAACAAGAAAATTGATACAACTCTGAAAAAAAAGGGATAAAATGTCACAAACATATTGAAAAGACCCATGGATGAGCACATGGCCCTATTATTTTTTGATTTTCTATAATGTTCTAAGACATTGGCCCTTAGTAGTTACCTACATGTGTAGATTCCTCAAACTTAAAAACTTGGGCTCTGCATTGTTGCACACGACCAATGACGATTGACCATTTTATGCGAATATTTGGGAATGGAAATATAGTTTTATTGTTTATGTTGTTGTGTAAATGTAATTGCATTTGTGGCACATTGTAAAATTCATTGTTTTGGGTTGATTCCAAATGTTATATCAACCACATATGCTATTATGAAAAGTTTGGAAGGTGAATTGTTCAGTTGTTGCATGAAATTTGCATTGAGTATAGTAAGTGTTTTACATTTATGATGTTAATTAGTAATTGGATGGTGTTATTTGGTAATTTTTTCATTGTTAGTCTATTTTAATCATATATTGTGTATTGGAGGTCTAGTGTGGATGCGTGGATTTGGATTAAAATTCAATGATTATTATTTATGAAAGCATGTTGAAGATAATTGGTTAAGTATCTATGTATACTAGTTGTTATGATTGCATATGTGTGTTGTTGATATCCTAATGATTGTAATTTTTGAACATACAATATTTGCATTGTGGTTGACAAATGTTGGTTATTCAACCATCCATTTGGATCGAAAAGAATGTTTTCATCGTTTTTAGTTAATTGGAATTCTTGATGCCGATAATCGATGACATTATTATCAATATTGTCATCATTTGAATCATTGATCAAAATTAAATGTTTGTCTTTTTTTTATAGGATTTCAATGGATAATTATTTTGGATGTTTTTGGCTATAATATGTTTTGGAATAGGTTCCAACATTTCCGATGATCATTTTTTAAAATTAACATTGCATATGTCTTGGATAATAATATTCCGTAATATTATGAATCCATATATGGATTGTAGACACGATAAGGTTACATATATGTTGTGCATATTTAAATGCATGTTGTTAAGTGGTTGTTGAAGGTCTATAATTAAATTGTCAAATGTTTGTCCATGTGTTTTGAAGTTTGTGAAACAAAAAGTTGGGGCAAGAAGCAATTGATATCTATTGATTATGAACGTTTTGGAGGCGTTTGATTTTTATATGTGATGGTGATATTGGAAATTCCTTGATATGGGTATTATGGTATGACATTTTTAGGAGGCCTTTTAATTTTATTTTTTGCAAAAAATAAATAAATTATGAAATCATTAAAATTGGCTAAAACATTTATGAGGGCATGCATTGTAATGTCATTCTATATTCATTTAAAATTTGTGAGGGATATATTTTCAATGTACCCGATGCTTTTGTTTACAATCCTAGTTAGGATTTTTTTTTCATTATAATGACTTTCATTCCTTTATAGGTTTTAAGGGAAGGTGCATTGAGTTTTACTTGTGGACATTGTTTGTCTTATAATGTATTTGATATCATTATGTATTGGACCTTTTTTGTACGTGTTAGTTATGACAACAATGTAACATTTTTGTTTTGATGTTTTTGAATGGATATCTATTAGGTTTATCACATTTTGTAATTTGTTATGAAGAACTATGAAGGTTGTTGTCCTCCATGGATCATCAAATAAATTAACATTTAAATTGGATAGAAAAAGAGTTTTTAACAAGTTAAGTTTGATTTTTAAATATGTCTAGTTCAAAGGTTTTCTAAAAGGGTAACATATTGAATGTTTTGATTGTGTCTCATTTGCTCTATTAGGATAATATTATTTGGTCGAATGTAATTTTCCCAAAAGCTTTTGCCTACGATTTTTTTGTGTTAGTTTTATGAATATAAAAATCAATTGTATGTTTATTGAATATAATAGTGTGTCATTGATTGGTGAGAATTGTGAAAAATCAATCTCCCATGAACATTATGTTGATTCCTCCAAATGGTAAAATGCTAGATTTTAACTTGTTTAGTTTTAAATGTATTGTGTCAACCAATGTGCAACCTACCATGGATATTTCATTGATAATGAAGTACTAGATATTTGGTCATATGTCTATGATTGAATTATGTTTTTTTATAGTTATGTGTTTATCAATCAACAATCCCAATAAAAAATGTATTGTTGTTCCATTTATTAATAGGGTTGCCTTTGCAATGTATGTTACAATTCTAAGTTTTTGTTGTTTTCATGTTTTCAATAATATAATCTTCAATAGGTTTGATTATCTTTGTTTTACTAGTACTATAGCTCCTCATACATATTGTAATAATTGATTATTTCTTATACTTGCAATAAAAATTTCAAATGAAATAGCTTGTAAATCATTTAACTTGTATTTTTAATGATATTTTTAATGCTTAATCATGAATAAATATTTGTTTCATCAGTGAAGGTTATGTTTTTATTTTCAATTTCAATATCACATGATTGCATGTCATTAAATGGTAAGTGGTGTAATTCAAGTTTTTTATTTTCATTTGTACAAGTTATGTTTGAATATGGATGTGAAAATTTTGGTATTGATTCATCAAGGTTTGATATTTGTGGAAGTTTCAAATCTTGATTCCATTGTTTGATCAAAGCATGAGGTTTGATAACAAAATCCATGTTGTGATTATTTATATTTTCATATTTTCATTTTTTATAAATGTTTTGTTATTTCAGGACCTTTCATTGGAGTTCATTTTCAATATGATCTTCATAAATTGGATTCATTATTGATTGCCCTTTTGTGTTTTCTATAAAAATTATGGTTGTGTTGATTTTTTTTTCAATATTCTATCTACATCTCTTGATTTTTTTACATTCATGTAAAATAATAATTATTTATATTTATATTTTGTAATTATTAAATGTTGGGTACACTTTATTTAATGTCATTTCCCAAGACATAATGAGATCTAAATGTCAGAAATTGTATGCCATGATGTAAATAAAATAAAATTTGTTCATGCATAATATTTTGGGTCGTTTTTTTGTGAAGGTATTGTGTGACTTTGTAAAGTTGAAATTTTTGTTACTTTGAATTCATAAAAGATGTGGGTGTTATATTGAGGGTGTTCATTATTAAATCAATGACAACAGATGTCATTGATTTTACTAGAAAATTCATATGGAAATAAATTATTAAAGTGAATAGGTCTTTGTTGGTAATTGACCTTATAATTGTGTATTATATACTATTGATTTGATAAATTTCTATCAATTGTGAAAGTTTCATAATAGGCATCAATATCATTATCATTTTCATTTGGACACTTTGATTTTTTTCTTGTTCATTCAACCATGTTGACAAACTATACCAAGGTTTTGAAAATGGGGAATGGGAATTGCTGATTATGCAACAACATGAGTAGGAATATTTTTTGGCTATAGCAACAACTCAACTTGGACATTTTGGTCATAATTTTGGTGTGGTGTGCATCGAGAAGAAGAAGAAGATGAAGAAGAAAAATGTTTGGGATCTAGACGAGGCGGAGTTGAAGGGTAAACGTGCGTTGGTGCAAGCTAATTTCAATGTGCCATTATCATCAAATGCATAATCATTGATGATATTCAAATTCAAACTACTGTGTCTACCATCAAGTATCTCATGGAGAAGGGAACCAAGGTCATACTCTCTAATCATCTAGTACCTATAAAGTCCTTTCAAGCTTTGGTTAAGTCTCATGGTCTCTTGTTGAAGGCAATAATTCTTTTGTTAGGTGTTGTGTTACTCGAATATTCTTTGTTTATATTTTTTTGTTGTTTTGTTGTTAGAGTTCGGATTTTGCCTTCTTACCAATTTGAGTCTTCCTCCTCTTCTTTTTCATGTGTAGGGTCAACCCAAAGGCATGACTTACAAGTTCTGCTTGACTCCTTTGGTGCCACAACTTTCAAAGCTTCTTGGTGTGGAATTATAGTATTTACCAAAGGCCAATAATAACCAAATTGTATATGGAAAAAAAATAAAATGTAAGAATCAATTTTATTTTTTTAATGATACATTCATCATATGTATCACTAATTTTAAATTTTAAATAAAGGAAGAAGGAAATCTTTGTGCATGATTGGAAGTAAGCACATGTTTAATCATGCAAAGGTTTTGCTTCAATTTCTTTGTGGTACCATCTTTCAAATTGTTTAATTATATTTCTTTGCCTTTTCATGGCCCAAGTTAAAACATGCATGTGGTGCATTTTTTAATGTAATTTAACGTTACAACTTGCTCCTTATAATTAGTTGGCAATCCCTCATTTTTCAACCATTGATTACATGCACCATATGGGATTTTTTGTACATTAAACATCAATGCATTGCAACTAAAAAATCAATTTATCAAGTAAGACTTAGTTTTATAATTTTAAACAAATAAACAAATTTTCTTCTATTGCATCAACTAATACGGAGCATAAACTAAGGTTCAAAACTACAACATATTTCCATTTGAAAATAAAGAACATATAAGGACAACAAGTTCAACACAACCTACCTTCATGCAATGTTACATCACATCTATGACTAAGACAAAAGTTGTCCTTGTACGCAAAATTATTTCATTAATTTTTGAGTGAATTCATTGGTTTATTGAATAAGGGCTAATAAATTGTAGCCACATTTTGTAATAGTGATCATAACAAAATATTCCTCTTTCATTAAACGCAAAAAATATTGAAATATATTTACCCTATAATTTTTGAAATAGTTTCATACACTTATGAAACTACTTCTATTGGTCCCTTAACAAAGGTTACCATCTTTTTATTTTTCCATCACACCATTTGGTCAACCCCACCACAACCACAATTGGTTGTAATAAGTTATAAATTTCTTTTCCATGACCATTCAAAGATGTCATCATTGCATGCCACAAGACCTTTTAATCAAAATTACATGTGGATTAATGTTGTTCATGACCTTGCCTTTAAACATATTGAATCATGTGTCTCCAACATAATTTAGGTCTTCAATCCATTATTTGAAATGAGCCTTAGTTCAAAGTCCTTTAAAAATGATAAAATTGAACAATTTTCACTTGAGAATTTGAAGTCCCTTGCTCCCATCCCATTAAAGACCACATGGTAGTCCCAAAGAAAAAAATGGTAATATTTAAAGCCAAAGTTCAACAACGAAACAATCGAAATAGGAAAACATATGTGTTTAATGAATAAAACATTACAACTTTTCATTTTTTTCAAGGCAATCATTTCTTTTTTGGGAATTGTTTTCTTTTGAATTGACTAAAATATCTAATAGGCACCTGTACTTATAAAAGATGTACCCAACTAAACAAAAATAGTTGACAATGACATTTAACAACACAAAATATGCTTTAGTAATATGATGCAACATGCATATAATTTACATTTAGATTTTTTTGGGAGGGTCAAGATTGGTGGATTTTCTTGGGTTTTTTATGTTCCCAAAAAACTATCATATATAATTTGCAAGTTTAGTTTGAGCCATTTATCTAATTAGTCTTTAGTCCACCTAATTCGAGGTTTAAATTGATTTGATAAGTGTGTGAATTATGAATCCCTATGGTTAGAATAAAACCAAGTTCCATATTTTGAGGATTTACAAGTATTGATATATGTGTACATTACCCAAAAAAACCTTTGAACATGGACATATAAAACTCACTATCTTGATCTACAATTGTATTAGTTCCTTATGTTGCTCCTTGTTTTCTATCCTTATGTTGTTCATTTATTTTAGTTTTTTTCTATTTGATATATCTTTCCTTTGCATCTTTAGAATAGAAGGGCGATAGGAAGAAGTAATGAAATTTCCTAGCATAACTTTGAAAATATGCATCACAACAAGCATTATAAGCTAGTGAGTTTTCCTTATGCAAGTTTAGTTGACATTCACACTTGCATAATTGTTTGTGATGAAAAAAAATGCATTTGAATTTGAAACTCATTTAATGAATGGCCATCTAATCATTAACCTTTAATGGTGTTGGGTTGTAGTTGGCATGTGCATGGTAACAAGGTTAACGTTCAAATATGCAATGACAATGTTTATTGCAAGAAGGCAATTGCATAGGGATTTGGATATTAAGAAGGTCAAGAATGGAAGTTTATTGAAGGTGTGTGAGAGGCATTTGGCTTTGATGCATTTCAGGAGGTGAAAAAATTGGAAAGATTTTTGGATCCAAGGGGGTTGAATTTTTGTAAGCTACTACTAGGTACAACACTAATTCATAAAAGAAACAAATAAATTTTTATGATAAGATATTGGTCAGGATTATTGAAGATGGTGCAAGTGTGTGCATTTCTTTTGTTGTTAAATGATTATAAAGACATGATTGTTGTTCATTGTCTACTATACAATGAATGTATTTAGAACTAGGCCTATAGTTTTTAATGTGGTATACATGCATGCATAAAAATTGATTTTAATGTAATTGTGCAACAACAAATTGCTAAATTAATGATTGGTGAAATGAGTAGAAAAGTTGTTGAGGATATGAAAATGATGCATTTGTTGCTTGTAAGAAAATATTGAATTTAGTTGTGAAAATGAATGACAAGGGGTTCTACAAAATATTCATGGTGATTTAGTGGTGGTCAAATGCTCAACATTACAAAGAATAACAACATTTTTAAAGTTAAGGATGATGCTCATGCATGTTTAAGTGTTGAGATTTGCTATTTGATCAAGGTAAGGGTGGAGACCCAATATGATTAATAATTAGCTATGAATGAGAATATGCATTTGCAAACATATAACAAATGTGTAGTGAGCATTACAATTGGTGAAGATGTTAGGAAGAAATATTTCTCTTGTTTTTTGGTGAACATCAATCAAAAGTGATTCCACTTTTGAAAGTTGATTGTTTTTCCAAATGCATGGAATTGACACATGCAATATTATGCAAAGAATTTACAAAGTTTTTTATGATGCGAAATTTGTTGTAGTACTTACATTCAAATGAATTAATCTACTACAAATATTGAAAAACCTAACATGCAATTATTTTTGGACTTTTATTTCTTCAATGTTTTGGAGTTCAATCTACTCATATTTTGAAAATAATTTGTTATTTACTGTGAAAAGGTCGCCATGCTAAATTAAAAAAAAAAAAACTCCCAAAAGGCCAAATTATCTAACCTTGACAATCACTAAGAAGATTGGATGTTTGAACATTTTTTTTCATAACTAGGGGTATTCCATTACCACATGCAAGATAGTTCAAGCTTTCGAAAAGATATTCCCAAAGCTCGAGCTATAAGTTGACCTTGGGCAAGGTTAAGAAGCTTGAAGTTTCAAAGAATAATTTTCATGGCCATGGGTAATCCATAAACATGGGCAAGATAGCCTAGGGTTTTGAAAATGATATTCTTAGAAGCTTGGGCTTCTTAACCTTGGACATAGAACTTGGGTTAAAATGAAGGAAACAATATCCATAAAAAACTTGGAATATCCCACTACCATGGGCAAGATAGGTTGAGCTTTTGGAAATATTATTTCCAAAAGCTCAGGCTAACTAACCTTGGCCAAGGTACAAGAGCTTGAACTTAAAAAAAATATTCTCCATAATTAGGGGTATTCCACAACTAGGGGCAAGATTAACATAAGCTTTTGAAATGGATATTCTTAAGAGCTTGGGCTAGCCAACCCTTGCTTAAGAAGCTTGGGCTAGTTAACCATGGCCATGTTCAAAAAACACAGGCTAACTAACCTTGGCCAAGGTTAATAAACCCAATCTAACTAACCTTAGTTAGACTTTAAAAGCCTAGGCTAACTAACCTTTGCTAGACTTTAAAAGCCTAGGCAAGATAACCTTGGCCAAGGTTAAAAAGCTTGGGCTAGTTAATGCTAAACATAGAATCTTGGCTATAATGCAAAATATCCATGAAAAGCCTAGGCTTCCTTCTTAACCCTAAACACAAAAACCCTATTCTCATAATCAAGGGTCTTCCAACCCCTTGTGGTAAGAGCCTGGCTTGGAAGACCCTTGTTGGCATTCAAGGAGATTAGTTAGTTAATAGCTCTCAACTAATCTCCTTTGAAATGGACAAATTACAAACTTAGAATTCTACCAATGCAGACCATTGAAAATAATAATTCAAAATCTGCCAATTCACACCATTCTGGTTCATAATCTACACCATCTACACACGTGGTGCTTTCTCGGGCTGAAAGAGTGGCAGCACTGCTGTTGAATGGCCCATGGGAACGTTGCGAACGTTGAGGAGAGCCTGACGCGAACAGATAAGGTGCGCACCAAAATAGGCCGGATCGATTGGCGCTTCACATTTGTTGAATTGGACGCTCCAGATCGTCTCTTCTCACATCGTGCGGTCCACCCGCCACCATCGGCGGATGCTTTCTGAAGCAACTGGCCGTAGCCAGTTTCGAGATGAAATTAATCCTATTTCACACAGTGGAACCAGGTTTTTGCGTCGTCTCCTTCTCGCCCCCTTCTGACGTCCGCCATAGCGAAGAGCTTGGAAACGCTTGTGGAGTTTTTTACGGCCGCTTCTTTGGCGCCACAATACGCCGCGCTTTCGCACCGGAAACTATCTCCATCTGATCTCGCCTCTTAGTGGTGAAATAGCGATGGCTTGTATGGCGGCATTGGCTGGTGCATCGGTTGCAATTGGAGCACACGGGGCGGCAGGTACCTCCTCGCCGGCGGTTCCCGCACTCTGCTCTTCGTCGTCTTCTTCCGCTCCTCTTCTTCTTAGGAGGAGTTTCAGCGGTGCGGCTGTGAGACTCAGTGTCAGAAGAGCAGGTTTTATATCTTTCTCCCTTTCTCTGCAACGTGCTGTGAATCTAAAGCGAAAATGTTCTTGAGGAGCATCACGTTGTTCCATAGGGTATTTTTGAAGCGTTCCATGAGTCAGCAATGTTTGCTATATTCGCAGTCCCGGATACTGTGATTTTTTTCCCAGTAGGGCATTGACATCCAAGCTATGTCGCACTTTTTTTTGGACTCTATTTTCCTTTACCTTCGCATCCGGGCAATGTTGACATATATTCAGATCTTTTGCAAACATCCGTGCAGTGGATATATTGTATTTGTCGCCCTATGGTTGTACAAGCTTCAGAATTTTTGTGCTGTATGGGTGGAGCTGTATAAAATGCATGGTTAGAGGCGTAGCATCTTGAATGCCAATGGACTTTGCCACGTATTGATTGCAGCAGAATCAGGAAGATTCGCTCCTCTCCCGGTCAGGGCTGTATCGTCAGACGATTCCACACCAGACGCTACCAAACAGATTGAGGAATTGTATGGAGATCTGAAGGCTAAGGTCAGTATTTGGAGTGTGTTTTTTGTGTGAAGGATAATTACAATCCCAACCAGCAGCTTGCAAGCTGTTTTAGTTCATGGTACTTGCAGAGACTTTTAGCTTCCTTTCTGCACTAACTGTAATGCTTATGCAATGCATAGTGGGATGGTGTGGAGAACAAAACAACCGTCTTAATATATGCTGGGGGCGCTGTTGTAGCCTTGTGGCTTTCCTCCACTATTGTTGGTGCAGTCAACTCTGTACCTGTGGTATGTCCCTCTTAACTAACTATTGAATCACAGAGTTAGTCTTTATGTGCTTCTTCAAGGATGTGGCTGGGGCAGCCACATCTAAATCCACTCCATTGTTGAGAATTTGGGAGGAATCAATCAGACATTCTTTTCCTTTGGATTTCCTCTCACTGTATTGTTGGAAGGGGTTATGACTTGGACCACACCCCTCTGTTGTGACTGTGTAGCTCCCAAAGCTCTTGGAATTGATTGGCCTTGGTTACACTGGGTGGTTTGTGTACCGATATTTGCTCTTCAAGGTACACTCTTTGATGTTGGGAACCACACTTTTCTATATTTCTCAAGTAATCAACTTTGGTTTTGGATTTTTTTGTGACAATCACAAAGTTTTTTATGTTTCTCAAGTCTTCCAACTTTGTTATTGGAGTTTGTGTCAACCATAGCTTTGTTGGGTTTGGCTATACGATGTTGATAAGCCTTAATAATGATGCGTAGTTTGTGTAATTTATAACTTCAGTGCAAATCCTGGATTGAAGTGTACCTTGGATGTGGGTTTGTAGTCAAACCGAAAGGAGCTTGTTGCTGACATTGAGGAGTTGAAGGGGAGGGTCACGGGTGCTACAAAAGAGGAGAGTTTTTGAAGGAGATAGCAAAAGGATAGATACATGCCTATCACCTATCCATGTATTATGTAGTTGGGAAAATATTAATGAGAAGGCTGACATGGATCAAGAGTTCATGGTGGAAGCAAAGCTTAAAATGTGTATTTTGAAAGACTGTTGAAGATTGTTTCAGGTTCTCATCCAGTAAAAGCAAAGCTTCTTCGGAAGGCAAAGGCGAGAAAATGTTGCTTCAATGTACTTGCATGTTGGTAGTTTGCTGCATTGTTCAACATGGTTAATTACAGTTTGGTTAGCTTTATCAGACTATAGTGTAACACCCTACAACTTTATCATTCTTGAACAGGCAGCTTGGTTGCAGACCCAAACTACCTATCTTGACCTATCTGGCAATAACACTAAGTCTTTCTGGTTGGTGTCTGGCCATCATCACAAGTAACTATGTACGAGATATGAGGAAGCTATGCCAAACATGAATCTGTGTTAGGTTGGTCCCTGAGGCATAGCCAGAGGTCTGAACTTGGCATGCCACACAGTTATTGGTCTGGAACTTGCCATGTGGCATGCCAAATTTGTTGGGAAGAAGCTTGTGTGGGGCTTGATAAAAGTGCATGTTAATGCCTGGCCTTATGTGAGTGGTCTGAGAATACTTCCCATTGCAGACAAGACACTTTCTTTCACCAATCCAAGAACAGTCCCCATTGCTGACAAAACTTTTTCTTTCATCAATTGGGTATCACAAATGTGTGGACTCAGATTGTGGACTTCTGTCCACTTTG
>Ga0209208_10012130_pt1 | contig 10960 bp, 8 predicted proteins | sample S1TSphfallax_3_FD_187694 | JGI IMG/M metagenome (GOLD analysis project Ga0209208, IMG submission 187694) | Host-associated microbial communities from peat moss isolated from Minnesota, USA - S1T2_Fd - Sphagnum fallax MG (SPAdes) (version 2) | ecosystem: Host-associated > Plants > Peat moss >... | reverse complement strand
CATCCAAGAACCAACCACAAGAGGGTTAGTTCACATTCGGGACACCCTTGGGTGTTGGGACAAGCCACGGGCACTTTGACACACAAGACTCACCACGGCCCGGACTGGGGGGAAGCCACCACCTTCCCCCATATAGTATTCTTTGCAATGCTCCACAGGGGCTACATCCAAATGGCTCTTTTTCCCGGGACTCCCAAGTTGGAGTCCCGAAATTGTTTCGAAACTGTCTCGGCTGGAGTCCCGGGACTTTGAGCGCTCATAACTCCCGACTGCAGAGTCTGATTGCAACGAGGTCTAAACCAAAGTTGTAGCCCTCGTCGAGATCTTTTCAACTCCATGTCGCACTCTCAATTCAGAGGTCGGGAAGAGGTCGATTCCTGACTTTTAGTGGTCGGGAGTCAAATTGTCAGTTTGACTCCTGGCCCTTCTTTTGCCCATAACTTGGGCTGCAGATGTCCAAATGACCAATGCGAGGCCATTTTCGATATCTACGCTTCAAGACCTTTCCAATGACATCAAGAACACTTCAATGCGAGGTGTTTTGGGCCTTGCTGTCGAGCACTAAACATTCGGGAGTCCCGAAGGACTTCAAATCCCCAACTTTGGGAGTGTTGGGCTTCACCCCCACACTTGGCCAAAGTGGGGTTGCGACAATCACCTTCTTCCTTTTGTTTTGTTACAATGCAACAAAGAAGGTGACAATAACATTATTTTTGTCATTTTTTTTTTCCTTGTAGCACAACAAAGAAGGTGATGGCAACATCTGCTATCATCGCCTTCTTCCTTTTGTTTTATTGCAGTGCAGAGAAGAAGGCGATGGGAGCAACAATAGCATTACTACCGTTGCCTTTTTTGTGTTTTTATTTTTTTATAGCATAACAAAGAAGGCAACGAGAGGAGCGTTATTATCGCTTTTTCTTTATGTTTTGTTGCAACGCAACAAAAAAGGCGATGATAGCAAAGGTAACATTGTTGCCATCGCCTTTTTTTTTTTTTCTTGTAGTGCAACAAAGAAGATGACAACAACTTTGCTACCATCGTGTTCATCTTTTTTTAGTTGTAGGGCATTTTTTAGTTTTCATTTTGCTACAACAAAGAAGGCGACGACAATGAGTCGTCATCTTCTTCTTGGGTTTCGTTGTAGTGAAGAATAAGAAGACGACAACTTTTGTCACCTTCTTCGATGGCTTTGTTACAAAAAATAATGGCGACATGCGCCTTTTTTGGTGGTTTTGCCATGAAAAAGGTGATGGCAATAATCTCGTCACTTTCCTTTATGGTGATGGTAGCAAGCGGTTTTGTTTTTTTTTTTTTTTTTTTCGGTCCTTATGGTTTAATTCATTAGAATTGACAATGAACAATGAAATGATGGGTTTTTTTTATGTTGATAGTTGTAATGGCTAGAAGGAGATTGAAGAAAGGTGGTTTGGTAGTTCGCAAGCAAAATGTTCTTTCATTAGATCTAACATTTGTAAAGGAAAATGTTATTTCATCAGATCAAACAACTACTGAGAAAATTGTTGCTTCATCAGATGGGCCAATTGGTGAGCAAATTGTTGTTTCATCATATCAAGCAATTGTTGAGTAAATCATTGTTTCATCAAATCAGGCAATTGTTAAGCAAATTGTTGGTTCATTATATTAGCCAATTGGTGAGCAAATTGTTGCTCCATCATAAATGAGAATTGAAAGTTGATGTATCAAGAAATCTATGTTGATTAAAGTTGACAACGATGACAATTTGTAATATGGATTGAGAATTTCATTCGAAAAATGATGGGTTAGATTGTTTTAGAATTTACATACATTAGATTAAATGTAGATAAAAGAAATTATAGAAGTTTTTAAGTTTAATTATATCTCCACGTTCCATCATTTGATGGAAGGTGTGGGATTTTTTTTGTCAAATTTTTTTTATTGCAATACCTATAAATAGTTAAAGTTTGCAGGAGTTGTATCTGATTATGTGATTTTAGGTGTTGTAATACTTGCATTCTGTTTTTTGAACTCTTTATGTGTAAGGTTTTAGGGTTAGGATTTTAAATTACAAACTAATGATTTACTTTTTGATATTTTTTGGTTTAGGTCCGAAACTTTAGGGTGTGTTAGGGTTTAATTTGGTGGTTTTTGGGTGTTTATAGGATTAAGGAGACAATAAAGGAAAAATTTGTTGCAAATGCAGTTTAGGTTTAGATGTAACATCGCCATTTCTACATTGCTCGTCATGTAACAAGGGCTGCAAATGCAACAACTAATTACCGAACTAAACATAGGATTGTAGATACTAATATGGTTTAGTGTTTTCACTTTATATAGTTAGGTAGGTTTTTTTAGCCCTTTTATTTTTTGGACTACCCAATATTTGAACTTTGGTCTTGTGATATGTTATGAAGTACCTTTTTTTTTCCTTGGGTTCTTTAGCAATTTTTCATCCACCCATGTTTGTACATCTTTTATCAATATTATATTTTCTTTTAATCACACTTGTTTGATGGGTATATGGTTAATCATATATGTTTTTTTTGTCATAATTTTCTTACTATTTAAAATGTAGAAATCAAACCTTAAATAGGCCCATATGAATAGGTAACATTAATTTGTTTAGGGTTTACAAAGATCAAAATGAATATTTTGTAATCCTTACATCTAATGTAATAAGACTAACATCGCTTAAAGACTTTTAAAACAATACACAAATTTTAAACATATAATACCTACATCATTTTCTATTATAATTTCCATAAAGTCATTTTCAAATATGCAACACTTACATATGGGTTTAGTAATAGTCACTGGTTTTTTACATTCAATGTAATACTTGCATATAGATCCCATAATAAACGCTAGTTTTTTACATTCAATGCAATACTTGCATATAAGATCCCATAATAGACGTATGTCTTTTACATTCATTGTAATACATGCATATAAGGTCCCATAATAGTCATTGGTTTATTTCATTCATTGTAACACTCCATATGGGTCCCATAATAGTTGTTGGTTTTTACATTCATTGCAATACTCACATATAAGGTCCCATAATAATTGTTGGTTTTTTTCATTCATTGCAAAACTCACATTTTGTCATAAACTTAATTCAGAATAATAATTAATTTAGGGTTACAAAAAACATATTTTGGGTACCTAAACCACTTATTAGTTATTTTGAAATGACATTACATGTAGGTATTGTAATTAAAGTTGGGTCTTCACATAAGGTTTGCTTCAATCACCTATGGAGTATTTGAATATGAATTTGCATACAGGTATTGCATCTAGGCTTTGGTCTTCATTCAAAGGCCCACCCAAACTACATATTGGGTATTTCAAAGTGACCTTACATGTGGGTATTATATTTAAGGTTGCCCTTAATCACTTATGGGTTATTTTTAAATGAATTTGAATATAGCTATTGCATTTAGGGTTAAGGTTCATATTATTTTGTAATATCCACACACGTACTTACTTTCACCAATTACAAATTTAGCCTTAATTTTATTAATAACTAAATAAAATTTGCAACAAAACATAAAAGAAGGTATTTTTTTACAACTTGTTAATATCTCCAAGTTTATTTTTTTCACTTTCTTTAAAAATATATATTGCATTATTTTGCACATAAAATTCCCCCTAAATGCAATGTAAATTTATTTTATTTACTATAAACTTGTAAAAAAAATGTTAATTAATTTAGGGTTTCGCAAACTCTGAATTTGAATCATAATCCAATAGTTCAAATTTAATATGTTATAATATAATAAGGAATAGACATTAAACCCTACATAGACCATCTAAAATATTAACCTAAAAGGCCTACACTAATGAATAAACTACATAATAGGCCTATATTATGTGGGTAGCCTATTAGGTTGTTAATTAGGTTACTTAATAAGTAGCTTACGAACCTGTTACTCATGTTTAGGCTAGGTTGTTTAGTTTGGTTAATGTTGACACTTTGGTCAATCTAGAAACATTGGTAATGAGCTTTTGTTGAAGCTAATAATTTGTCAAGGCTATAGATTCTTGGTTTTTTTTTATGGACATTATTGTGTTTTTTGGATAGTCAAATCTTGTTTCAACTTCTGAAGGTGTCGAAAACATTACATAACAACTTAGCCTTCACAAAACATCCAAATCCACACAAACTTTAGCATGGCATTTAAAAATTTATGAACATTTTCATACCTAACTATTAATATTTTGGAATTTTTAAATTCGCATTAAAAACAAAGTTCATTAAAAATAATTGCAATATACATAACCATAGGTAGGTATATATAGAAAATTTTAAATAAATATGTATTGAAATAAATATAATTCCATATATCATTATTTATATGATGTGTTATAAATAAAAATATTTTTGGACCAATATTTAAACCAATATTCTAAATCATAAAAAGTAAAATTTCAATCAGACATAGGATTAATATATGGGAGAGATAATTTTTAATAGTATGTGAAACAAAAAAATAAAAATAAAATTATGTGCTTTAATTTTTTTTAAACTTAATTTAAAATTTTATTAAATTAGAGACTTTATATATATATATTTTTAAATGATTTTACAACTTTAAAATGGAAAATAAATAAATATGAACATATTTGAAGAAATATTAAACTTGAACTTTTTATTTTTTTGATCTCAACAAACTTTGTATTGCATTTAAGGTTGGGTTTTCACATAAGGTTTACTTCTTACCTTTGTGTGATTTCTCCAATTTAATTTTTCCAATCTCTTTGAAAAAGATATAAAATGCAATTGTATTGTTTCACATATGTGTAAACCCTAGAAATTTCCATCCAATTTAATGTAAAATATTTCTAATAACTAATGAATTAACAACAAATTTTGTCATATAATTAAATAATTAATAGACCAGTATTTTGGATAATTTAAATGAATAATTATCAAAAATTAAATAATCATTTATTTATTTAAAATAATTAACTAATCATTTGGTTTAACTTTATTTACTTGAATAATAAAAATTTTGATCTAAAAATCAGATTGATTAATTTAATTATATTTTTGTTTTAATAAGTTATTGAAATCACTATTTAAGATAATTATTCCATGTTATAGATTGCTAGTTCAACTTTTCCATGAAAAATTCCTACACCAAGATAAGCTTGATCATAATTGTCATTGTACTATTTGTTCCATAAACAATACAACCTTTTTTCAAATTCAATGAAACAAAGCAAAAATCATGGAACTTCTAATCAAGAACCCCAACCTCTATACACACCTTCATTAGCATACTATTTTGAAATGAATTAATTATTTTGGAGTGACCCAAAATGCGGGTATTGCGATTACGGTAAGGTTTTCATTTAAAGAGGCTTAAACCCCACATGCGTAATTTTGGAATGACCTTGAATGCAAGTATTACATATAGGGTTGGGTTATTTCAAAGTGACTTTGCATGTGGGTATTATGTTTAGGGCTAGGTCTTCACCTAAAGGTATCCAAACCATTTAAATGGGTTGTTTTGAAGTGTGGGTATTGTATTTAAAGTTGATTCTTCATTTAAATTTGCAATATTCGGACTTATACTTACCTCTACCAACTATAACTTTGGGGCTTTGTTGCAATACCTACACCCATATTTACCTTTACCAATTGGAATTTTGGGGCTTCGTTGCAATACCTACACCCATATTTACCTTTACCAATTGGAATTTTGGGGCTTCGTTGCAATACTTACACCCATATTTACCTTTACCAACTGGAATTTTAGGGCTTCCTTGCAATACCTACACTCATACTTACCTTTACCAATTGGAATTTTGGGGTTTAATTGCAATACTTACACTTGTACTTACTTCTACCAACTGGGATTTTGAGGCCGAATTACAATACCTGCATTTAACACTAATATTATCACTATCCTTATGTTTTTGCATTTCACACTTTTTGTGGTTATAAGTTGGAAACAATAATAACCTTTGTGCCATATTAGACTTCATGTGTGTGTTGAATACATGATGTTCAAAGAATTTGGGCTATGGTTTCTTCCATACAAAATTGATTTTAAAACAAAATTCTTAATGCCAATGGCAACAATCTTGATAAGTAATTGAGACATTTATTCATGACATCGTTTAGTATGTACATTTGTGTGATTAAACATTGTTTCATGCCAATCTTTGAGCCGTTTGACACTATTTCCCAATCCATCTTCTATGCGATGTAACACCAATCTTGGGTGTAAAACTACATTTGCCTTTGTGAGGCGTATGTTATGAATATTACATGCCAATACTCTCATGTGTGAGGTGGCATGTTCACAAAGTGTCACATCACCTTCTTTACATTCATTTGTGATCTCTTACATTGTAGTAACCAATTATGCAAGTGCCCTTTCCATTGGGGTTGATGAACTTATTGTGTCATTAGACCCTACAATGGCATCCATAGGGAGATCATTTTGCTCCATGTTCATGAGCCCATCAAATTCCATGATCCCATCATCACCTTCAAGATGTTCAACTTTGTCATCATTATTGGACTCCATATCATTTGGAATATGTTGTGGGTCCACAAACATGTGACCCAACCCTCCACGATGTGATCCATACCATGTTCCATAGTAATGAATGATATCCTTTTGAGAAATGTATGTGCATGTGAAAATGACCACAATTTGGTGTTTACACATGTTCCCTTGCAATGCCCATTCACATGCAACAAACTATTTCGGTGAATGGGAATTTCACCGCATAAATAACATTGGGAAGGCATTGGCTCCATATGCCCCAAGCTCCATCACTCTCAAGGGTTGGTTGGTACACATGGGTGAGTGGAATAAGGGTTGTCTTTTCCACACTTTGTGTAATAATGGCCTCCATAACCTTGTTTTTTATGAAACTTTTTTTTTTCATTTCCAGTGTGTGCATGTAATGGTTGTTGTTAATTGCCACATGAACTAGTCAATCCTACGCCCTCTAAAGCCTTTTGTGTCAAGAGCAAACCAACATTTCAACGCACCATGATATGATTTAATGCTTACTTGGGTGTCTTGGTTGGAATGAGGCACTTTTCAAACACCCACCATCCATAATTATGCAAACATACACACAATGCACAAGGATGAATAACATTATTACAAAAGAATTTTGAATATTAAACCATGATAAATATTATCACTTACCAAACTAATGGTAATAAGTCGAGAAGTAATTTGTCCAGGCATCACCAAGCTTATGTTTATGAAGGTTTTTTCTCATAGCAACCTTCCCACGCTTTTTGAAGTCATCAATTGTTTTTCCATGATTGATGGACATGTACATCACATCATGAAGGTCTTGGAGGATTCCACATCGCACTTCCACATCTTTGATTTTTTCAATACCACGTAAACGCCACGCTTTGATAACATGCCAACAACAAAGGTAAATGGGAACCTTGTCCATACCCAATACAACCCTAATAAGGACACATATGCAATAAAATTTCCATGAATGGATGGGGTTAATACAACATAAAATGCATTTGAAGTAATCAAGAATTTTATAGATATTTAAAAACACCTAAAGAAAGAAATACAAAGTGGGTAATAGGTATAAAACTAACCATAATGCATTCAATTCTTGAGGTGCATCATCAACAAAAAAACATGATGGTTTCCAATGTGGAATGTGTGATAACATCTTATCTTTTAATGGTTTCAACCATTTGATCAAATCCTGAACTATTTACCTATTTGTAATGATCCAAGCTAAAAGGAACACCCATGAAATGATCATCAAACCCTATCAAGGTGAATATATGGAATTTCATGTCATTTGTGCCAAATGTGGCATCCATAAAAATGGCACCATTGTGACCATATGATAACATGGACTCACATTGAGTTGGTGTTTGAATACCTATGGTGAATGGGACTTGAATCTTGTTGATTTCACCAACATTTTACAAAAAGAACACATCTTCTAGATGTTGGAGAACCCAAGACCAAATTGAAATTGCAGGGTGGGTGTGTAAATGCCAACTCCTTTTCTTATGTTTCCCATCTAAATATGCAATGTCTTGAAACCGAATGAAATCATTTCGTGTCATGCTTTGACCTTCATTCACACGTTCTCAACAAATTGCTTTATGTTTGTCATATATTTGTTTAGTCGTGTAACCTAAAATTAGTTAGGCCCATATGTGGTCCTTTAATGCTTGTGACATGCGTGGAGCATAATGAGACATATGAGAAATGGATTTTGGGTCATGTTCACCATGTGCGAATGACCCATCGATTTATGTATGGGCCTTATGATAAATTGTGATCTCAGCCACATCAAATTGTGTGTATAGACATTTGATTAAAAATGACATTAGGCTTCTTCGTTTAATAGATCGAATGTGGGTTGAGTTTTTTCGATAGTCCTTTGGTCCATATCCGCACTGCTACCTAGACCAAAAAACATTCAAAATGTAAATGATTGCATCTTTGGTATATGAATTTAAAAAATTAAAAAGGTTATTGCCATTACTGTTTACCACTTATGTTCGAGGTGGTTTTTGATAGTTGGTTGCTTGACATCCGTTTGATTTGGAAAGTTTTTGTAAACATTCCATTCCACAAAGGTGCTCGTACCCCCTCGTTCACCTTTTAAGAATTCCAAAATGCAAGCATATGGAACATAAGCAAATTGAATGGTCACTTTATTTTGCCTTCCATGGTGTATCCCAGACCTTCACACCAAATCCTTGTTTGAGAAAAAGGGACTTGGTGGGGTTTTGGACATGAATAGAATGGGACTTTGGAACCCTTCCCATGATTGAAGGAAGTAGGACAAATTCTTGCACCAAGATCATTTATAATTCTATAAACATTCATCATTGAACAAAAACCCAAAATGAAATACATACATGGCTCTTTTAAAATCAATGTTATGACTTGGAATTCCCATTGTGACTTGGAATCATGATATAAAATACCTATTGTTCCAATGTACACAATGTACAATAGTTGCATTATAAACCCATATATTAAAACAAACCTTGGCAATACCCACATTGAGCTACTAAACCTTCTGTCAATTAAAATGTTCACATATGCAATACTTAGATTATACTTTAAACCCACAATGTCTGAAAACCCCATGTAGCAATACCCACATAATCACAATTAATGCACATTGTTTGAGAGGTGCAAAATGCAATACTTGCCTTGGGCCATAAAACCTAGACTGGATTTGGGGAATCAATGCATCAAACTACAAAGAGACATTAAATATGAAATATCCGTGTAAAGGTATAAAACTTTTATTTCTGGTTGTATATTTAATGAAACTTAAAGGCCTTTCTATATCCAATAACTAGGAAATGAAAAGAGGTTGAATTGTAAATATATATATAAAGTAGCAAGAGACAAATGCATACCTTTAGGAATAAAAGATGACAACGTTCCACCAAAGTTTGTAGTCCCAATTGAAAATGTAACCCTAAAAGATCATAACTCATACAAAAGTGGGTTAACAACTATGGAACATATGGAAACAAAGGAGATTCATAATTATGGTATAAATCTAAACAAGTGATAAGATCAAAAACCAATATAATGAGCAAAGTTTAGAGTATAAACCTTAGGCTTTGAAATATATGAACCAAATTCCTGTACACTAAATCATAAAGCATAACCCTAAAAATCCAGATGATATTTTGCCATAAGCCTTATTACAACCTTAACTATACAAACCATAACAAAAACAAATCCTAGTGATATATGCCCTAAACCCAAAAAACTATACAAATTATATAATGCAAAATAAACAAATTTAAAAGAACATAGGAAAAAAATTAGAAACCAAAATTTAAAGGGTTCAAACTATAAATATTTATTGACTGAAAGAAAATACCTTAATCTTTAAAACAATCAAATAATTTTCGTACAAAACCAAAAGAAAAAATGTCTTTTACCTTTGTGTGATCTTTGTAACCTAATTTTTTCCACTTTCTTTGAAAAGATATAAAATGCAATTGTATTATTTCACATGTGTAAACTTAAAAAAATTCCCCCCAAATTTAGCCTACTTTAGGTTAATTACCATATATTTGTGAAAAACTTATTAATTAATTTATGTGTTTTAACCCTAAACTTAAACCATAATCCAATAGTACATACTTATAATAATTACATGAAAAATGTATTATAATGTCTATTTAATAAGAAATTAGGTAAACAAAATTTAGTAAAATATGCATTAAGTAAACCAAAATGGTTGCAATTATGGCATTGTTTCCACTATAAATTGTTTGTAATACTTACACATGGGGACCTATGTTCATCATCCATGAACTAGGGCGAACCTTAATAAATTGATAGATAGGATTGAAAGGGGGGGAAAGGTTGGGGGTGGCAAAAAAAAAGTAGTTAATTAGGTATTTGGTTATGTAAAAAGCATAGATAGATAGGTGGTTAAGTAGATAGGCAAGTTAGTACATAAAAAACAAGTTACTTTATAAGGTGGCTAGGTTTATAAAATATTTATGTCAATACAGTGGTTGTGTATGTAGGTTAGTAGGGTAACTAGGTTAGTAGGGTAGGTAGTTAGTATAGTGATTAAGTTAATAGGGTATGTAATTAATAGGGTAACTAGGTTACTACAATAGGTGGTTAGTACAATAGCTAGGTCAATAGGATAACTAGTTATTAGAGTAGCTATGTCAGTAGGAGATAATAAATAAGGTACCAAAGTTGGTGTAGTACTTATGAGGGTAAGAAAGTGAGCAGGGTAGCTATGTGTGAGGTCAGGTCCACAGGACAAATGATCACAAAGAGAAAAAAAAAGAAAAAAAATACAGTGGTCAGTTGCAAGAAAAAAAAAGGACTGTGATGAACCCCATCTGGTGCCGAATGAAAAGACACAGCCCATCCAGTGGACAGAACTGGTGCATTGGTGGCTGCTGGTTCACTCTGGCTGATATTACAACCTCTGAAGGTGCGGCTTCACTTGGAAG
>Ga0209208_10012129_pt1 | contig 10960 bp, 16 predicted proteins | sample S1TSphfallax_3_FD_187694 | JGI IMG/M metagenome (GOLD analysis project Ga0209208, IMG submission 187694) | Host-associated microbial communities from peat moss isolated from Minnesota, USA - S1T2_Fd - Sphagnum fallax MG (SPAdes) (version 2) | ecosystem: Host-associated > Plants > Peat moss >... | reverse complement strand
TTCCTTGTATATTTCAATAGATCACCATGTAAGTTTATGGTGTCATGCTTTAAAAAAAACACATTTACAAGGGCAAATGGAAAGACACAAACACAAATCAATCAAATCCATGACTTATTTTTTAGCAACTAAATTTTTGGAAAAACAATTTCAAACATGAATTAAATACATGTGACTTATTTTTGAGTAAGCAATTTTTGTTTTAAAATTTCAGTATTTCAATAAACACATGTTTAAAAACAAGACAAATTTGGTGAAAGTAGAAAGAAAATAGGAAATGCTTAAATAAAAGGATACATTTAAATGGTTAAATGGACACTACATTGTTTTTGACATGCTAGAATGTATTATTGTCTAAAATATGGCAATTTGAGGAAAAAGAATTCTAGTTATTTTGGCACATTTTTGAAAATAAAAATCCTTTTGTATGTGTTACACTGGATTTTTTTTTTGGTCCACCCAAACTCAATTAGGAAAATGTTTTTTGAAAAATTAGAAAATTACAATATTTAATTAAAAAAAAACTAAAATAGGCATGACCAAACCCACAATAAAAAAAATAAAAATAAAATTTCAACAACATCCAATCCTAACGACCCACGTCATCCCATCAAGGAATGACACTGAATAGCAATATGCCACGTGTTCCAATCCAGTCATCATCTCACCCAACACCAGCAGTCAAATACATTCCGTATACGAAATGTAGTAAAATACGTATTCTTCCACAGAGAGTCCATGAAATACGTACGTCGACACGTTCATCCAATGCTAACGACCCACGTCATCAACAGCGTCTTAAAACTAATAGTAATGTGACACGTGTAGTATTTCCACCACTCAAATTCATTTCCGTAGGTATACGAAATGCCCCTGAAATACGTAATTATACGTCTTCTTCTTCTTCTTCTTCTACGGAACTCCGTGGAATATGTACGTCGACGTACTCTTCCCTGAAAGCGGAAAGGAACGAGAAGGACTCGGATGGCGCGCGCATGATTCGGATTCGGAAACTTTCGGATTTGGAAATTTCGACAGAACGATCGTTCCTCGGAGATCTTCGTCACATTCTTCTCATTGTGGGGGAAAAAACAAACATGGGTATTTGAAGCTTACCAAAAACCCTAAAAAATCAGCTGCAAAGAAGAAGAAAAGAGAAGACGACAACAAAGAAGAAAAGAACCAAGGGTTTTTGTGATGATGATGAATTTGCCAATTGCTTGAGGATGCGAGCTGATGATACAATTGCCTCTGCTGCAGCTGTGAAGAAGGTCAAGAATTTTTTTGTTGTAATACTATGGTGTACTAGAATCAGTGCAGGGTTATTGGGGGGGAGGGAGGGAGGGAGGGAGGGGTGTTTGAGAGAGAGATTATGGGGTCGTGGATCCTTGGCATTCCCAGGAGAAGGACTCGGCAACTGGGTCGTGTCGCTGAGGAGCTCGTGGATTCGTATTTATCGAGGTCTTACTTGCTGAGACTGAAGGATGGTAATGGTTTGCCAATTTTGCTCGATAGGGTTTTGGTTAGTGATGGAGAGGAAGCAGGTAATGAGGAAAGGAGAAGGAGAAGAATCGGCAGTAGCAGCAGCAGCAGCAGCAGCGAGAGGAGGAGATTGGAGGATGGAGACGGGAGGAGACTGGTGGTGCCATTTGCGGCGATGGGAGGGGAGGAAACTAGGGTTTCTACCGGGAGCAGCCTCATGTATTTGGCGAAGGGATTTCAGGAGAGAAGATGGATGGCGACATACAGCCGGATCAATGAAGAGGCAGCGAGGGCGGTCGCCAATGCGGCCACCACCGCTGTTGTTTACGACGAGGAAGAGGATGATGTCAAGATGAAGAACAGCAAGGAGAAGGAGAAGGAAGTGTCGCCGGAGGATTGCGATCAGGCTGTGGAAGGCTTGAGCTCCGCCAAGGCCAAGGCCAAACAGGCACAGGAAACCTTAAAGCAGAGCTATGGGTGGATCATCAAGATCCGGAATGCTTTTTTCGGTATTGGACCGGCTCTGCAAGCCGTTGCAGCAATGAGCAGGTGGGCGGCTTCTGAATTTTTTTCCTTGGGGTTTCTTGAACTTAGTTTTGTGTTGCAATTGTATGTGCATGGATTCTGTCATGTGATTCATGCTTGGTTAGAATCATGAAGCGGTGATGGAAGAATTTTCAATTAGGCTTTGAGAAGGATTTGGGGACAGAAATCTCCATTTTGTGTAGGTTCTGTTCATGGTAGAACAAGCATTCCTCCTTGTTTTCTTCTGTTGGTCATTCATTGCTTGTAGTGTTGATCTTGCCGAGGGCATTGTGGTCTTCATAAAGATCACGAATTGTGGGGCTGAAACTTGTAATGACCGGTGGCGGTTGGCAGACAAGACTGGGCGAACAAGATAGCGGGATGGGGGAGATCGTTTTGGGTGGAGTTGCAGCACTATTGGGCAGGGACCAAACTACTTTGGGCAGATGTGAAGATCTCATCTCGCCTTTTGCTGAAGTTGGCAAGTGGGAAGAGTCTTTCCCGACGACAGAGACAGCAGCTAACTCGCACGACTGCCGACATTTTCCGTCTTGTACCCTTTGCAGTGTTCATCCTTGTTCCCTTCATGGAGTTTTTGCTGCCGTTTGCAATTAGATTGTTTCCCAATATGTTACCATCCACATTCCAGGACAAAATGAAGGAGGAGGTACACTGTACGCCTACGTTTTGTTAAACCTTTTCATATCATCTTGTACAATTCTTCATCTTGTAGACAAACCAATCAACTGTACATGTTGCACAATAACAAACAAGCTTCTGTTGTGAACATTGTTGCTGTTCTCATTGTTTCTGCTCACAACCTGATTTTTCATGATTTTTGATTTCCACTAGAGGCTTGGATTTTGCAGGAGAAGCTGAAGAAACGATTAAATGCAAGGATACAATATGCCAAATTCTTACAGGACACTGTGGGTGAGATGGCAAAGGAGCTCAAAACATCAAAGAGTTCTGAGCTTCATCGAACAGCAGATGACCTCGATGATTTCATGCAGAAGGTTTTCCAAAGCCTTTTCCAGTTTCCTACCTACAGCATGGTCTATGTGGGTTTATGGTGGCATGCTTGTTCACAAACTCTAGGGTCTACTAGGTGCTCTTCAGTATAATGTGGAGTTTCCCTCATGCATGAACATGCTATGATATGTGCATCACTCTACTACTTACAAACATCTGGTGTGCAATACCTTAGCTGTTCAAATGTCAGTGCAGTTATGTCAGAGCATTTATGCATTGTTATGGGGATCATCAGGTACGAACAGGAGGAAAGGTGCAGAATGATGATATATTATCATTTGCAAAACTCTTCAATGATGAACTGACTCTTGACAATATCAGCAGGTGCATGACTGTCCCACCATTTGCAGTGGGTTAGAGCATGTTAAGAGAGAGCTCTCAGGACACATTTTGTTGTGGTATTTGTATCCAGTCTCTTGTTGAAGTTCTAGTATATTGTCAAATGGGTCAGAAGTCCTAGCAAGGCTGTGTCATTTGTCCATAGAGGTCACACTCGCAAACATGGAATTTTTGTGACAGAATCCGATAGTCTGTTTTGATTAGATGTATGAGTTCCCTATGTGTAGCCACAGATTTATCTAGTTGATGTGGTTTTTGGAACTGCAGGCCAAGGTTGCTGAGTATGTGTAAGTACATGAATATTCAGCCGTATGGCACTGATGCCTATTTGCGATACAGTCTTCGCACCAAGTTGTCATGGTACACACTTCTTGACTTCAAACCATTGTCCAGGGCTGGTCTCTGGACTTTTGCTTTTTTTGTTGTTTTAGAAGCACCTGTTTGGTCTGTAGTACAGCAACTGCGTTTGGCACTGGTGTGGGTCAATGCACTTTCTGTGGACGGCCATGCAAGCCTCATGGAATATATGTATGCAGAATGTGGAAAATTAGTATTGAAAACCAAATGTTTGGGTATATAAAACCTTGTGTTTGTCAAATTTCAGTCCAAAAAATATGCTCAATATGCATGACTTGGATCTCATCAGTAAACAAATGACACATGAATTTGAGTTTTTTTGTTTCAGAAAATCTGTTACAGATTGTTGGTTTTGCCAGTTTCAACTAGATTCTACTTAATCCTCCTCTTCATGATCTAATGAGTACCATTCTACAAATGATTCCTTGTGATCAAGATCAGAGGCTTTGTTGCACTGTTGTATGTTGCCAACTAGCTTAAGCAGATGCATCTCCAGATAACAGAAACTCCCTAACTGCTGTGTGGGGTGAAAGGACAAGGATTTGACATTTGGCTGGGGAGAGCAGGATCAAGCAAGATGACAGGATGATTCAGAATGAGGGTCTGGATACTCTCTCTGAGTCAGAACTCCGGTCGGCTTGCAGGGAGCGGGGAATGCTGGGCATGAGATCTGTTGAGGAAATGCGACAGCAGGTAACTCTTTTCTTCTGCTGGTGCATATTCTCTTGATTCTGTCCTCCAATCTTCAGCTTGGGTTTTCTGTGCGGAAGCACTCCCAATTGGTCCAGAGTCTGTTATTTATCACTGTGGTTTCTCAGTGCTGTGCTTTTGGGATTTTTTTTAGTATGATCTTATACTCATCTAGTTTGTAGATCACTTATTTTTTATGTTGTGTGGATTTGATGCAGTTGCGGGATTGGTTGGATTTGTCTTTGAACCACTCTGTTCCATCTTCTCTCCTCATTCTATCTAGGTACTGAATTGATTGTCTTGCACTTAAGATCAATATGTAGAGTTGCTAAGCTGAGTCTTTCTGTTGCTTCCAGAAATACTACAGAAACGCAGAATGCAGACATTTGTATATATCTTTGCCTCAAAATTTTGGGCAAAATCCTATGTACTTATTGACACCACCCATTGGGAACTGATGAAGTTAGTGGGGAGAGACATGGCTGGCCAAAGACATAGCAAAAACTTCTTCAAGAACTAGCATAGTGTCATTTTAACATATTCTTTGGTGAGGAGACCTTGGGTACACTGCAAGAGTCACCAAGGGAGAGAAGGGTTTAGGGTTTACGAGCTTGCAGGCAATCAGATGCTCATAAGTGAATCCTCCAATCAGTGAAGCAGTTTAATTACTTTGGTGAATCTATGTGTTGATGACCTTCTGCAGAGCATTCCTCGTGGCAGGCAGAACAAAGCCAGAAGAAGTTGTGCAAGCCACACTATCATCACTGCCAGATGAAGTTATCGACTCTGTTGGTGTCACAGCTCTTGGAAGTGAAGATTCACTTTCAGAGCATAGGCGCAAGCTGGAGTTTTTGCAGCAACAGGAGGAGCTCATAAAGGTCTTGTTACTTTCTTCAACATATGCATCACATGAAGGCTCGATGATTCTCTAGTTCAGGGACATTGTAAATAACTAGAGTCTTCAAGTACAGGATTTATGAGCAAACAGCAGGCCAGCAAAGAACATAGATTTCTGGGATACTCATTGAAGACATTTTTTATCAGACTGCTCAAAGTTTGTAGAGTAACTTGTAGGCAAACCAATGAATGACAACATACTTTCCTTTGTGGATTTATATTTTTTCCACAGGAAGAGGAGAAGAAGGAGCAAGTGGAAGAGAAGGAGAAGAGCACAACTGTGGCAGATGGAAGTGATGAAAAGGATCATGCACTTCGTGAGATGATGCTCGCAACTGCACGTGAAGCACAGCAGTTGGCACAATCCAAAACTCTTCACAAAAGGGATGAGCTCTGTAAACTGAGTGGTGCCCTTGCTGTGTTGGCATCAGCATCAGTGAGTCCATTTTTCTGCCATTTGTTTGGCCTTTGGCATATTCTGGAAGAGAAACCTCTATGAATAGTTTCATTACAGAAGGACTGTGTGAAGCTTCATTTGGAATGCACTAATGCATGTTTCCTCAAAAAATTTCCAACAGTATCCCGATGTTCTGCCTGTTGTGTTTCAAATGCCGGATCCAGGTTGTAGGAATAAATTGTGTCTGGTCTGTGTAAGGGAAAGTGAGTAAACCTTATATCCCATTTTCTCCGCACACTCTACCATTTTGCTTCTATGCTGTTGTGGCCTCACTGACATTCATCATGTGGTCTTTATGACTATAGTAATGGTGGTTTCCATTGTTTACTTTTGACTGCAGTCTGTTAGCAAGGAGCGAGGAGAATTTCTCAGGCTTGTGAAGAATGAGGTAATGCAAGCACCCTCTGCCGTGTTTTCTTTGTCTAACTATGAGGTTTGTGGTCAGAAGCTGTTTGCAGACAGTTCAGATACAATGACCCAAGTTGCCATGCACCTTACCTTCACAATGCTATGCCATCAAATGAGAGTATTCTCACTTAGTTTGACTGTTGTTATTGGGTTTCTGCATGTGTTTTTCTCTGAGGTGTCAATGAGACTTGCTTTGCATTTGTTCTCCTTGTTCCTCTGTTTGTCCCTCAGTCAAAAATTGCTTTGATTTTACACTGTAGTCAGTCAATCAGAGGTTTAAGCTGACTGTTTTTAATTTGCCATTTCAACTCTGCAGATTCAACTTTACAACAGCATGATTGAAAAAGAGGGGACAGATGATGCAGAGGAGGCTCGCAATGCTTTCTACCATTCCTCTCGTGAAGCAATTAAGCATTATGAGGAGCGGTTGCCTGCAGATCATGTCTCATCTGCCCTGATTGAGCGGGTGTGTACTTGCTGAAAATCCCAAGTAATGGTTATCAATTTGAAAATTTTCTCACTGAATTCTGTCAATGAAAAATATGTGGAAAGGAGAATCCCGAATTCAATGATCCATACACCAGAGGGTTTTTTTTCTTCCTTATATAGGAGAGTTGTGAAATCCACACCACCCATAAATGGAGAAAACTGCTGTAGAGGTCAAATGGGTGTCAAGCCACAAGCTCACATGTCCTTTCTAGTGAATTAAGTGAGAGAATATTTTGGTAATTTTATACTAATCCTTTGTAATTGGGAGAACTCTACAGGTGGATGCAATGCTACATAAGCTGGAAAAGGAGCTTGATGATGTAGACATCAAGATTGGTGATCGCTGGAGGATACTTGACAGGTATGTCATTTCACAGCCTGTCAAGCAGAGGGAAAACAAGGATAGCTCAGGAGTGATCTTGTATTCAGTGTTCTAAATATACATAAACATCGTAAGGTAAGGAGACCTATTTTAGAAAGAGGGTGACGAAGAAGTGCTCAATGAAACCATTTGAGAGGCAACTGATCTAGTTGGTCTTGTTTCACTCTGAATCCTGAGAATGCCAATAATGTAGGTGTGATTTGTGTCTCATCCTAGGGATTATGATGGAAAGGTGACAGCTGAAGAGGTTGCAGCGGCAGCTATGTTCGTAAAAGACAGCCTTGATAAGGCATCAGTACATGAGCTCATCAGTAAATTAGCCAAAGATCCAGGTAAATCCCACCATTAATGCCCTGTTCATCTTTGTTGATTGCTGCTCATAATCTGCTGACAGAAAGTGAAGGTTTACTGCTGTAACAAACGTGGAACAGTTTGTTCAGATCTGTTGATCTGACCTGTCAAAGACACATTACACATGCTGACAAACAGTTGGGGTCATTCTTTTTCTCATTTCAAAAGGGCAACTGGAAAAGGATACAGTGTTTGAAGATTGTCTGACTGATGATGTCTACTGGATCAATCTGGTGGTAATAGATGGCAAGATTCTAGTGGAGGACATAGTGAAGTTGGGGACAACAGCAGAAGGTGTGGAAGGTGACCATGATGACATCAGTCAACCTCAACAAAAACAGCAACAAACTGCTATATAATAGTAACCTTGATTTTCTTTTGCTCAGCTAAACACAGATCCATTGTAGTCAATGGAGAAGCCTGTAGGTTTCTTACCCAGTTGAGACAGGAGTCATCTATCAATGTAGGGGGTGCTTACAGATTGATACTACAAAACCTCCTCAATATGCTTGCCCATGGTTCTCAGCGATCCTGAGTTCAAGTGAAAACTCAGATCTATTACAGAGGCATCAAGGCATTTGCTAACACAGCGGGTTGGATGAATGATAGCTGGTACATCATTCTCTTTCTTTCTAGTGAGCTGATATGCCAGCTTCCAGTGAGAATATGCTTACAATTTTTCCATAGAGAATCTTGAACAGGAGAGGGTATTTCACACATAGCCAGCAAGGCCAGTGCCCATTACCTGTTTTGTCACCTTGGCTGTTCGAGCTGCCTTCCTCCAAAAAGTTGAAAATTGTGAAGTTCTGCAAGGGAAGGTTCAACTTGCTTGTCACACATTCATGACTTATTATTGCTTTTGGATCTCTAAACGGAGGGTCTCACCTAGCAGATTGCTTACTGCTACTGCTAATGTGCTCATCTTCATCTCATGTCTTTCATGGATCATTGAACCGTAAGCAAATCATGAGGGAAGAGGTCCTTGAATTCATGCATGAGTGGCAGCTACCCTTTGTGATCCAGCCCCAATATCTCATCTCAAGAGATTGGTGTAGTTGCAGACTTAGTTCTGTGGATATATCTGATTCATTGTCTCAAGAGAGGGTGCTAGATGTTGTAATATTTTTTTAAACTTTGGAGTCTTTGGCTGCTAGTTTCAATTTTAACCTTATGCAGGTTTTGGGGATTCAAGTTGGCACGAGTAGGAACTTTTTGTGAATATGAAGAGGGCTACTTACCGTGAGGTTCTTTCTTATATGCAGAGTCTCTTTATGTCTTTGATAGGTAGTTATCAAAGACATAAAAGACTCTGCATATAAGGAAGTATCTCTTAGCAAGTACCTAAGACATAAAGCTTATATCTTTGCATAGTTTTGCAAAGACATAAGCTTTACAAAACTTCTTTGTATACTAAATGCAAAAGATGACGCAATGATTCAAGATTTTAAGCTCAAAATCCTAGTCTATTTTAGTTCACCAATCACTGAGCATTGAACCCTTTACACCAAAAATCCTGTATCTTCCTCCATTCCTTTACCAAATCGAGCAATTTTTGCAACAGTGAAAACTAGGTGGAGGGCTACAAATGTTCTATGAGCTTCTGAAGGATATTTGTACTATGCGCTTCAGAAGGAGAGGAACAATGGGTAACGATTCAACCTCCTTTTGAGTTCTTAAATGTTGGCTCATTGCGGGTGCTAATTTTATCTGCCTAGAGCACTATAAACTTTGTGTTGGTGTCATCTCTGTGCCCAAACAGAAATCCTAACAGCCACTTCATTGCAAATAGCCTCATTCCAACACAAAAAAACGTATACTGACATATGGATGATACCCAAGCTTCATGTGTATAGGAAAGCCCATTAGGGTGTGAGCATTTCCAAAATAAGGGACCTAGGAGCAAGCAATAGTCAAGTTCAGCCTCACATTTTGGGAATATCCCCAACCCATGGGGCCTTCTCATAAAACACAAGGCAAACCTTATCATAAGCCTAAACATACTTTAATCACAAGGCAATAAGAGAAGGAAGGATCTCACACCAACTATTTAGGCATGGGAGCGTCATGACTCATGTAACATCATCCAGTGTCGGGCAATTCTCATAATTTTGAGAGAATTGTTAGTTTCGATTCTCGTTAGAACTAAAAAAGAATCACTTTGATTACTCGTTTCAAATTCAAAATCTTGGTTGATTTTCAAATTATCATCAAACTAAGAATTGTTGATTTTAAAGTAAGTTGATTCTCACCTAAATGAAGTTTGAACCAAAGATATTTCCAAAATAAACTTAATTACTAAGCATAAAGTTGCACTCAATCACATGCTCGTTCATCCTAATGATTTTAAATTTAAAATGATTGAGATGTGTGAGTTTTTAATTTTTAATTTAATTATCTTGTGCACACATGATGGATTGTGACATAATTATTAATTTGTTATAAAATATCTAAAAAGTTTTGGGTTCAAATCTTGTAATGATAGTGGATAGGTGATTCTATTGATTTGGGTTTTTATAAACTTGTACAAGCATGAGAACTAGCTTTGAAAGTTCACTTGATAACCTTCATGGATATGGATTTGAACCTCTGTGATATTCAACCAATTTTCAAAGTGCCCAAGTCATGAGAACAATTGATTTTCAAACTGAAAATCAAACTGAGAACTGACTTGAAACTTGAGAGATTTTTTTTTGATACCCACCCAACACTGGTAGTGTCTCTGACATGCCGAAATAGTTTATGTGACATCTAAGCTCCTTCTTGCAACTAGATAGTTGGTGTAAGATCCCTCCTCTCTTTAAGAGGAATATCCTTGGGTATTGAGGTGCCTTCCAAATATGCTAGGAAATTTCTCAGCATGCTTTTCTCCACATGCTTTACACTCATCCCATACCAATCATTGCGGAGACAAAGTAGGATCGAGGAATTGTGATGACACCCAAGTTTTGATGATGACGACAATGTCAACATTAGTGATGAAGGATGAGACAAATAGTGTTTCAATCCTTACAATGACAACCCAAGTATGATGATAATGAAGAAGATGAAGATGGAGGAGGAAGAGATAAGTAGGTATTGGAGGATTGTGATGACAACCCAAGCATGATAATGATGAAGATGATGATGAAGACAAGTAAGGATTGGAACATTGTGATGCCAACCCAAGTATGATGCCTTTGATGAAGGAGGAGGAGGAGATAAGTAGGAAAATTGAGCATTGTGATGACGACCCAAGTATGATGATGTTGAGGAAGGAGGAGGCAATAAGTACGCAAATTGAGCATTGTGGTGACAACTCAAGTAGGATGATGATGAAGGGAAGGCGATGTGATGGAGCACTCGTAACTTGGATGATGATGATGGAGGAGGAGGAGGAGATGTGATTGGAGCCAAGTAAATTGTTAATGACAAAAGGAGGAGATGTGACGGATCCAAATCACTTTGATGATGGAGGAGGAGATAACTAGGATCTTTTGCTTCCACTCACATCTTCAGATTTGAATCTAAGGTATAGGAGAAGGCTCCCTAACTGGATCCTTCTGGATTTCCAG
>Ga0209208_10012127_pt1 | contig 10962 bp, 5 predicted proteins | sample S1TSphfallax_3_FD_187694 | JGI IMG/M metagenome (GOLD analysis project Ga0209208, IMG submission 187694) | Host-associated microbial communities from peat moss isolated from Minnesota, USA - S1T2_Fd - Sphagnum fallax MG (SPAdes) (version 2) | ecosystem: Host-associated > Plants > Peat moss >... | reverse complement strand
ACTATCACAGAGCAGAAATCAATGCTCAATCTGCATCAACATCTGATATCAACACTCCAAGATCATGCACCCCACAAATAAGAGTTTGCAACCATGCAGGATAATGTGGAAAAAAACCCTGGCATTTGATACCAAATAACTTTGACAATAACCTTCATCCCAGTGGCACCTCAAGAACTAACAACAGATCTTCAAGTGTACACAACACTTTGAAGACATGGCTGTTGCCAGTGATGCTTGCACATTCCATCCTGACTACCTTGGTAGGATAATGCCAAACAAAACACATTTGACGCACACTGCAACCTTGGATTATACCTTGCAAGTTGTAGACTTCACTCGGATTGCAACCCAGCCCAAAGCCTTGCTTCAGGAGGACTTTGCAAAAATCCCATGCAAACCACATATGACACAATGCAAGACTGAGACATGGAAACTATCAAATACAACAGCACATACAGTGACCAAGTACTTTGTCATGTACAACAGTTGCCTTGCACATCACATGGAAAATTTTCAGCCATTGTTATGACAACTGAAGTGCACTTTCTTATTGATTGAAGCAAGAAATGCCTGCCTTATTCAATCACCAGTGTTATTTTTTCTTCTAGCATTCCAAAAGTTTGAGACCTTGTGACTCAATGTCAGGGACTGGCAACAACTTCCACATTGTGTTTATTACCTCTGTTCTACTGTAATTTGAGACTCCAAGTTTTTCTTTGCATCTTGAGCTTCTGCTGCATTTCGCTGTTGTACTTTGTAAGCAATCTCATAAACAGCACCTGCATCAATTTCAAAAGGAGCATCAGATGCATTCTCTGCCAGTATTGAGTGCACTTGCAGCAATGTTGAAAGAGCTGAATCAACTAAAAGATAGATTTTCAAAGACATTAACAACTGAAATGCTGGAGGCACAGCACAGATACAGTCCTTGTCTGCACTGCAGCCTTGACAACCACAAGTGGAGAAGCAAGCTTGTGCTCAGTGATTCTACACATCACAATATAAGAACTTTTGTAGAAGAGACATGAACTTAAGTGCCAAAGATGTGGACTATAGTCACCTCTATCTTAACTTGAACAGAAGGATTAGACCAAGTATCTTGCTCTGGTCCTAATCATTTTATGTAGAATCGTCAATTCATGACCCTATGCAATTCTCATATGAAATGTATCAACCAATTGGTGAACTTAGGAAAGGATCCATTGCTGGGCCCTCAAAGCCAGTAAGCTATATTTGGTGAATGGTTGAAAACAAATAGAGATCCACTTGCATCAGGAGTGAGATGGAGTGTCATGGCTGCATACCTGCAGCAACCAAGATGACCAGGAAATCACCAAAGAGTTGTATCCTTTGAACAGTTGTCTTTGTTGATTGGTATTTTGACAGAGCAGGATCCCTTGCAAGCAGCTGGAGTACCACAGAAACAAGCACATGTAAGCTCAATGTCACTAAAAGAAGGATACTCCATTCAAACATAGATATCAGCTGCCATATGCTCAAACAAGTTTACAACAGCATGCATGTATGAGATCGTGGAGAAAACTCCACTACAAAATCTGTCCTGAGTTTCTGTTGCATATCCAGAAGTGACAGGAAGACTCAGACATGATGTTGGCTAGCACTCACAAGAAATATATTTTTAAAAATGGTCAATAATATTGTAGATCATTTGAGTGGCAATTGGCTTGCAACAGTGAGCTTCATTTGCCACAATGCAATGGAACTCACAGATGACCAAAACAGTAAATCTCCACCTCAAACTGCCATAACAATCCCTCAACACTGGAGAGTCCTATGTTCAGTTGCAGCTAACTGAAAATACTTGCATTCTAGATACAGATTTACTAGTATTGTGAATCCAGATGAACAAAAAAAACTAATAGATATCTGAATGAGTACACAGGCTGCATCCAATTGTCAGCAAAAGCTCAACCTTGTTCTGATCTAGGAAACCTCATGCTTATGCAGTGCATTCAGGACCTAATCCATGATGACTTCTGTTCAACCACCTAAGGAGGTAGCCTCAATCTACTTAGCCTCTTGGGTAAGCTATTGTCCAAATCACCATCAGAAACCCTAGAAGAAGCACAACTGATAAACTTTGTGGTTCTGGTTCAATATTATCATCACACATTGAATAACCAGTGCTGGCCCTTGAACATCCAAAGAAATCCACGGGCAAAATCCCCAGAAAAAGAATTAGGTTCTAGTGACTCATTCCAACCATCACACAAGTGCATGACATGTGCTGACATAAAAACATGCAAAGAAACTCGCGACCTAATTCCCACCCAAAATAAACCAGTGACCTAATTCCCAAACCACGATCTATGTTACTTTCCACAGGGATCCGACATCAGTTTTCGAAATTCTTGAAACCTTTAAAAAGAAGAAAAATGTAGAAATAGAAGGAGTGCATAATGAACTGACCTCCTCCTCGCGAGCTCCAGACTTTGTGGAGAGCCTGGCGGTGGAAGTGGAAGCATTTGAAGTGCGTGGCACTAAACGCCTTGCAAGAACTCGCACGCTCTGCATCGCTTCTGTTCTCTGCTGTTTGATCTCTGAAGGGTGCGTACGTATAACGCCGTTGCACCAAGAGACGCGATCGTCCTCAACAGGGCTCTTGCTTCACAGAAAACAGCCTGTTGACGCAGAGGAGCTCAAATGTGTAAGGAAAAAAGAAGGCGGAGCTTTAGCCTAGTGGCAAGGGGCCGTGTTACATTGATTGCAAGATCGGTTGGGGGTTCAAATCAGTGTTTCGGCGGTTCTTTGATCCATCCACCAACCGCTGGTTCCGGGTATTTGAAAGAATCAGAATTGGAGAACCAGGCCGGTTCCAGATATTTGGAAAAAAAAAACTGAATCGTGAAACTTCGGGGGATGAGTACTTCAAAACCCGCAAAGAATCTCCGGGTTTCAGGAAAGAACCTCTGGTTCTTTCCCGGTTATTTACAGGTTCTTTTCCTTTGTAATTTTTTTTGCTGAGTCGGAGCTGGGGCCGAGTCGTTCAGTCCACCGGTCACGTGCTTATATGCCTGGGCTGACCTCCAGTAAAGAACCGAGCGAGAATCATAGGACCGCCCCAACACTGGTTCAAATCCAGCTGAAGTGATATCTCCTACAGGGTATCAATATCAGCAGCCCTTTTACTGGTATCCGTGGCCAAGGCCACGGGCCCGGCTTTACCCTACATTGAAATATCTTGGCCACGGGCCTTACCCTACATTGAAATATACCCAGGCTTTCTTGTACTTCACCAGGGTGGATATATGTCAATGAGTAAACACTTAAGTAATTAGAGAGCATGTGTTCACTCTCCAATCACTTTCAGCCATTGAGGTTCAAAGGGGTCTTCTAAGCCTATAGCCATTGACAAACCTCGTTGGCAGTTGAAATGAGCAAAGATAAACCTCCCAAAGTAAGGGGCTCAAACAAAGACTTCAGCCTCCATGAGACAGACACATTTTGTCCATGTGCAACTAAAGTGAACAAATATCCTTCCATGTGCAATTGAAGTGCATCTTATAACTCCTAGACGTGCCCACTTCTTGAACAAATTCATAAATAAACATGTGCATAGGCACAATTTGACTTGAAAAAGTGAAAAACAGGTGGTGGAAATGCTTAACACTCAAAAATATTGACTTTGAAGAGTGATTACCCATTGCCAAACACAAAAAGGGCAAATGAATTGGTGGTAGATTATTTTGTCATAGGAGAGATTTGAAGCTTAGTTAGGAACACAAAAACCTCAACCATGAGTTTTAAGAATTGTTCATTTGATTATAGAGTATAAATTAACGGTTACCAATTGGTTGATATTTATTAACAAGCCATCTTTTGAACTATCTGGATGTTTGCTCACCCATGGATTTTGGTGATGGGTAGTTTTACCCTAGGTATAAAACCTTCCTTCCACAATTCCAAAAATGATCATTCATAGAACTCTCTACAACACCCCATGTAGCATGACAATGATTTTTCTTTTAAAGGTATCATAATTGTGTTTGGGGTACCCAAATCCCAAGCGCTCATGCAATTAGAATCTTTCTATGGCTTTTAGTAAAAGGCTTGAATTTATTTTTAATTCATGACAATAAATGTAACTTTGTAAAGGAGATTGGATTTTATTTCAAGGCAACTCCTTTCTTCAATAAAGAATAGCACTTCTAAGGAACCTTGTGGGGAAGGTGTCTTTTCTTTTCAAACTAAGTCAAAGTTGTTTTATCATAGGAGGTAACTTCCATTTTTTTCGAACAATGTGCAACTTATTTATTATTTTAAAAATTACTTAAATGTAAATATGGTGCCTTTAATCCATTATGAGAATACATTTTAAACGTATTTTAAATATGTCATTATTGCATAGCAAATTGAAAATTATTTTTAAAATTTTAACTGCTTCTTAGAATATAAAACATATATGCAGTGATTTCCTTGAAATCCTTACATTAGGTAAGGACCTTGAAGGCCATGAAACATGTGCAATGAATTAAATCCAACACTAGGTTCATTCCAAGTCTGAGATAGTGCCCAACCAAAAAATATTCTTGAATTTTTTTTATTATCCCCAAATTATGATTAACATTTTAACTATCTTTTTTGCACAATAGTTTCAAGAAAAAAAAATATAGTGATTAAAATCCCTTCCTTTAAGGTTTATGATCCTATCCTTTTTCAAAATTTCTTTTATTTTTATTGACAAATTGGATGAAAAAATAATATTTCATGGGCAATTTTTCAAACTAATTGCTCTCAAAGAATAACATCCCTAAGGAGAAAGGGATTAAGTGGTAGCCCCAATCAAGTTCCCCAAGGAAGAATTCATTGGGGGAAAAATGAACTTTTTCCAAGGAGAAGAGAACTAAATGGTAACCTTAACCAAATTCCCTGGGGAGAAATGAATTTTCTATAAGGAGCAATTTCCCCAAGGAGATGGGGATTAAATTGCCTAGGAAGTTGTTCCCCAAGCAACTTGGTTGTGGCTATTATTTAATCATTTTCTCTTTTGCAAGGAGAATCCACCCAAGTTGCCCCAAGAACCATGTTTTGGGCCCACGTTCCCTAGGGAACACATAGTTTTCATAATTTTGAGGGTTCATAAGTTTTCATATGATCTTTCATTGAAAAGCTTTCAATTACAAAAATATAACCCTTTACGAGATCTTTCCAATAGTATATTACATATTTATATGAAAGGTAATTTTGACTATTTTTTCTTGTTTCTTAGGTTTTAGTGGTGAGGAATCGAATAATCAATTTAATTCCTTGCTTTTCTTTTTGCCATAACTTTGAGTTCATAGTTTCAAATGAAAAATGCAAGCTCATTTTCAATATCTACACTTTGAGAGCTTTCCAATGGTATGAAAATTTACTAATTTAGCTAAAGTTCACCTCATACATTTTTGTCCCAAAAGTTCAAGACATTCCAAGTCCCTTTTTCTTTAAGGCAACTTAGTCCATTTCTCCTTATGGAAGTCTAGGAAATCCCTTCTTTTTTGAGGAAGTTGTTCATTGAAAGAAATCCTTTTCTCCTTCAAGAAGTTGTTCTCTAGGAAAAATCCATTTCTCCTCAAGGAAGTTGCTCCCCCAAGGAAGTTTCTTTTTCCAAAAGGAAGTTGTTCCCTAGGGAACTTGGTTGGGGTTACCATTTAGTGCCCTTTTCCCTTTTCTCCCCAAAAAAATTGTTCCCCAAGCAACTTGGTTGGGGTTGCCATTTAATCCCCTCCTTCATGGGGACATTGTTCCCCAAGGGCAATTAACTTGAAAAACTTGCTCAAAGGATATTTTTCTTTTCATCCATTTTGTCTATGGAAAAAATTTGGCAAAGGGATTGAACCTTGAACCATTTGGGTTGAAAGGGGGGGGGAGGGCGGGGCGGGGGGGGGAGATTATAACCACTACATCATTTGTTTTTCTTGAAATTTATATTGTGCAAAAAAGATAACTAAAATGTTAATCATAATTTGGGTATAGTATAAACGTTTGGAAATATATTTCTTGTTGCATTGTTTTGTAATTATGTTCAACTTGGTGCCACATTTAATTTGTTGCACTTGTTTAATGTTTCTTGACCTTGAAAAAAGTGGTTTTGCAAAGTTTGGGCTTAACAAATTCCCAAAATGACAAGCTATTTGGGTAAGTGTAAGGTACCAACACTAAGGGGATACATTCTTGAAACTAAAAGGTGTTTATTTCGGGAACACCTTTTTGAGGGCATTACCCAATGTACAAACCTAGCAAAATTTTATTTTCATTTTGTCTCATGATACCTATCACGTATTACGAAACAAATTGAAAAAAAAGATGGCCATTTGGAAAAGAAAAATGTTTGCATAAAAGGACATTTCAAAAAGTGGCATGATAATAGTCATTACATGACAATTTTGATAATTATATTCACTATGGGTATAAAATTTTGGATATGTCAATAGGTCTAAGTTCTTGGGCAAACACTCTTTGTTGGAATCTTGTGCACATAATCACAATAATTATAAACGAATCTAGGGTAAAAGCACACTACACTATAACAAAATTGAAAGTTGAAAGTCCATTTTTAAAGTTCAAATCTAGTGTTTTTTTTCCAGTAAAAACATCTTAATGATGTCAAAGTTCACATTTTTTTCCATCTTTAAATTCATATCACTTTAAATTAAACCTTTTCAAAACACCTCTAAAAATATAAGCATTGAAAAAATCAATTTATTAATTTATATGGATTTTATGCTTTTGAAATCTCCATTTTGAATCTTTAAAAAAATGGGAGATATTTTTTTACATTATTTTTTCATTTTAAGTGTTATGATACTTGAATGTGTGGTGGTAGAAAGTTATAGGGATATTCTCCAACTCCGCTAAAATCAAAAGTCCATAACCATAATATTTTGGACTATGACATCAATAACTATACCTTACATTGCAAAGTCCAACTTTGATTGAACATTGATGTTTTTTAAATTATTTTTTAGAATTGGGAGGAATACAATATAATTTTCAATTTATCATATCATTTTTGCTATATTTCTCAAATGCATTTGACTTGTATACAACTAAATATGATTGAACCAAAAAATTTGAAATTGTGACATCCAAAAAAAGCCACCATAATGTGCCTTCACCCGAGCTAACAATTTTACTTGATTTGTCCATCATGCATATTAGAGGCCATTAAATCCAAAGTGCTATTAGAATGTGTGAATATGAACATGAGTCATTATTAACAATTCTTTACAATGTTATCCAATCCTTAATAACATTGTTCATAAATTTATATTGCATGTTCTGTATTTTAAAGGATATTGTATGACATGCTTAACATCCTTCAACGAATACCAATAAAACTATGAATATGTCCATGATGTGTTAAATGAATGTTATAACATATGTATTGTACTATGTTAAGGCCTCATTACTTGGATTAAGAATGGATTTATTAGATTTTGCAAGGTTGTCATTTGGTTTTTAAATTATGTGAATGTATATGAAGTTCACAATGGATTTAATCTATTGATTTTTAATGTGTTAGAACCAAAGAAATTCATCACATACTACCTTTCAATGAAGGTCTCGATAGATCAAATGTTCAATAATGTGGCTTAAATGAACCTTGTTTCATGTAAGAGAACAATTTGTGTGATAATATAAGTTTGATATTGTTAGATGCTAATCAAAAATTTCTTAATTTAACAATTAAATCCTTTCAATAAGATTTGTTTTTTGTGTATCAATGAAATGTGAAAAGGTTACATATTGTTGTTTTTTTTCCCCCAATTGGTTTTTTGCACCCTTTTGTATGGCATAAAAATTTTGGGCATTCCATTTGGTTCCACCTCATTCACCTCATATTTTCTCCAAGTCTAATTGAAGATGTGCACCACTTAGAGACACTCATTGGAGTTAAAAGACGTTCAAATGGCTTTTGGGATATTTTTTCAATGTTTTGCCTATAGGCCATTTTATTTTATCCATTTTTCGCCCACTTTTAGATTTTTAACAAATTAGTTAACATATTTTGGTTCAACCCTCATTAGGTTTTCAAGATGCTTTTGGTTCAAGTCCTTTGATATGTGTAAACCCCCCCCCCCGCCCCCCGCCCCCTAATTTGTTGAGATACCATTTCCCCCATCTATAGAGGGGAATAGGTTTCATTTTTCATTGAAGCCATTACCCCAAGGTAGCATATTTAAGGAGTTTGGGGTCTAATGGCCCTAATCATTGCTTTTAAATTCTCACAAGATTGTTGTTTTTTTTTATTAGAGGTTATAGGGGCTAGTAGTTTGGGTCCACTTGATTCCAAGCCCATTTGAAGTTGGTGTCTGACCTATTTGTGACCTAAATAAATTTGAATCCTTCCTTTTGAATAATTTTTGAAAAGAGAATTTATTTATCTTCAAAAAACTATTTTAAAGTGTTTGCATGACCATTCTTCTCCCAACATCTTTGACTTGTTTTTTATGTTCAATTGAAATCTTGTGTAGGCCTAGTGTTTGATTTTTTGTTCATATAATCATCTTGTCATTTCATATGGCCTTTAGACATCTCCTTAATGATGTGCATTAGGTAGGTCCTCCCCCACCTAATAGGTCATGGTTTGACTTGTGCAGATGTGGTCAACTTATATATTCAATGGATATACATTTTTTTAAGTGTTCATAAGAAAGGGAGTATGTTGCAATTCATGATGTTGTTCAAGATGGTTTTGCTTAAGTTACCAAAGACGTTTGGTTTCATGTTTCATGTGGATAGACATATGTCCTTTTATCACCCTCCCTATAGTCTTCATGTTAGTGAGTTGATGTTTTGTTCACCAAAAATGGGGTTGATGTTGTAATCATCAATCCCATTCAAATGGATTTAATTTGACAAGCCAGCATTTATTTAGAAGTGGTTGCAATGATGGTGGCTCAAGCAAAGGATAGGCTATGTTGTAATTAACACCCCAATGATGTATTTACCTTTTTCTATAAGCGTATTTGGGTGGTTATACCAACACATTGACCATTTTTTCCATTGATGTGTTAACATGGCATAATCAACTAAAAGATTTCAAGGGCACTTTCTATCAATTTTGCATTCATTTTACATGCAAAAGGTGTTATTGGCTCTATAGAAAGTTCAAGGTGCCTCCATCTTGAAGAAAAGTGGAGTAGCTAGGGAGGGTTTTTTAGATTAGGTGTTTTTTCAAGTTTCTTGCCCATCTCTTATCTAATTTGCTTCATGTGATAGATGAAAGGTTTAAGACATGTTTTGTTGCCCCCTCCCTTTTGGTGGGTTTTGTGGCTTTCTTTTGAAACCCCCATTTGTGTGTTCATGTTTTTCAGTGTTGGCTTTTGGTTGGACATTGTTCTTATAATTTTGTTTCTTCCTTTCCTTTTTTAAAGTTTAGTAAAACTTTTTCATCATTTTCCATTCTTTTTAGATAATAAAAGAACATCAAATAAAAGAAAAACATTTTTTTTTGGGGTTTAGAAATAACCAAATAAATTTTAAGGCTTTTACTAGTTATGAATGGGTACTTGCTTTGGTGGGTAAAAATGTGTTGTTTGGATTCTGATTAGAATAATTTGAACCCCCAATTTTGGAACTTCCTCACAACCAAAAATGTAGGAGCACACCTAGGAAAGAACTACGTAGGGGACCAAGTCCTTGTTCCATATTCACATTTGAAAAATCCAAAACCAAATAACCAATTTCAATTTGGGCTTATATGGAATTGAATTGGACTTTATTTGAATCCCATAATACAATTTTTTTAAACATCCAAGGTGCACAATAGCCATCCACACCTTCTCCTATCTCATGTTTCATATCATCTTCCATTTTAAGCTTTCTATGTTGGATTTTAGTCTTGTCCACTCTCCACTTCTTTAAATTCTCTTTGTGTTTAGCCAACTTCCTTTTCCTTTAATCAGTTGTTGGAAAGTTTTTTTTCCTTGTGCTCAAATGGCTCCTCTCCTTTAGATTGTTTGTTTTTTATTTGTTATTGTTAATGTTTAAATTTTGATCTTTGAAAAGTTTTTAGTATAGGAAAAGGGCCTGAGTACAGGCCCTTCCGTGATTTGAGATCTGTGCCTGAAGAAGCCGGTAGGCCGAGGGAACAGTTCAAAAAACACGGAAGGGCCTGTACTCAGGTCCTATTCCTACTTAAAACAGAGCTGAGATTTTTTCAGTTTTTAGAAATAGTGATAGGCTTGCTGGTACCTTCCACTGGTCAGAAGATCCGAGTACAGCCTGGCTAGGACCTTCCACCGCAGAAGATCTCCCTTGCTGAAAACAGGTTTTTTCAGGCAGGTAATGCAGCTGAAAATACAAAGGAAAAATTGAGGCAGTGTTTTTTCATTTTGACTAACCCCATTTATAGCCAAACAAATGATGGAAATGCCCAACACTCAATATTTTTTATTGTGAGGAGTGATGACATGATGACCCATTAACGAACAAAAGAAAGACGATTTTAAATGGAGGGTTTTTAATTCCCAACCACAAATTTTAATAACAGGTTGTTTGGTTTGAAGGTATCACTGAATGTTATTTGCCAATGGGCCACCTTCTGACCTGTCTGTGTGTTTGGTGATGGGTGGTTGGTTCTACACTAAACATGAACCATAACATACCAAATGAGCAGTCAGCAAAAAGAAAGCAAGCACTACTTTTGTATTGCCTGCATATAAGGACCCACAGCTTATATACAGCTCCATATGAATGCCTTGGGTGAACCAGCACCTACATTGGGCTCACTGAAGGATGAACCAAGTGGCCACCCGAAGGTAGATGAGGAATCAGGAGTTAAGTTGTCCTAGAGTAGTTACCTATTTTCCTACTTATGTACCTATATGTGAGACCTATTTCCTATAGAATTGGTTACCAAGGTGAAACCAAATATTACCTCAGTTGAGGTCCATCCACAACTGAGTAATAGTGGCCATCCAGTGGATGGTGTGCTTGTCAGTGCTGGTTTCA
>Ga0209208_10012126_pt1 | contig 10962 bp, 9 predicted proteins | sample S1TSphfallax_3_FD_187694 | JGI IMG/M metagenome (GOLD analysis project Ga0209208, IMG submission 187694) | Host-associated microbial communities from peat moss isolated from Minnesota, USA - S1T2_Fd - Sphagnum fallax MG (SPAdes) (version 2) | ecosystem: Host-associated > Plants > Peat moss >... | reverse complement strand
CTTTAGTTGGGTTCCACATGTTCCATTCAACAGCCGTGTCTTTCCAGGGCTACCCAACAAACTTGACCGAGTCTTCTAGTTCTTTCTAAATACCGTATCCTAGGGTCAGTTTCCACATTGACAAAACAAATAATTTTTTTCCTTCAAAAAACTAATTATTCACGTTTAAAAAATATGAAATTATCATTATTTCCATGATCTATTATGATATTATCGTATGAGTAATGAAATTATTTAAAATGTAACCCATCATAATTATGATGATTTTCAACATATCACCTTCATATTTTCACGAAAATTTGTTTCACTATTTTGAGGATTATATTTAATGACTAAACTGACTTAGGGTAAGGTAGTAAAAATGCAGTAAAAAAAGTTTTGATAGAGTATTTTTCATTACTTTTTTTACTTTTTTTTTGGTTTACAAATGATTTTACACTTATCTACACTCACCATTGAAAGCTGATGAATTCATTGCATAATGTCATGCTTATCACTGCCATCCATTCTTGATGTAGGCATCCATCCATCCATCCATCCATCCATCCATCCACCCTACACCTTGTGAGCTACACTTGCTTATAGAAGGTCATGGTTTATTAGAATCAGGCAAATATCCTTCTATAAATTGCTAGCTCCTTGCCTGAAATTTGTTGGTTCTTTGAGGGTTTTGAAAAAAGAAAAGAAAAGAAAAGCCAAAACCAAAGGTTTTATTGTTCTCAAAATTTGCAGAAAATTGAAACCAGATGTTTGATTATTCCAAAAAAAAATTCAAAAAAATTGAAATTGGAGGTTTTTAATTTGATTTAATTTAATTTATTTCAAATTTTCAAAAAACCAAGACCAGAGTTTCTTTTTAAAAATTAAGTAGCACCCAACAGTAGTCATGACCTACACTCATTGTTATTGTGTTTTGTCGGAATTGACACAACAATTGCCTTCCTTCAAAGTCATGTTAATATGGAAATTTGACATAGATGTGCTCTACTTGGCATTTGTGAGTAGCATATATGATTTTAGCATAGCAAAAAAATAATAATTAAAAAGTTCTCTACCTTGATGCTTGTTTCCTACCTTCTCTAGTGATGACAAAAATAAAACCATATGAATTCTAGGCTAGTTGAGAGGAACAATTTTGAAAAGATAAAACAATGCAAGTGCACAAAGTATATCATGTCAAAAGATGTAAGACAATAGTTTTGTTGGGTGTTGAGTGTTGTTCACTTAACTAACTTAAACAAATTTCAGAACTAAGGTATGTGTATAAACTGGGGTTCAACATTAGGTTAAAGTTTGTGGACAAGGATATGGAGGTAACCATTTGATGGTCATTAAACACGTTGTTTTTCTTCTTGCCTATGGATTTTCAATCCTATGGGTGATTTTAGTTGTTGATATGATCGGTGTCACCAAGGACTAACCTCTATTCATGGAGAAAGATTCAAAAAAATATTGTTTTGTAACTTGGAATGTCATCTTCAAGCCTCCCCATTCTTCTCTTTCTTCTTGAACTCCCCTTTCAATGTTCTTAGAGCTCTCAAGATTGCTTTCAATTGGTTTTTTGAGTGGGTAATTTTTGTTAATGCTCTTGTATTGGTGCTTGAACAATTATTGTTGTAAACATTTTGTGTCTCAATTCTATCAACTCTCTCATTCAACAATTGCAACATTTTTCTTTTGAATTTGTATCTCAATTTGTGCTTTCAATGTTCTTTGTTAATGTTGGTGCTTTGAGTTTCTAGTTTTAGTTTCAATGCTTTCAATTGGTGTTGTTGGTGCTATTATATAGCTTCGTTGAATAGGTCATTAAATGAAATTGTTTTGTGATTCCAATGTTGTTGATTATTCATGCTTGTATTATTTTCATTTGAAAAACTACTACATTGTTTGTTCTTAATTTTTTTTTTCCAATCATTATTTTGATGTTACCACATCACATGTAATAATGTGTTTTGTCTTAAATTGTTCATTGTATTTTATTATTTCTACCATATTGAAACCACTTAAGGTCATGTTTTTTATGCACTTTTTTTTGTCTTCTCTTATTAGGGTGGGAATTATTGAACGTCTATTTCAAATGTGAGATTAAAAAAATTAAAAAATTGATGGAATTGTTGATAACTTCACAATAGAAAAATTTGGTGTATGAAACATTAGAAAATGATAACCATTTGGGTGAAAGTATCATTGGGTGATACCATTAAAAATGTCACACCATCAATTTGCTAGACCACATTGATTTCAAAAATAATTTGTGATTTTATGATATTACATTTGATAAATTGGTTTATATTTTAAAATTACACACGTCATGGATTTTCTAATGGCCCATGTTAATCAACATTTGGACATGCTTCAATATTCCTAAACATCCTATATCAAAACATTAAAAAAAATCACAAATTTCAAGAATGAATGTAGGAATTATTTAGGAATCCTTAAAGACCTAATATATTTATATTTATTATTGGAAGAAATTCCTATGACATATGTTTAATAAAAGTATCCAATAAAAATTTATTTTTTTGGGATTATAATTGAATATTTGGAAAAATATTCATCCCAAGACCATGTGAATAAAAGAATGCAATTAAAAAAAATAAAATCAACTTTGATTATTATTTGTAAAGCTTGTTAAATAGTATACATTTATAGTGGATTTTGATGAAAAAAATAAACCTTCGATACTATGATGTCAATCAAAGATTATGGTATTCTTGGAATAATTCATGTATTTTCATGAACATAATTTCTTGAACCTTCTAATTTTACATTTTATTTTGCAAATGATTGAAACCCTTGGTTACATAGATGCAACAATAGGCAAAAATGCAAAGTTAGAAATAATTTTAAATGTTTTTATTAACAAATTTGTAAACATTCTTGAAAATTTTCCTAAAGTGTTTCCTAAATAACTACCCAATCATATGTATTCCCATCTTGCATTAATAATAGGTTATTTTTAAAATATGAGTTGTTGATGAGGATTGAAGTTAGTGGTTAAATCAAAATTTGAAATAATACATATTGCTCAACTTTCATAATCTGGTGATGTAGCCAAACTAGACAATCATCCACATGAAGATTTAGCCAAATTTGATTATATATTGGATATGAAAATAGAGAAAAATTAAGAATGCTTTTGTAATTTGGCTACCTACTAGAACATGTTTGTAGAAATTTGGCAATTTCTTTAAAATATTTTCAAAATCTAGCAAACTATGGTCATAATTTTCACAAAAAATGTTTTGAACATTTCAAAATCATATCCTTAAAAAAGAAGAAGAACATTGCCCACTCTCTAATACATCGAAGTCTTTCTTTTGGGAAATTTCTTTTAGAGGTCATTTATAAACGAAAACAAACATACAAATGATTTGAAAGAGTTGGAGCGGGCAGAATGGGGTCTGCCCGAATAGGAGTGTCCATTGGACGCAGAGGATTACAGTGGTGCGGGTTCATTTCAAAGAGTTGGAGATGGCAGGACGGGATGTCCCCAATGCGAGCGACCATTGGTCGCAGTGGATTACACTAGTGCCGATCATTTCAAAGATTGACAGAAGGCACGGCGGGCTACCGGAGGCGAGCGACTATTGGACGCAGAGGATTAAGGTGGTGTGGATCATTTCAAAGAGTGGGAAAGGGCAGGACGAGCTGCCCGAATTCGGGCGACCATTGGACGCGGAGGCGGTGCGGTTGTTGGAGACGGTGATTGCGTTGCGTCGTCGTCGTCGTCGTCGCCGCTGTCGTCGCTTCTGCCATGCCGCTCCCTCGTCCTCCTCACTAGGGTACGTGCGTCGTGGTGCGCCTAGCTCGAGCTACTCACGCCGACCACTGATCAGCATTGATCAGTGTTGTACTCGCTTGTTAGTATTGATGAATGATAGTAACGTGCGTTGAGTTTTGCTGTTGTGTTCTTGTCGTCGTCGTCGTCGTCTGGCTTAGTCCGGAAATGAGGTGATGAGAGTGCAAGTAGCTGCTGGGAGGAGTGTGGCGCTCGCGTTGGGAAACGTCGAGATGAGGAGGCGGCATTGTGGAGATGGTAACAGCAGCAGTAAAGTTGTGGTGTGTTCTTCGTGCGGGTTTTTTCTGCATGCCGGATCTTGGAGTTTAGCGGCGTCGGGGTCGTGACTGGCAATTTTTTTTGGTGGAAGGCGTGGTGGTCCAAGCGGCATGGTGGGGTGCCATTGCACGGCCGGCAGCAGCAGAAGCCGGGAGAGTCGTGTGATCCTGCTCCTCTTTCTTCTGCCCCGTACGTCTCTCCGTCTCTGTTTTCTTCTTTGCTTCCTCTCGAACTTCTGTTTCGGTTGACTGCTGGAACCATCCTCCAGCATTGGATCCTCAAGTGAGCAATTCCGAGGACGACTGAGAGTCAGAGAGAGAGAGAAAAAAACACACACACACAAATGCATCAGTCTTGTGGAGTTTCAATTAGCTGCAAACGAGTTCCGGCTCTACTTCCAGCTTGCTTGTTGTTCTCCAACGCTGCATTCTCGTTCTAAGCTTCAAGTGATGTGGCGATTGCTGCGCATTGCAATATCGTCTTACTACTGTCGAGAGTGAGAAGCCTATGAAGCTTGACGACTCTTCTGAATCAACCTTTTGATAAAGACATTACGGGATGCTGCCAAATATAAGCATGCACGTGGGTTAAGAATGTTGAGAGTACGCGATTTTCCCGAGTTCGATCCTTATCGGCTTGTAGCTGGGGAGTGAACTGAATTTCTGTGGCAAGCTCTTTACCATGAAAGCGCCTTTGTCCTTGCATCCCTGTCGTTGTCAATACGGACTTGAATGTGTGTTAGAGTTCGCCTACACAAATTTTACTGCTATTCTATGCACATTTCGCAATACTGAAAAACCCTAGACTTTTGCTGTGAATATGACTTGTAAGCTCTTCACAAGAGGTATATAGGTAACAATCGGAGGAACCAGACTCTGCATGATGAGGCTCTAACAATTGTACTTGCAATAGTTATCCATTTTATGTGGAGTCCTGAGTGGAAGGAAGGAGAAGACAAGTAGAGCAATCTGGCAGATTTCTGACGGAATCCTTTTGCCTGGGGAATGGCATCAGACCTAGTGAATTCATGGGGATACCATCCATTCTTTCTTGTGGCATTTGCAAAAGGATGTTTGTGACCTTGGTCATTGCTTCCCATTTGCAATTGCAATCTCTGCTGTTTAGTTGATGGACCCTGTAATAAAGCTCAATCCTCAACCATTTCAATTGGGAAGGAACTCCAACCTATGATTGGTGCTCTTAGATGTAACTGTAGATTGCAGGTTGTTCATAGATGAGGAATTTTCACACTGCTGGTCCCTAAAAGTGACTGTCCATCACAATATGAACTGTGATGATGATAAGAAATCTGTAGTGGTCTGTGTCTATGTACCCTTCATTGGCTTCTGCCTATATTTGATGCACTCATTTTGGACAACAAGTTTGCAAACTGCCTGTAGATGATTTCTAAAGATGAGGCTACTAAGAGCAGCTCCACTGGTGCTCAGTATGTGGCCTGACAAAAGAAAATTGGATGAAGAAGAGTAAAAACATGCCAGTTTGGCTTGGCAAAATGGTTTTGGCCCAACATTTTTCCACAGGATGGTAAGGCTGTCAAAAGGCGCAGCAGAGTTTAACAGCTGCTGTTGATTGGCTAGATAGTTTGATTGGTCTGGGTGAGTTGCTATTAGTAGTCTCCTATCTATTTGCAGTCCCAGTTATAGTTTTATGGATGGGGTTGGAGAAAAAGTAATAACTAATCTTGGATGGAAGAAATATTTTTGCAGGGTCACATACTGAGCACCTGTGGAGCTGCTCTAACTGAATTGATTACAGTCCATGTGATATATACTGAGGACCTAACGTTTATGGATCTTGTCATGTTAATTACTGTTGCAGGGTTGCTGTGCCAGGTTGAATGTCTGACAGGCCACTCAAGAACATCACACCAACACAAAAGCAATCCTTCCTTATCACCAACCTGGCCACCCGCAGAGTCGCCTGGTTCATCAAGTGTTGTGGACTTGGGCCCCTCTGCTTTTCCATTTGCACCAATCTATGTCCCAAGTGAAGGGCCCTCAGAACTTTTTCCTTTTATGGCTCCCTCTCCTCTGGTTGTCCCAGTTGTCAGCAGTCCACCGCCACCAATGCTAACAGGTATTCTCCTGCTAGTGATTTTGTGAATTTGAACTTTCAGCAGTCTGCTTCGGAGATTTCTGCTGACTGGTTGTAAAAATCTATTTCTCTGTTTCACTTGAAGAACTGGTCCTATTCCATTCCACAACATATTAGAGTTATAAATTCTGCAGTCAAGCTTTGAAATACAGCCTCCCATCTTTCCCAGTGCAGCCATTGTTTAGTTACCTTGAGATCTTGAGAAATATGAGGTCAGAAATGAACTACATTCCCAAAAGAGGAAGGGAGTGATGGGAGTTATAGACTTGCTTTGCAAGTAGTTGATCACTGTCTACATCTTCAAGGTCTGGGATATCATCCATTTCTTAACCCTGTGAGCTTCCTGTCATAGATAGGAGCAAGCCAGCTCCTTGGTCTTCAACTTTTACTAGTAGCATGGATGAAGGGGATGAGGGCTAGGGGGCATGGGTTGAGATACAAATCTTCCTGCTGAGTGGATAGGGAGAGGGGAGATAGGTTAAGAAGTTCACAATTAAGTGTTGTCTGATTCCGCTGGATTCTGTCTCTCAGGGGAAGATTACATGAAGAGGCTGGTGGGGGGAGATTCAAAGTAAATTTTTTCTTTGCTTCCAGAGTTTTGAGAAAATTATGCAGGTCACACACAATGCTGGTCGGTATGGTGCAGGTCACTGCCCGTTGAACTTTTCAGCAGTGGATGAGACACTCAAACGGACAGCTGCTGATTGTCCAGAGCCCTTAGCTCTTTATTTGGGGAGTGTTATTTGCTGCCCACAGCTCGAGAGCCTTATGCAGGTTTCTCTTGGTCAGCACAGCTTGAAATCAGGCACTCTTGCCCTCAACAGTACTGAAGCTGAATTCTGTTTTTCAGATACCCTAAGCCTTTTGATCAGTCTGGGTGCCAACAGTAGTGTGGCAAAGCTCTGCTCAGCTGAACCTGCAAATCTTACTGGGGGTTTGTGCCCTGTCATGGGGGTGAAAGACTTTCTACAGTTAGTTAACACAACTCGTTTTTTGGAGGCATGCCAGTCAGTTGATCCTTTGAAGGAGTGCACTGAGGAACCAGTCTGCCAGCCAGTTTTGAACAACATAGGAATCCAAATGGCTGGGGGCCTGCTCCATAAGTCAGACCAAGCAAATCAGGCAATTATAGAACCAGGGCAGCAGCAAGTGGTGAATGACTGCCAGAATGTGGCACTGTCATGGTTGGCAAGTCAGCTGGGCCCTGAAAAAGCAAATACAGTGCTTCGGAATCTCATTAGTTGCAAGGTCAATAGAGGTGGGCATTTTAGCTCCTCTTCCAAAATGCTGATATTTGCCCTGGCTGTCAGGGTAAGGAATCAGGCACTCCTAAACATGCAGCTTCTGTAGTACCTGTGTTGTTTTGTCATGAAGAACCTGTGATTTATGTAGGCTATACATTTTAGAACAAGTTCATAGTTTTGATTGATGAAGTCCAGAATACTGAGATTGGCATGGGTGCTGTGTAGCAAATGATTCAGTTGAAGATGCCTCCAGCATATGCTGTGATTTATAGAGACAGATTTACTGAACTTTCTGTCTTTTTGTCTGCACAAATCACCTTCTGTATGTGCTGACATATTTGGTGCTGATTGTGCAGAGTGCCCTCTGGTGTTCCATGAGCCAAGTGCAGTAGCCAAAGCATGTGACTGTACTGATATGCCATCCAATGTCACTTGTTGCACAGCTCTGAACCACTACTTGTTAGAACTGCAGCAGCAGATGTTGATAACCAATTTGCAAGCTCTACACTGTGTCACCATTTTGGCATCTATTCTTCAGAATATGTCTGTATCTGCAAACATATACTCTCTTTGCCAGATCCAACTGAATGATTTTTCCCTTCAAGGTAGGCTTTCACTTTTGGAATATATTTATGCCTGCATTGTTACTGTAGCTTTGTAAACTGCAATCATTATATGTCCTGTACCCTTGTCCTGCAGATATAAGGCTTTATTCATAGTATAAACTTCCTTTGTGTGCTTTTGCCACACTTCAATCGAATCTAAGAGTTGACTCTCTTTTGGCAAATGCTGGAAGAATTTGTACTGGCTCTGACTCACTACTGATGGTGGGGGTGTTTTTGTGTGTCTATTTGTTGTCTTCAAACAGGGACAGGTGGACAAGGTACATATATGACTATGTCTGTGTTTTACACCTTGCTTGTGAGTTATGGAAATTGAATGCATAAAAAAGTCCAAATAAAATGATGGTCTCCTCTTTGTAAGCACATTTTGGAGAATGTTTTAAGTGGCAATGAGCCTTGGATACACATTTCATGCATGCCACAAACTTGGTAGACTTTTGGAACTGACTAGAGAAGTCCTAAGATGTATATCCATGCATGCTGAAGGAGGAATGTAGTTATAAAGTCTACCATAGGAGTACTTCAATGATAATGCAGACCTTTGTGTTGGAAGTGCTTCCTAATGTGTCATATTTGAGGCGGATTTGTTGCAGGGTGCCTGCTATCAAGCTTGCCATCAGATATAGAACGTAATGTCTCAGGCATTGAGTTTACATGTGACTTGAACGACAATATTGCAGCACCTTGGCCCCCCCCAGCTTTTGATTCCTTTGCACTTTGTAGTCAAGGTGAGTGCTAAAGATTAGCTTTCTTGTGGCATGCCTGAGTGCACATGAACTTCAGGGGGGGAGGATCTCCTGGATGCAAATTTTGAGGATGCAAGTAAAAACTTGTTTTGGTTTGCATGATATTGCTAACTCACCTGTGAATGAGAGGTACATAGGAATTCTGTAACATATTGCAGTCAGACCGACAGTAAGCAGTTGCATTATATTTGTAGAGAATCAATTCTGAACTACGTGCTGGGTTGGGTGGAGGGTAGCCCCAGTAGCACTGCCGGCCCTGCCAGGGGTGAATGGGGCTTACATGTACAAAGGTAAGAAGGTGATTTTACCCTCTGAAGCAAGTTCACTGAATTTAGGGTGTTTGGGTTGGTGTCCAGCTTGGTCTGTCAGTGTAGATTTGACTTTTTGAGAAGCGATTCTTCGAGATGTTGGAGCAATTGCTGTCATAGACACATATTATGGTCTATGAAGGAGGAAACAGGATTTGACTTTTCTTTGAGATCCTGGAGCAATTGTTTTCATAGATAAAGTATAGCCCATGAAGGAGGAAACAGGTGAAACCTTTTGTAAACAGAATTGAAGTTGAGGTGCTGGTTGACTCTTGAAAATGGGGGTTTGGTGTCTTTTGCAACAGGGTTTCGACAACGAAGCTTACTTCTGCTTGTGGTTTTTCTCTTCTTGATTCTTCATAGATGCTGAGGAGCTTGTATTTAGCCTCTCCTTGTACACCTAAGTCTCTGTCATCATCCCGATTTATATCTTTTAGTTGAGCAAAGGGGCACGTTTTGGTGTGAACTACTGTAATGTGATGTGCCACTAATGATGAAGCCATATGACATTATCACTTAGCGATAAACTTAACCGAAGTAAATTAAATGTCCAAGTTCAGTTTAAAATCCATCTTCCAACAGGTGCTTGGGACTGGCAATACCTTGGATGAAAACGCACACTAGCAATTATAGGCAGGTATCTTTGTCATGAGTGGTCATTTTAGAACAGTTAAATCAGGCATAATTGTATGTCAGGCTTTCACCCAGGGCTATTGGAGTGGAAGAACAAACCTTCTCAAATTCAGGGGAGTTCTGGAACTAGTGCTGTATGAAGTTTTTGTGAGCTTTCTCAATGGTATTAGGTGAACAATATGCGGGATGGGGCTTCAAATTGCCTGCTGGATATATGTGGGTAACTAGTGGTGTAATAGTGGTAAGCATCCAGCTTGTTTTCCTTTGATGTCTGGCAGCGACTTCAATTCAACAATGCATTGTAAAGAGAGAGAACCTGTTGACTTCAATTCAACAATGCATTGTAAAGAGAGAGAACCTGTTGTCGCAGTTTCAGAGTCTTTGACATTTTACCTTGCATCTTGTTTGTTCTAATATTCTGTACTAATTGATCTTTCTTAAGGCAAGCTGGTTAGGCTTTGTGGCCTGCTTCCATTGATTGCAGAAATGTAGAGGCATATTAAATATTTAATACATGTGAAATTAAATAGGCAACTAATAATGAAAATTTATTTAATGGGTTGAATTGCATTTGTAAGAGTCAATGGTGTTCCTGAATTTTGAGGATTGTAGGTGTTTTTTGGCCCTAAAACTACATTTTCATAAGCATTTTTTGAATGAATATTTTTGCAACTTGTTAAATATGTTTGGGATTGAGGCAATACTTCATCATCCCTTCCTGTGATAACCAAGGTTAGAAAAAGGTTCACTTTTTTTTTAAAATAACAAAATTTCTAAAGATGTCCCAAACGCAGTTCCCCAAAAGTTTGTATCATTGAAAGAATAATTCAACTTAACTAAATTTGGAACTCACTTATGGAAATATGGGGAGTGCTATACCATTATTATCTTCTGCTGCTTGCTGAAACCTCTTGAAATGGAAAATAAATATATTTGAATTGTGTCTAATTTAGAAGGGACGATACATGGACCTGTAATTAAAATCACATTGTTGTCCAATGGATTTCATAGAACCCAGAAAATAAGAAAAACACCCTTGAAAAAACCAGTCATGAAACCTTCCTGAGGTGGGCAATGAAACTTACTAGCAGGTACTATCCATGTATGCCACCAATATGTCCCGCACTGTGCCTCTATCTGGCATCTTGGCTGCTGCCCCATAGATAGGTGCCATACCATCTTCAAATTTTCCTGGGTTTTCTCGCACCTGTCAATCGTGACAGCCCTTGT
>Ga0209208_10012125_pt1 | contig 10964 bp, 7 predicted proteins | sample S1TSphfallax_3_FD_187694 | JGI IMG/M metagenome (GOLD analysis project Ga0209208, IMG submission 187694) | Host-associated microbial communities from peat moss isolated from Minnesota, USA - S1T2_Fd - Sphagnum fallax MG (SPAdes) (version 2) | ecosystem: Host-associated > Plants > Peat moss >... | reverse complement strand
ACTTAGTTTTTCGTCACAATCTTTTGATTTGTTCCATGATGCAATTGGCCACCAGTTTTCCTTGTAACTATGTGACGACAAATTTTTATTTTATTTGTGAAAATGTTCTGATTTTTTCCATCATCCAATTGGTCACCAAAAGTTTTCTCAAGTTGAAAATATCTTATACTTCACGTGAAAGTTGAGTTCTTTGGTTGAACTTGCTCAACCAAGTTTACCATTTGCATTGATCTGTGATGACTTTAAACAATAACGCACCAATTAAGCTCATATTGAAATTGAAATTTGATTACTATTGCTATCAACTTGCAATGAACTAAACGGTGAATTTGTGTATCATTATAGGGCTTTGATTTTGTAGATGTTTTGCATAACAAAACTCAATTGGTCCTATTTTATTTTTATTTTTTTGATAAGTGTGTTGGTTGCTCTTTCCAAAAGACCATACCCACCCAACATTGGGGTGTGCTTCACACCACTATTGGGTGGGTATCTACTTAAAAACAAATTCAACAAACAAGACATATAACAACATGTGCATATATATGTCCAAGCCTAAAAGGTTTGGGGTTTAATATATTTCACAACAATATAAGGCTTTCTACGAATGAATATTATCACGCATCCATTTAGCTTTTAGATAAGGACATGCATAATATGTGTGAACATGTGAAATCTTTTACAAACATGAGCTTGGGCATGTGTATATATCAAATAGTACTCATGACTAAATCAAGAATGTCAAATATAGTTTTTGACAAATAACATCAAAACTTCAACAAAAATCATATCAATCTTCTTTGAATAGATTAAAACATCAAAATTTGATTCAACCTTCATTTTGTGAATGTGGCATGCCTTTCTATTTTTGTGTTCCTTCCTTTTTAAATAATTATAAATATCAAGTGCACACAATTCAAAAGGTTTATCTTGATTTTTTGTAGACATGAAAAGGCAATTGACTTGAGAATGCAACACATTAGTTTCATAAGAAAGAACATTTGTTTATGTATGTTCATGACCAATGTATGAGAGAAATAAGTCTTCATGTGATCTTTTTCAACCGTTGTCTTGTCAATCAAGGCATTACATAGTTAGATCCATTATTTGGTTTATGCCTTCCTTATACCCATACTCTACCCAACATAGGTTTGCATTTTGCACCCCCTTCCTTCGTCTCACCTTTTCCTTCCCAATGTATTTCCCATGCTCGCCCTTGCAAATTCACATTGTATAGGAACATAGATGATGATTAGTAAGGAAATGGAGTTGAAAATGACAAGCATTCGCAACAAAACAATTTCTTGCCACTCCATCTTGTCACCCCTTTTGACTTCAAGCTCTAACTTTTTTACATGAACCACAACCTAATTAACTTATCCTCAAAGTTGTGTTTTTTCTTATTGATGCACATCTTCAATGACTACAAGTCTCTTCTAATACTCATCTAGACACTTGGCATATTCTTCCAAGTGCTTGTTGAACATAAACTTTTGTTGTTCAAATTTCACCCTTTCATTTTCCTATGGAGCTTATAATTCCTTAATTTGCCTTTCATGTTTTTCTAAGACTTTTTTTCCTTTCCTGTTTTCATCCAACAATATATCCTTATTTGAGTTGGCCTCCTTTAGCTATCTAGCCAAGTTTTCCATGGTCTCTTCCAGCTCTAATACTTTCACTTCAACTTGTTTAAGTTTTCTAATGCCCACAAACTTGGACTTGGTGGTGTCCCATACCCACATATTAAAATTCTTGATCTATGTTTTTATGTTCATCTTTTCGTTCAATAGTTCCTTCTCATGAATGACTAACATAATGTTGATTGTTCCCACTTTTGTTGATGTGTAGCAAATTCCATGGGATTGATGAAAAAAGCCACGCATTCCCACTTAACCAAAATTTGTTGTTATAATTGATTCACCTACAAAAACAACGACCAAATTCTTACACTTCGATTTTTTTTTGTTTCTAGTTGTTCTTGTTGACATGTGTACTACAACATGCCTCTCCCATTCTTCTTTAGATATATTGCACCCCATCCATTCGGTCCAACTATTGTATCAATAATGTTAACTCATTAATTATCATGTGTTTGGTAGCCATTCAATCGAAAAGGTTCAAAGCCTTGGTTGTCATTTCCATCACTACTACAATTCAAGGTTTTTTTTACTAAAGAATCTAGTAAAAAACAACCCCATTTAAATAGGTGTCAAAAAGACCATCCTATCAATCTAAACAAGTCATTTTTTAAATGTCCAATGCAATTGAATGGTCTTTTTGACCAAGCCTAAGGTGGCATCGTTGACCAATCAAATTTGACACAATGTTAACTTGATTGTTAGTCAAAATGACATATTAAAATGTCATCCTTGACCACCACATGGCGTAACTTCATTGGCACATAACTAATCAATACATCCCATTGTTGAATTGACTATTAATCAATGTGATAGTCAAAATGTAATGACACGTGACATCATGCCCAAAAGTTGAACTCCATGTGTCACCACTTAGCAACACCACGTGTCATCACATGATTACACTTTTGCCTAGTCTCTTAGCCCAAGAAAGGAATCAAGAAGAGTAGCTAAAAGAAGGAAGTTGGCTTTACTTGTGGTGGAAGAATCTTCCGCTCTAGTTTTGAAAGGGGATACAATTGTGGAGGAAGTAAGAATAGTGGAAACTCAAGTTGTAGTAGAAAACATTGTAACCATTGAAGCATAAAAGGTTGTAAGAAAACCACATCCAATCACCTAATTACACATGTATTTTCAAAGAATGAAAACATGGACATCATTTAAAGATTTAGGACCAAGAAGGGACATAATTGGAGATTCATGAAAAATCACTTGAACAATTGATTCAACAAAAGTTGACAAAGGAGGAAGAATAGTTAATCGAAGGTACAATGATTGGCAAGATAGTTAGAGAAGGCATGCACCACTACAATTCATGGTTTTTAAAAATTCTTTAGATTGATTAAAGTGTTGAATTTTACTAATGCACATGTTGATTTTGACTAGAGGCCCAAATCCTAAATGACATGTGTAACTTTTGACTAATCAACTTGATTAGAATGACCTACTTGATTATGTGTCAAATGATACATCTAGTTAAGTTGGACTAAAAAGTGACAGCCTTGGTCAAATAAGCCAAGGGCCTTGTCAAAAGGGACTGGCAAATGTATCTACTAGCTAGGCATCCTAATTTTGTCATGTACATAATTGACCCCCCTCCCCAACAATCTTACAATCTTGAACCATCTGCCAATGTGGTTATTAATGTTAATCTTATTTAAGTCCAATGTTTATAGAACTTAATTGGCCAACTTGTAATTTAAAAACAAAGTGAATTACTTGTTCATTTAGAAAGGTTTTTTTTTAAAATGTAAATTCATATAACCTATGTATATGTATACCAATATTCAAATTATATATATAGGTTCATATCAAGAAGTTGAATTACAAATTTATAGTTCTTGTGAACAACAAAATTATGCGAACAATCTCAACATTTTAATTCTTGCAAGGAAGGTTGTCTATTGACAAAACCTCACACCCATAATCCATTGCAATATCAATTAGAATGTTAACATGTTGAAATCTAAATTGCCATATACCCAAGAATTTTTTTCAATAAAAGCACGAAGATTTTACTTACTAACCACACTCAAGGAAGACAAATTTGAGCCCAAGTCTTTACAACCAAAATGGGAGGTCAAACCAAATGTTCCTACATTAGTAGAATTATAAAAATCCCAAAATAGAACGTGGCTTAAACATTATGTTAATAAACATAAAGCCAGTGAGTCTAAACATGTCACTGCCCACATTTCATCATCTAGAAAATTTAAAGACACCTCCAAGCCCTTTTGTAAGGTCAATTGTTCCATGTTGTGTAGATACATAATATACATTAGTGGCAACTTGAATCATGTACCAACATTGTCACTATCTTTGTTGACCCCCTTCAACCAAATATGCCTACATAAAGACGTAATAATTTTGCCATATTAGTCTACAAACAATTTGGCCCTTGTGTTGCATAGTCTTTGAAGAAAGTACAACAATTTGATGAAGACGACCTCCAAAACAGTATGTGCCAACAATTGGTTCCTACTTGTGAACGCTTACAAAACCACCATACATGGAGAAATTGACCACAAACCACACGTAATCAAGTATTAATTGGAAATTATAATGCATGTAACAAAGATGCACACACTTTTGTGAGATATTCTTCAAGAGTTAAAGAAGTCATATTAAGGATCGACAAGGGAAACAATGTGCCACCATACTTTCGGAATGTGTTTCATGACAAACTGGCAGGTGAATTGAAATCCACAACTAATGTATGGATTGAGACTTCGTAAGAAGTATAGTTCAATATGTCAATGTGGTGTTGGATTGTTTTAGAAAATGACCACCTTATGCCACAAATGCGCATTCTACAAAATGTTCAATTTCAAAACAATCCAACCACACTAGTTCATTTAGTCACATGTCCAAAACTTTGGCATGGGCTTATGAACCATGAAGAAATGCTAACCAACACAATGACACCTTGTAAAGACCATTAGATGTTGCACAATTGAAAATGCAAACCAAAGTATGGAAACATTCAATCTCATGAAATAGACCACATCCTTAAATAGGCCAAGGCACCTTCAAGATGGAATATGAGATCATCCTACCCTAATCACATATGATCTACTGAAATCACATAGGATCACCTTGCCCATATATTCTAGTGCACAAAGTCCAACTACACAATGTACAAAATCCAACATGAATATGGTCAAATTGGAGAATGTATGCAATGCATAAATTCCAAGTGCATTTTGCAAAAAATCTTGTGGACAAATATAATAAACCCAATAGGTCCAAATAAACAATGCACAAAATCTAATGCACAGGTCACAATTCACAACATCCTAGTTACAAGCTACAAAATCCAAAAAATATTCTACACAAAATTTAGCGCACAGGGTCACAGTTCACAATATCCTAGTTATAGGTTGTAAAACCTAAGACCACAATGCACAAAATCCTAATCACTGACACGATAAACCCAACTTATAAAAAATTATAGGAAATAATCTTTTAAAGTGATTGTAAGCATTACACAATATCATCCAACCTATGTATTTATTTCACAAAGGAGATAGTACCAAATTGGAAATCCTAGTTCTATTTGGAATTAGTTGAAATGATTGATAGCTCCAAATAATTCTACCCAAACCTACAAAGTCCCATTACACATAGTTCACCCAAATACTAAGGTCTTGTAGCTAATGAAACTAGTCTACCCTAATGAGATAATAGTGCAAACCTAATGAAACAATGACAATGTAATATTGTCCATCCATTTTGAACTCCCATGTGAACATCCCTGATTATTTCCACCATTGGTGCAACCCAAATCCAAAACAATCATGGAAAATCACTATTGGGAAATGCCTAACAACCCTCCTTAACAATGTAATGTTCAGCCTTGTTAAAACATCAAAAGTCACCTGCCACTGCTGCATTTAACTTTGCTTAGAAAACTTGCAAAAAAAATATCCATGCACATCACATGGCCCAAACAACATATTGCCCTTGGCAGTGTACATTGGCTCGTATGTTATGAGAACATGTTTAATTGAAATGTTTTGAATAAAAATGAAGTCTTATATTTCACATTGAATAGTTTTCTAGCTAGTCAACGAAAGTAGTGTTAAGTTTTCCATTGGTAGCCCCACAAAAACAACTCCATAGCCTATTTCCTACCTTTTGATAACGCAATATTATAGATTCCCTTGATCTATTATCCTAGCTTAGCTTATTAGATAACACAATCTAGGATCATACATATGAAAAAACATCAATGGAAATGCCCCACATGTAGTGGGTAGATTTTGAACAATGTAAATACATGGTCTACAAACAAAATTAAAGTCCCATGATTCATGTTCATGTAACATTGCTCTCGTGGAATATATTGCAACCCCTAAGCAACCTTAATAAAAAAATGTGACTTGGTGCCACATCCAAACAAAAGGCCAACATGGCCCTTACCCATATTACCACTAGGAACATACTTACATAACCAAGTTACATGGTTTAATAGTCCATTCTGCCATCCATTGCTTGCACATGGATACTAAAAATTTCACTACAAGAAAACACAACTTTTCAAAAGGCCAACTTGATTGAAATGGAGTCCACATTGACTAAAATGTATGTCCATTTTGACTAAAGGTTTGGAGCATGAAAAACAGATGTTACACTTGAGTAGTACATTTGATTAAAATGACATTTTTGATCAAGTGTCAAACCCAAGATCTGGTCAAAATGGACAAATGTCCATCAAAATGGCCATATTGAATGGATATGGTTTAATCAAATTGACCATCCTGATTTGACACATAGTCAAATGAACCATACTCATTTGGTGACTTAGCCTATTTGTTATGCTTAGGCTACCTACCTAACTTAACATAACTAGTAGGTTAGGTTAGGCCTAAACCACATATCTAACATAACATAATTAATAGGATAGTAGGTTATTTGTTAAGTAACAACCTAACTAGTAGCCTAGCTAAATAGCTTAGCCTAGACCTATCTAATAGGTTACATAGGACGTATCCTAGGACTACTAAGTAGCCTATAACTAATTTGTGTAAGCCTTTTAAGTAGGTATCTTACGTGACCTAGGCTTATTAGGTAGACCTATCAACCATGTAGGTAGCCTTTTAACCTAGGCCTACTATAGGTACGTAACCTAGGCCTACAAGGTAAATAACATAGGCCACTTAGGCCTAATAGGTAAGAACTTATCCTACTAGCTAGGTAAGTTACTTAAGCCACCTAAGCCTACTAGGTATAAGGTAGCCTAACCTAGGATAATGAAATCTACTTGGTAACTACATACATAGCATAGGCCACCTAGGCCTACAAGGTAGGTAACTTAACCTAGGCCATTTAGACCTACTAGGTATGTATGCAACCTAACTTAAGCCACATAAGCCTACAAGGTAAGTAGCTTAACCTAAGCCACCTAGGCCCATTGGTTAGGTACGTTGCATAACCTAGGCTACTTAAGTAAATACATAAACTAACCTAGGCTACCTAAGCCTATTAGGTAAGTATGTAACCTAACCTAAGTAGCCTAGGTTAGCCTAACTTAAACCTACTATATAGGTATGTAACCTAACCTAAATAGCGTAGGTTAGCTTTACTTAAGCCTACTAGGTAGGTATGTAACCTAACCTAGGCTACCTAGGTAGGTACATAGCCTAATCTAGGCTACCTAAGCCACCTAGGCCTACTAGGTAGGTATGTAGTTAACTTATGTTAGGCCACCTAGGCTATTAGGTAGGCAGGTTAAGCCTATAACTACTTTTAAAATCTAGGCTACCTACCTAATACGCCTACGCTAGATCTTTTTGTTGTAGGCTAGTAGGTACCAACATAGCTTACTAAATAACATAAGCATAGGTAGGTATAAGCATAGACCTTGTAGGTACCTATAAGGCTTAATAGATTGTAACCTACATGTTACCTAAGTGCATGCATTTATGAATAGGTACCTCCGACCTACCTAGCCTAATGTACCTATAACCTACCTATTTATGTAAGTAGTGTAAAAAAATTCAAGTTCATTTAGTGCAATATGTTGAAAAAAAGTTCATGGAAATTGATTACAATATGTTGGTCCTTGGAACCACAAATAACCAAAGTGGAAGGGTGAGGAAAAGAGGAACTCTAATAAACCTAGGAGTTCAAAAAAAAAAAACATAATTGGTTATAATATGTGGATTTCGGTTTATTTTAGGTGGAACAATTTGGTTTAGAAACAAGGGCACTATTGCAAAAGGGGACAAAAGCAGGTGATTAATTTTTTATTTTAAGGTGATACACTCAAAATAGTAAGAAAGCAAATATTGGCTACCAAAAAGAGGTTTAACAAATTACAATGTGATGCGTTTTTTTGGAAGCTTAATGAATGATTAAAAGAATTTGAACTAGCCTATACCCTTATTGTGTTGAAGATCCTAATTAAGGATAGTTAATAACTACTTGCACAAAACTTTTCACTTACTTAAATTATTATAGGTAATAGCCTAGACCACCTTGTGTATCAATATTTTGAAGGGTATGAAAAGGATTTGAATCATAAGGCTGGTTTTCAAACAAGAAGTAAGTAGGAATTCAAGTATTAGTTTAGATATCAAATGTTAAAATGATATCTAGACTAATATTGGTAGGTTAAATGTAGAAGGTAAACCTAATTTAAATTTAAAAGCTAAGCTTAAAGACTAAATTAGGCTATTTATTTAAAGGCTAAACTTAGATGTCAAACCCAAGTTAAAATTAGGGGCTAAAACTAGGTTAAACCTAGGCTAAATCTAAAAGCTAACCAATATTTTCAACCTCTTGAAAATTGATGACACATACATAAAATAAAATAAAAATTCAAACAATTAATCCAAGGTTTGCTTCTATTAGTTCATCACTTTATACATTTTACTAGATATTGGTTTGATGTGGTTGAATATTTACAAGTTTCACTTCCAATACATAAGCTTCCAATACATTTGCTTGTCACTTTCAAAATAAGTTCGATTGGTTATATAAATATGGACTTTTCATTTAGTTAGGATTGTCATAATTTGTCAAACAAGATGAACACATGTATGACCACATGCTCACATCTATTTAATTTTGTATAATTGATCAAATAGGGTCAATTGTTTCAATATGACTACTAGTTGTGTAGTCATAATTATTGGCATAATTATCTATAGATGTATTTATAGTCATGTAGTCCTAATTATGCCTATAGAAAAAAATGGCAACAATTCAAGTCAAAATATGACTACATGACTACAATTGAACAATAATTGTAAGTTATCCTAATCATGAAAAATGTGTTTTAGTGTAATAAATGAATTGCTTCCAATATGGTTGAAAATGAACATTCATAGATGAGACAATAGATGATGATGAACAAAGTTCATTTATGAAATGACAAATTAAATACATGGCATCATATGTTGGTTTTATTAACATTTATGTCATTGGTGGCCTATGTCACTCAACACATGTCAAGTAATACCATTATTGGCCTATGTCACTCACCATGACTTGGGTCTGTCACTATGACCTATGTCACTAGAGACTCATATGTCATTAATCACTATACCATGAAGGCTTATGTCTCTAAGGTTTGTTTCAATTCAAACTTGGTGTACTGTGTCACTAGGACATATGCCATTAAGGCTCGTGTCACTTATCCTATGTCACTTATCACTAAGGTTATTGTCATTTCAATTTGATGTAAATGTCATTAGGGCTTCTATATGTCATTAGGGTTTATGTGAGTTGGGCCTATTTCATTTAGTTTTATGACATATAGAACATGTTCCTTGTCACTTGGGCTTGCATCACTTGGACTTGGTGTTAGTTGATGCTTAAATCATTTACCATAATGATTGTATTTTAAAGCTTACTGAAACCATAAAACATGCACATGAAAGTTTGAGAAATGATACATGTGTTGTTGGCTTTTTCACATCCATATCCTATTCTTCCACCTCATGTACAACTCCTTTGAACTCCTATCAATCACAATAGAATGATGTTTCATGATTGCCCACAACAAAATAGGTCGCATTTAGTTACTTGGGATGAAGATTCACCTCTTGTCTTGACAACTTTGTATTATTTATGGGAGCACAACAATAAGAGAATAATTTGCAACATACAACACTCAAGTTGGATGATACTTGTAACTCCATGAAGTAGGTTAAGGGTGTGCATCCCAAAGCTATCAATTCCCATAATTGGGCATGAACAACCCACATACACATTCATTTTCTTTATTGGCATTTGGAGGTTTCCAATCGTGAACGTTTGCATATAGATCAACCATGCTACTTGCAACAAAGACACATGAATCCTATCCACAATTATTAATGGTTTGCTCACAAGCATACTTGCCTTGATCTTGAACCAATGCATTCATGTGGAGACATGCATTCGGCATCATCCCCCATACTAACAACAATGTTGGGCTACATACATTTGTACATGGTGAGAAGTCAAACCTAAAAATTACATCAAAACTTAAAGGAACAAAACTTGGCACCTCAAGAAATGTGGGAAAACAACAATGTTTAATCATTTGTAATTAACTTGCAAAAGGTTGAAAACTTTGCAAGATTTTTGTTTCATATCTCTTTGAAACGCATTTTCTCTCATGTACACATAATGGAACTAAATAGTTCATTTTGCCTTCAAAATCAAAGTTGAAAACAATGACAACAATCTTGTATATCTTCATCCAAATATAAAATTTTGAACCAAAAACAATGGGTAATCATTTTACCACGTTTTCTTGTAGCCACATTTTGCATAGAAGTCAAACATATTGCATCTAACAAAGAAATTTGAATCCCATCCATTTTCAATGGTTTGGAGAGTTGTTCAAACATACAAAGTTGTTCAAATTAGCAAAGGTAGCCATTGTTACATTTGTTGATGGAATGTTATTACTTTATTTTGTAAGCTAAATCATTGGTGTTGTTATTCATGTTATTAGGTTTTTTGACCTATTTGTAAATTCTATTAATAATGTTGCACTTCAAGAGGAAGTGGCAGATTTGTGGCACATTGAAAGGAATCAAAAGCAAATGTTGGCATTTGGTCATTTACAAGGTATGAAACTTAAAATAATTGGGATGAATTTCAATATGTTCTTCCACCACGCACCAACCTAGTTTATACATGTTGGAATGCGTTGTTGCAGAAACATTTGAAAATGAACTTAAATCGAATGTTCACTAATCAAACCACCTCTTTGGCCCTAAACAACCAAACTAGGAAATTTAAATGTGGCCATTGTTATGTTTGTTAATGTAATGCTACTGTTTTTTTTTAAAGCATAATATTAGATAGTGATGTTGCTATTTTTTTTTT
>Ga0209208_10012124_pt1 | contig 10964 bp, 8 predicted proteins | sample S1TSphfallax_3_FD_187694 | JGI IMG/M metagenome (GOLD analysis project Ga0209208, IMG submission 187694) | Host-associated microbial communities from peat moss isolated from Minnesota, USA - S1T2_Fd - Sphagnum fallax MG (SPAdes) (version 2) | ecosystem: Host-associated > Plants > Peat moss >... | reverse complement strand
AAAAAAAAAAAAAAAAAAAAAGAAAAGAAAAAAAGTAAGCTATTTTTACTGTTCTAGGGCATGTTGTTGAGCCCAAACCATTCTGGTCTGCACTGACATTTAAGGGTTAATAGCTAGGTTGTGAAAAAAAGCAACTGAGCTAACCAGTATGGTTAGCTATTGAACTGAAAAGCAACAGAAAATTATTTCCTCATCACTTACCATCCATCCTTCATGGTGTGCTGGTGGGTGTTGAGGGGGGGGACTCAACAAAGAAAGGATGTCAGGAGGGAGAAACCAACCCAATTATGCAACTCAGCTTCAGATGGAAGAAGTTTTGATTGCAATTGAAACACCCTGATGTATTGAATGTCTGCTTGTAAATGCAAATCTTAGTATACATCCGGCGCATCATCCAAAATTTCCCAAATTTTGCATGGCTCTGTGGACACAGCATTATAGAATAATGGGGAGAGCTTTGTGGTTTGAAGAATTAGGTACTAAATTTTACCATGAGTTATTAGAAGGATTACACCAGTGTTGTACTGGTATATAGGGAGCAACCTAGCTATTTAAAACTGGTATGTATATTGGTATGGAAGAACATCCCAGTACAACACCTGAAGTAATACCGGCCTAGACCAGGTTTAGAGAATCTCCACCGATGCTCAGTATGTGACTCTGGAGTGTGCACTAGGAAATCTTTGATGAGGTTCATCAATGAAATCCAGTGAATCCATTGGAAGACTACTGGGACCCTGAAAAGATTCACAACTTTCAGAGCCCTGGAAGAGTCTTAAAAAGACAGTCAATTCCTATTTGTTGACTGATCCCTCCCTGTTTCTCATTGGCTAGAAAGTTTGATTAGTCCAAGTGGACTGCTACCAGTAGTCTCCCACCTACTTGCAATCCCAGTTTCAGTTTAATGGTGGGGCTGGAAAGAAGTTAGTAACTAAAAACCCTTGGATGTGAGAAACATTATTGCAGGGTCACAGAGTGAGCGTTGGTTCAGATGCTCATCTATGAGCATCTTTAGCTGTTCTCAGTATGGGACCCTGCAAAACTATTTTTCCCATCCAAGTTTAGTGTTTTACTTTTTTGCAACCCCACACATAAAACTAAGACTGTGACAGCAAATAGGTGGGGCACTGCTAATAGCAAACCACCTGGACCAATCATTATGATGGGCCAGTCACAAACAGTGAGCACCAGTCGAATCATATTTATTACACTCTTTTTTGGAGGTCTACACGGTTGCTGTGCCCTTTACCAGCCACCGCAAACTCTGAACCAAACTGGCATTTTAAAACTTTTCTTCATCCAACTGTGTTGTGTAGGATCACATACTGAGCACCACTGGAGATGCTCTTATACCTGTCTCAACACCAGGTTTAAACCTACCTCATACTAGGCCAAAATCAGGCTTGGGCCCAATACCAGGACAATATGAAAGTGTTAATGTTCCATCCAATATCAATACCAGGGTGATATGAAAGTAGTCAAGACTGGCTGGAGTGAACCAGCAGCCACCAATGCACCAGTTGAGGATCAGGCCATTCAAGCCACTTTGGGGATGAACCAAAAATGCATCCTTCCCTGCCCAAAGTTTTTGGTTTTTTCAGCCTCTTCTCTACCTTCCTCCCCCCTCCTACCTATCTCACATCATTTTGCGCTCACTCCATCGTCAGAGTTTGAAGCGGGAGCCACCAATGTCAAAGCTTGGGAGCGCGTGAAGTGGGAGCCACCATCGTCAAAGCTTGGGAGTGCTTGAAGTGGGAGCCACCTATGTCAAAGCTCAGGAACGCTTGAAGTGGAAGCCACCTATGTCAAAGCTCGGGAACGCTTGAAGTGGAAGCCACCATCGTTAGAGCTTGGGAGCATTTGAAGGTAAGCTCCCTCCCTTCTCTTTTGGTTCTATTGCAACGAAGAAGGCGACGACTACTGCCGTCACCTTTTTCGTTTTGGTTTTGTTGTAGTGAAGAAGGCGATGGAAGGCAGCAAGTTGTTGTCACCTTCTTCCTTTTGGTTCTATTGCAGCAAAGAAGGTGATAGCAACAAGTTGTCGTCACCTTCTTTTTTTTGTTCCATTGTAGCAAAGAAGGTGATGGTAGCTTGTTGTCATTACCTTATTTTTAAAATTTTGTTGCAGTGAAAAATGTGACAGCAACAAGTTGTTGTCACCTTCTTCTTTGGTTCTATTGCAACAAAGAAGGCGACAACAATTGTTGCCATCCCCTTCTTCATTTTGGTTCTATTGCAGTAAAGAAGGCGATGATAGTTGCTACCGTTACTTTTTCGTTTTGGTTTTGTTGCAACGAAGAAGGAGATGGTAGCTTGCTGTTGTCACCTTTTTCTTTTTACTTTTATTGCAACAAAGAAGGCAATAGTAGCTTGTCTTTGTCACTTCTTTTTTTTCATTATGTTGTAATGAAAAAGGTGACGATAATTGTTGCTATCACCTGCTTCTTTGTGTTTTAAAAAAAAAAAACAATGGTAATGAGTTGTCGTCTTCTTTTATGTTTTGTTGTAGCGGAAAAGGCAATGGTAGCAAGTTGTCATCGCCTTCTTCTATGGTGGTGTTGCAGAGAAGAAGAAGAAGATAATAACTTTCGTCACCTTCTTCAATGGCTTTGCTACAAAAAATGGCGACAATAATTACCATCACCTTTTTCAATGGTTTTGCTGTGAAGAAGGTGTTGATGTCGTCACCTTCTTCTATGGTGGTGGTGTTGTGAAGAAGGTGATGGTAACATGTAATTTCCTTCTTTCTTTCTTTTTCTTTTTTTTCTTTGGTCCTCTTGGTTTAATTCATTAGAATTAACAATTAACAATGAAATGGTGGTTTTTTTTAATGTTGAAGGTTGTAATGGCTAAAGGTCGGAGATTAAAGAAAGGTGGTGGTGATTTGGAAGATCACAAGTAATTATTGTTTCATCAAAATAGACAATTGGTGAGCAAAATGTTGTTCCATTAAAATTAAGACATGAAAAGTAAAATGTTGTTCCATTATAATTGAAAATTGATGTTCACAAGCAATTTATGTGGCTTAAAGTTGATAATGATGACATTTTGCAATTCAAATGGTGAGACGACTCTCAATATAAGTTGAAAATTTTGATAAAAAAATGGTGGGTTAGATTGTTTTAGAATTTACGTACAGTAGATTAAATGTAGATGAAAGAAATTGTACAAGTTTTTTTAAGTTAATAATATCCACACCTTCCATCATTTGATGGAAGATGAGGGATTTTTTTTGTCAATTTTTTTATATTATAATACATGAAAACAGTTAAAGTTTGTAAAAGTTGTATCTGATTATGTGATTTTATGTTTTGCAATACTTGCATTCTATTTTTTAAACTTTTTATGTGTAAGGTTTTAGGGTTAGGATTTTTTTATTACAATGTAATGATTTTTAGTTTGGAACTTGAAACCGACCGGGCTTCTCAACCACCGGCACCGCCTTGTCCACCTAATTTGGCTTGGAAAAACAAAGAATGGATGAAGGTTGGGTCGAAATGGAAGTGTAAAGTTGGCACTTGCATTGTTGCATATTGTGCCAAATGGTTGTTGACCAAACATTTGATGGAAGTGCGTGGTTCAATGGTAAAAAAGGCCAAACATGAGAGGCCTTCAACTTCTGAAAGAGGTCCTCGACATCAAGACCATGTTAAAATGAATGCTCGCATCTTGGGAAATGCCATGGATGTGCAAAAGCGAAATGATCAAAAGGTTACGAATTACATTCGTGCCAAAGTAAAGTGTGAATGGAATAAGCTGGTCATTGTTGTAGAACAATGTCCACCATTCCCAAAACCAACTTTGGTCAAATTAGCTTTAGAGCAACTATTACAAGTGTTGGGTTTTAATGCCTAGGCGTGAGAAGCGTGCTTCGAGATGCAACATCACGGATGGAGAAGGATGAAGATTTACAAGAGATGATTCAATCCACCTATTTTGTAATTGCATGAAGATTGAAAATGGCATGGGATGTCAAAAATTAGTATCGAAAGTCTAGTAAAACATATTCGACAAAATAATTGATAGGTGTATTAGATTTCCATGAATTTAAAATGATTTATGGATGTAAGAAACAATAATAATCAATGTTTTTTTTTAAAAAAATTGTTTCATCCAAGGTGTGTTAGGATTTAATTTGGTGGTTTCTGAGTGTTTATAAGGTTCAAGACACAACAAAAGAAAAGTTTGTTGCAAATGTAGTTAAGGTTGAGATGCAATCTGTAGTTAATGTTGCCATCTATACATTATTCATCATGTAACAAAGGTTACAAATGTAACATCTGCTTACCGAGCTAAACACAAGATTGTAGATAATGATATGGTTTAAGGTTTCCACTTTATATAATTAACTAGGTTTTTTCAACCCTTTCATTTTTTAGAGTACCTAATTTTTGAAATTTGGTTTTTTGATAAAAAACCTATTTTTTCATTGGGTTCTTTAACAGTTTTTTATCCGCCCATATTTGTATATCTTTTATCAATATAATATATTCTTGTAGTCACATTTGTTTGATTGGTATATGATTAATCATATTTGTCTTCTTTTTCATAATCTTCTTAATATTTTAGATGTAAGAATCAAAACTTAAATAAGCACATATGAATAGGTAATATTAATTTGTCTAGGGTTTACAAAGATCAAAATGAACATTATGCAATACCTACATCCTTTATATTATAATTTCCATAAGGCCATTTCAAATATGCAATACCCATATATAGGTTTCGTAATAATTGCTAGTTTTTTTATAACCATTGCAATACCCCATATAGGTCTTATAATAATTCCTAGTTTTTTGCATCCAATGCAATACCCGCGTATAGGTTTCGTAATAGTTGTTGGTTTTTTTTATAACCATTGCAATACCCACATATAGGTATCGTAATAGTTCCTAATTTTTTACATCCATTGTAATATTTGCATATAGGTTTTGTAATAGTTGTTGGTTTTTTACATCCATTACAATACTCACATATAGGTTTTGTAATAGTTGTTGGTTTTTTACATCCATTGCATTACTCACATATAAGTCCATATGTAACGCGAAAGGAGGTGGTTCGAACTCTGATCTAACCTAGAGTTCTGGATATGAGTGTATCAACTGATTTGGTGTGACGGCGCCCCATCAGTATTGCATGAAGATTGCATGGCTTTCTTTTGAGTTGTGTGCAGGGATGGAGATGGCGGCGGCTAGCATTGATGAAGCATGCTCAATTAAGGTGGAGAGACGGCGGATTCTGGATCGGATTAGATCGACACTGAACGTTTTGGAGAAGCTTCTGGAAGAAGCAACCAACCTTTTGGAGGATGAAGGATCAGAAGTCTGAACGGAGGGAAGGAGACAATTTTGGGCAATGTAGAGGATAGAACAGAGTGTAAGAGATAGAACAGATGGTAAGGAGGTAGATCAGACAGCAGAGAAGGCGGTAGTTTTGGAAGAGTGAGATGATTTTGGAGATATAGAAGAACTTGAGAGGAGAAGAGCTCTATAGCTCAGAGCCTCGGCTATGTCTTGGATTTCCGCTACGTCTGATAGGTAGCTGGGTTCATGCTGCAGATGAATAGAAAACAAGAGAAGGAGCAAGGATTTGTTGTTTAGTGTTGAAGGACATGCATGTGCTTTTGGAGTATGTATATGACTTGTGAATAAGATGAAAGCATTTTTCTTTGATGCACCTGAGTGAGATGCATATTGTGTCGAGTGTTGTGTTGTTGGGTCTAATCACAACAGATCAGTGAGGGGACTAAGAAGACAGTCTGAGTTTGAGGAGGAATAGGTGTCTGATGAGGGATTGATCAGCAGAACGTTGGCTGGCAGGGTCCGCAGTAGGTAGTGTATGAGCCATAGAACTTATGGATTCCCTCTCTCTTGGTGTCATAAGCAAAGAATGCAGGTAGGTCGAACTTGAGAGCTTCGCTGCTCAGTGGATATGAAATAGATCCGTAGAACATTAGGCGCCGGGGTCTGCGGCAGACGGTGCATGCGTCGTCTGTTATTGTGGGTCCCTCTCTTTTGGTTACACATAAATAATTGTTAACTTTTAACATTTTTTGCAATACTCGTATATAGGTTTCCATTGTAATATTTATGGGATTTATATGACATAATAATTTAGTCTAAGTATCAATAAATAATGTCATAATTAAGGAATTACTAGAAAAATATTTTAGATAATGTAAATGATTGATTATTTTATTTAAACAATCATTTATTTCTTAATATTAATTAATTAATTTTTTGGTTGAACCTTAATTATTCAAATAATTAAATTTTAGATTTAAAAATCAAATTAATAATTTGGTATTTAATTTATTATTTTAATTACATTTTTTATGTTGATAAGTTATTCAAATCATTATTTTTTATAATTATTCATGATAATTAATTGTCATAAAATTAATTTAGGTATATAAATAAACATATTTTGGGTACCCAAACCACTTATTTTTGCAATGACTTTACATGTGGCTATTACATTTAAGGTTGATTATTCACCTAAGGTTGTCTAAATCACCTATGGATTATTTCAAAATGAACTCGCATGCAGGTATTATATTATAAGCTTTGGTTTTCATTGAAAGGCCACCCAAACTACATACTGGTTATTTTGAAATGACCTTACATGTGGGTATTGCATTTAAAGTTGGGTCTACACTTTAGGTTTACCTAAATCACCTAAAGGTTATATCGAAACGAACTTGAATATGGGTATTGCTTTTAGGGAAACACAAAAATATATCTATTTATTACCATTTGGTAATATTTCCAAGTTAACTTCTTTCACTTTCTTTTAAAAAATATAAAATGACATTGCATTGTTTTACATATGTTTAAGCCCTAAAATTCAACCCAAAATGCACCCTAGATTTATTTTAATTATTATAGACTTGTAAAAAACTTGTTCATTAATTTATATGTCTTAAACTCTAAACCTAAAGCATATTTTAACATTAAGTAGTAAATTTTACATTAAACCCTAACCCCCTGTATCATCAATGTGGCCAATTTTGTAGTATGTTCAATTTTATATATGTTAAATCATACTATAAGGTGAATAAATAATTTTGAAAACATGAATTTCATGATGTATTGGCAAGGAATCAAATATTTTAAAAATATTTTTATGTTTCATGGTTAATGAATTATTACAATCTGATATGGGTATTACATTTAAACAAAAGTGGGTTAGGAAATATTGAACTTTAACAACTATGGAATATATGGGAACAAAGGAAATTCATAATTATGTTATAGATATAAACAAATGATAAAATCAAAAACCAATACAATGAACAAAGTTTAAAATATAAACCTTAAGCTTTGATATATATAAACAAATTCTTAAACATTAAATCATAAGGCATAACCTTAGAAATCCAAATGATATTTTTCCATAAGCCTTATTACAACCCTAACTATACGAACCCTAACAAAAAAAAAATCCTAATGATATATGCCCTAAACCCAAAAAACTATACAAATTATATAATGCAAAACAAAAAAAAAATTAAAAAAACCATAGGAAAAAACTTAGAAACCAAATTTTTAAGCTTTTAAACTACAAAGATTTATTCACCGAAAAAGAACATTAATCTTAACAAAAATCAAATAATTTTTTTAAAAAATCAAAAGAAAAATTATGTCTCTTACCTTTTTGTGATCTCTCCAAACTAATTTTTTCCACTATCTTTGAAAAAGATATAGAATGAAATTGTATTACTTCACATATGTCTAAACCCTAAAATTCTCCCCCGCCCCCCCAATTTAACTTAGTTTAGGTTAATTACTATAGATTTGTGAAAAACTTGCTAATTAATTTATGTGTCCCAACCTTAAACCTAAACCATAATCTAATAATACATGAAAAGATGTATTATAATCTCCATTCCATAAATAAATCAAATAATTTTTTTTTGTAAAATATGTGTTTATTAAACCAAAATGGTTGTAATTATGACATTATTTCCACTATAAATTGTTTGTAATAATTACATATGGGGACCTATGTTCATCATCCATGAATTAAGTTACCTTATCAAGGTGACTAGGTTTGTAAAGTACTCATGTCAATAGGATGGTTGTATATATAGTGTTGGTAAATATTAATGTAATTATTTCAATGGGGTAGGTAGTTAGTACAATGGTTAGGTCAATAAGGAAATTAACTTAATAAGGTATGTCCTTAACAGGGTAGTTAAGTTAGTAGGGTAGGTAGTTAGTATAGTAGTTAGGTCAGTAGGATAATTAGTTATTAAGGTAGTTATGTCAATAGGGGATAATTAGTAAGGTACCAAGGTTGGTATAATACTTGTGAAGGTAGGAAGGTGAACATGGTAGCTATGTGTGAGGTCAGGTCTAGGGAAAAAATAGCCAAGAACAAACCCCAAAAAAAAGTACAATGGTCAACAGTGAAAATAAATGGACTGTGATGAACCCAATCTGACGTCGAATGAAAAAACACAACCCATCCAGTGGACAAAACGACCAACTGTTGCATTAGTGGTTGTTGGTTCACTTTGGCCATATGAACAAAATTGCCATCACCTTTTTCTATTTTGGTTTTGTTATAACAAAGAAGGTGACGACAACAAAACTGTAAATGCAACATCTCTTTACCGAACTAAACACATGATTGTAAATACTCATATGGTTTAAGGTTTTCACTTTATATAGTTAACTAGGTTTTTTCAACCCTTTTATTTTTTGGACTACCCAATTTTTGAACTTTGGTCATGTGATATGTTATAGAGAACCTTTTTTTTTTCATTGGGTTCTTTAGCAATTTTTCATCCATTCATTTTTATACATCTTTTATGAATATAATACTTTCTTCTAGTCACTATTGTTTGATGGGTATATGGTTAATCATATATGTCTTCTTTGTCATAATTTTCTTAGTACTTAAGATGTAATAATCAAACCTTAAATAGGCCCATATGAATAGGTAACATTAATTTAGGGTTTACAAATACCAATATGAACATTGTGTAATACTTACATCTAATGTAATAAGACTCACATCACCTAAAGATTTTTAAAACATATAATACCTACATCATTTTCTATTACAAATTCCATAAGGCCATTTTCAAATATGCAATACCCACATATAGGTCCCATAATAGTCGTTGGTTTTTTACATTCATTGTAAAACCTGCATTTTGTCATAAAATTAATTTAGAATAATAATTAATTTAGGTGTATAAAAATAAATAAATTGGGCACCCAAACCACTTAACATTTATTTTGAAATGACGTTACATGCAAGTATTGCATTTAAGGTTGGGTCTTCACATAAGGTTGCTTCAATCACCTATGGATTATTTTAATATGAACTTGCATGTAGGTATTACATCTAGGCCTTGGTCTTCATTCAAAGGCGCACCCAAATTACATATTGGGTATTTCAAAGCGACCTTACATGTGGGTATTACATTTAAGGTTGCCCTTTCACTAAAAGTTTTACTTTAATCACCTATGGGTTATTTTGAAATGAATTTGAATATAACTATTGCATTTAAGGTTAAGGTTTCATAAAATTTTACAATATCAACACACGTATTTACTTTCACCAATTACAAATTTAGCCTTAATTTTTTTAATAACTAAATAAAATTTGTAACAAAACACAAAAAAAGGTATGTCTCTTACCATTTATTAATATCTCCAAGTTGATTTTTTTCACTTTCTTTAAATATATATATTTCCTTATTTTGCATATAAAATTCCCTTTAAAATGCATTGTAGATTTATTTTATTTACTATAGATTTGTAAAAAAAATATTAATTAATTTTGGGTTTCCCAAACTCTAAATTTGAATCATAATCCAATAGTATATAATTATAACAATTATATGAAAAAATGTGTTTTTTTTTAATAATTTTTTTGGCTCAAATTTAATATGTTATAATATAATAAGGAATAAACATTAAATTGTCATAAATGCTTATTAGGCTTATCTGGCCTAAGCCAGTAAACTACCTATATAATCAGTATGTTTACTTAATAAGTTCAACCTTTCAATACCTACATAAACCATTTAAGATATTAACCTAGAAGGCTTACACTAATGAATAAACTACATAATAGGCCTATATTACGTAGGTAGCCTATTATGTAGTTAATTAGGTTACTTAACAAGTAGTTTACTAACCTATTACTCATGTGTTAGGCTAGGTTGATTAGTTTAGTCAATCTAACAACCTTGGCAATGAGCTTTTATTGAAGTTAGTAATTTGTTGAGGTTGTAGATTCTTGGTTGTTTTTTTTATGAACACTATTGTGTTTTTTGGATAGTCAAGTCATGTTTCAACTTCTGAAGGTGTCGAAAACATTACATAATAACTTGGCCCTCACAAAGTTTCCAAATCCACACAAACTCTGGCATGGCTTTTAAGAATTTATGAACATTTTCATAACTAGCTATAAAATATTTTGGAATTTTAACATTTGCATTGAAAACAAAGTTCATTAAAAATAATTGCAATATACATAACCATAGGTTTATATGAATTTTTATATTATTTCAAATAAATATGAAAATATTATATGTATTGAAATGAATCAACAATATAATTCCATAATATCATTATTTATTTATAATGTGTTAATAACAATATATTTGGACGTATTTAAACCAATATTATACATCATAAAAAATAAAGTTTACATAACGACTTGTGTTATATATATATATAATTTTTGACCCACTATCTAATTATTTGAACCTAGAAATTATTTACTATATATAAGAAAAGTATAAAATAAATTTTCTATCAAACATAGGATTAATATATGGGAGAGATCATTTTTATTATATGTGAAACAAAAAAAAGAGTAGAAAATCATGTGCTTTAAAAAAAATTAATAGTTTATAATCTTATTAAATTAAAAACTTTATATTTTTATTTTTTGAAATGAAATACTGGTCTATTAATTACTTAAAAAGGAAAAAACATAAA
>Ga0209208_10012123_pt1 | contig 10964 bp, 10 predicted proteins | sample S1TSphfallax_3_FD_187694 | JGI IMG/M metagenome (GOLD analysis project Ga0209208, IMG submission 187694) | Host-associated microbial communities from peat moss isolated from Minnesota, USA - S1T2_Fd - Sphagnum fallax MG (SPAdes) (version 2) | ecosystem: Host-associated > Plants > Peat moss >... | reverse complement strand
ACACCCTAAAACATGGTCTAATTATGATGGCCTTTTTACCATCTATAGTTTACCATTGGAATTTTCATTTGCCCAAAGTTTTATGTTAATGCCACCTAGTTAATCCCTAGGTTTTGAATGTTTGATTTAAATATTAAATAGGTAAAAAAAATGTATACTTCACTTTTACAACTTTTAGTGACAAATAATTATACAAAAAAAGGAAAATAACCAAAATTGCATGTAGACATTCAAGATTTTATCATTCAATAATTCCAAAAATAAAACAAATACAACTTCAAAAACAAAATACAAAAGAAAACATTGAACACAAATGATGTCAAGAATATTCAAAAAAGTTTTGTTTACTTCTTCAAGGTAGAATCAAAATCATTAGACACAATGACCGTTTGAGTTTCCCCATAAAGACCTTTTGAAATGATTAAAAATTGTGGATCATCCAAAAATTCATGGAAATCCTCAAAAAACATCTTAAAGTAAAAAATAACTATAACAAGATAATCCTATATATGTCACTAAACTTACCTTAATTTTTTACACTTTTGGTTTTAAAAATAAACATGCTGGAATTTCGATAAATAAAATTTTGGCACTGCATTTTCTGTAAACCATTTTGGTACAAAACTTTAATATTCAAATTTTTGATAAAAGGTTTTGGTACTCAAAAAATATGGTAATTACAATGCAAGCCCCTAAAAGATTTTTCCTTTAACATTTTGTTTGGTTATATGTGTGGTCTCCAAGAAAATACCAAATTCTCATTTTACACCATTTTTATTGGGTATAATCTAAGACTTAAAATTAATAATTAGATGGTGAGATTATTTGATCATGTTGACCACAAATGGGTATAATACCAAAATTATATATTTTTGTTACATAATTATGGAAATTTATGTTCTTGTTTGTACAAATATCCATTCATTTATTTATTTTCTATGTATAACTATTATGCCATATCATTTTCATACCATGCATTTCACACATCCACAAATTATGCCAAATCCTTTGAAGAATACACTTTCAACTCCTTTCATATGTTTATTTCATGAAACTTTTCCCTCACATAACAAGTTGTTCTCATCAAGTGACAATGTCTTCAAATGTCTTCAAATGCCCCAAACAGCCATTTCTTTACCAACTAGAAATAAATTAAATGATTTTTTTTTCTAAAGTCATAATTTATGCAATTTTAAATAATGAGTCACCATGTGTGAGTCATGCACATTAATTGAAGCTATGACTAATTGGTGATGACTCACCAAACCATTATTATAAAACCCCACCACTAAATAAATTACCAAGGTTAACCCCTAAATAATCACATAAATAACAAGTTATTTACATTAAGTTACAATCCTATGCATAATAAACTATTAGAAAATTAAATTGTTGAACATATGATAGGAAGATGCAATTAATGAACAAGATGTGTAAAGCCATGTTGAAAAATGTGAAGAATGCACAAAAGCAACAAAGAAAGGCTTATGAATTAAAAAGGGGAAGCCAACACATGTTGGACTCACCTTGAATTGATATGTGAAAACATGGCAACTTGGTTAAAAAAAAAGGTTTAGAAGCTAGATGGTAAGGACCTTACAAATTCTTAAGGTGGACTTCCTAGAATCCCAAATCATCCTTATACCTTAACTTGTTAGGGAGAGGCCCAAAAGAACTTAAGAACTTGTAGGGCCTTCCTGTAGGTCCTTTTGGGGCCTTTCCCAAATGAGGTTGTGTGGTAGTTATAAAATAGTTGTCCATTTTATTTTATCGTTGTTAAAAAGCTTGCAATCTTTCCTGCATGGAGGTGAGAAATTATTAAGAGGACTTTAAAAGCTTCTTGAGTGGAATGATGTGAAAAGTGATGATGGAAGGTTTTTTTTTTTTTGTGTAGGGGGTTGCTAAAGGGAAGGCATAACTTATCAATTGGTTGAGAGGTCACTTAATGGATCTACTACACTCGGTGTTTGCACTTGTAGTTGATTGCTTTTGCTATCTTGATCTACAATATGCATAGGTTGATGAGAGGATGTTATGTAACCCACTTAGCTGCAAACTTCTAGGTGTGTAGATAAATTTTGTGTGATGACTAGATAAAAGCTATTGTTCAAGGGACAAGATAATTATAAAGTCATGGGAGCCTTGTGACATTTAGTAAAGGATCTAAGTCATGTCATCATGGAATAAAGGATGAATTTTGGCCATGAGCATGTGAAACTTGATGTTGGTAGAAAGGAGCATGTGGACTCATTTGTTGCCCATAGAGGTTGGGGAAATGATTTTGTGTAAAACTGTGAATGCAAAGAGCCAATAGATAGATCATCCCATGTTCACAAAATCTTCTCCATGAGTTGGGTAGGCTAGGCCAAGGATGCCTTAATGTGTTATATTCATAGATGACTTCAAGCTAGTATGACTTGATGCTAGAAAGAGTAGATGTCATTGGTCCACCAAGAAACCTAGCTCACCCAAATTTTTAGGATTATGGATTATCAATCACAAACTCCAAAGTGATGGGGTGGTTAGGCATCAAGGTGCCTAATAATAAATTTTTTTGGGTCAATTTACTTTTTACAATAAAATAGTAATACTATATAATTTGTTATTGTACTAAATAATGAAATTGTGCTTGAGATCTTCATTCAAACTTTTCACATGGTTGTAATGTATTTTCAGTAATTTCAAAAAGCAATTTAGTTATTGCCTAAACAACTTAATATAATACTATGCTAGTAGAAATTTCATGCTAGATTTTTGATCATTCAAATATTTGTGAACAATCATCCCAAATTATTTGAATGTTGAAATATTGTTACTCTGCATATTATGTTGAATTGTACTGAATATATATATATATATATACTAGTGGTACCCGTGACCTTCGAACACTATGAAGTCCCCTGGTTTCTTTAAACCTGGTTCATGTCTTAGTTTTTTTTAGAAACTTTTATCCTGCAAGACTACAGGAGTTTTTCCTCCTTTCCTCTTCCTCCTCTTCCATCATCTTCTTCTTCCAGGATGAGGAGCTTGGATGATGGGACGGATGACGGGACGGATGGATGGAAAGGACGACGACCACCGGACAGACTAAGGATATTATATAAGAAGATTGAGCCCTTCATATTTGAGTACATAATTTGCCTCACCTCATGCAATAAAAACCTTGAACTTTTGTACTTTTGTTGGCCAAAAGCACCACTACTTCTTGAACCCTAACCCCTTGGCTGTGCTGTTCAGCCAGGCCACTCTCCGCCACATCACGGGCGGTGGGTACAACTAGAGTACTTCGCCCTTCATTTGCGTGGCCCAAGACGCAGGGCGTAGTCTCTCACTTATTTGCAATCCCAATTTTAGTTTTATCGGTGGGGTTGGAAAGCGTGGCCCAAGACGCAGGGCGTATAGTCTCCCACCTATTTGCAATCCCAATTTTAGTTTTATCGGTGGAGTTGGAAAAAAGTAGCTAACACTTGGATGTCAGAAACATGTTTGAAAGTTCACACATACAGAGCACCGCTGGTTGGAGATGCTCTAAACTTTAGACTCCTCAGTTTGGAACTGCAGAGTGAAAGTAAAAGGAGTGAGAGAGACATACACAAACGCACGATAGAGAAAGAGAGAGAGAGAGAAAGAGAGATGGCGGTCGGGGTTTTGGCGTTGCAAGGTTCATTCAGGGAGCACATAGCATGTGAGTTACTGCTGCTTTTTGGTTTGTAACGTCGCACTGGTTACAAATTACAACCATGTACCAAGTATCTGAAGGCGTAGGGGGCAGGTGTGGCTTCAAGTAAAGACTTGAGGGGTTTAAGGTGTAAAGAGTCTGATGACACTTGATGATGCCTTTTGTGGTGACAAGTTTCAAGGTTGTGACAAGAAGAAGAAGAAGAAGGAAGGAGTTTTTATGTTTGGTTGGACGAAACTGTGGCAGGTTTACGGAAGCTTGGAGTGGAGGCAATGGAGGTGAGGAAGCCAGAGCAACTAGAGGGTTTGGCTGGCCTCATCATTCCAGGAGGCGAGAGCACCACCATGGCTAAGCTTGCTGAGCACTATCATCTTGTTAGTCATAATCTCACTCTGAAGAGTAATTTTCTCCCTTGTCTGTAAAATTCAAAATCCTAGCATTAGAGCAACTCCACCGGTGTTCAGTATGTGACGCTGCAAACCAAAATCGGATGAAGAAAAGTAAAAATTGCCGGTTTGTCTCATCAAAATGGTTTTGGCTCAGTATTTTTGCAATGTTTGCTGAGGTTGGTAAAAGGCACAGCAAAGCCTAACGACTGCTGTTGATTGGTTACATAGTTTGATTGGTCCAGGTGGGCTGCTATTCGTAGTCTTCTGCCTATTTGTAGTCCCAAGTCCTAGTTTTAGTTTTGTGGGTGGGGTTGGAAAAAAGCAAATAACTAAACTTTGACGTGAGAAATATTTTTGCAAGGTGACATGCTGAGCACGACTAGAGATGCTCTTAGTCCAGGAACCTTCTTCCCCTTTCTTTGCCCATGTTGTTAAATGATGCCATGTGATTGATCAGATAAGCAGATTGGAAACACACATGAGCTGAAAAGCTTATAGTCTACTAGTGAAATCACAAAGACAGTCCACTGATTTTCCTTACTCCTATTTTAAGCAGACAATCCCCTTGTAACCAGTTACAGAGTGACATGCCTTTCCCTTGGTCCTATCAACTCTCTTCCATTCTTTGCTTATTTTCTTTGTTTGGCCATTTTGAGTGAGATGGTAACATTTTGGCTCTGTATGGGATCGGTTATTGAGATGCAGTTTCCAGCTTTAAGAGAGTTTGGGACTTCTGGAAAGCCGATATGGGGAACTTGTGCTGGTCTCATCTTTCTGGCTGATAAGGCTGTTGGTAAGTATGTAGCAAGTGCCTAGAACCTCACAAGGGGGGTTAGCTTGTTGAAGGCTTGTCAAATGGTGTGAATCAGACAGTGCATTCTCAGTCTTACAATTTTACAAGGCTTTCACTTCATCAGTTTTGGGACAGCAAGCATGGTTGTCTCCTTGAAAATGACTGAATTGGAGGAGTGTGTTATACAGGGCAGAAGGCCGGTGGTCAGGACCTTCTTGGTGGCCTGGACTGTACTGTTCATCGTAACTTTTTTGGTTGCCAGGTAGTTTTCTCTCCCTCTGCCAATCATAGAATCTGGTCAATTTGCTGCATTCAGAATTTCCAATGTCAATGAGTTGATGATTGCTTCGTCTTCTACTGAATGCACTAAACAGCTCCAATCATGCATCCTGAATTTTGAGACTGTATAGGGTTTTGGTGTTTTTATGAATGTGTGGCTCATCATCATTGGTAGAACATGGTTGCAGCTGAATAGCTTTGAAACACAGCTCCCTGTGCCTGCATTGGTGTCAGAGGAAGGAGGGCCCTCAAGCTTCCGAGCAGTGTTCATCCGTGCACCAGCCATCACAGAGGCAGGTCCTTCTGTAGAAGTTCTGGCTGAGTACACAGTACCATCAAACTTTCAAGCTTCTTCACTTGATCAGGTCATCAACATATTGCCTTTCTGGAACATTGCTAGATCAAATGCAGTTGATCCAAAGCAATTTCTTAAATTCACAGCTTGGTGGTAACTTTTTGTATTTTGTCATGATATCTTCACAAGCACTGTGGGGTTTCTCATATTGGTTTTTCTGCAAGTACAGGTTGAAGGCCAAGAAGAATTGCAAAAAGTGATAGTGGCGGTGAGGCAAAAGAATCTGATGGCAACTGCTTTCCATCCTGAGCTAACATCAGATATGCGCTGGTAGGCTCCTTCATCATGCTTCTTTTCATATGAAAGTCATTATCCCCGAATCCTAAACATTTCCACTGATCCATATGAGGAGTTTGGAAGTGTAGTGCATAGAAGATGTAGAATGTATGTATGGTTGCAATGGCAGCTAGTCACTGCCATTTATGATGAAGTTAAGTGGCTGATACTCTGTGAGTGAGACTCTTGAGGCTATGACTGAACTCATTCTTGTCATGCTCAGTTTGTTTTGGCTGGAACTGACGCACAAGGTTACCTTCAATTTCTTTCCTGTGGAGGCCTCTCTGCAATCTTCTTGAAGTGACTATGAGCTTTGTTTCATGGCTCAGCCACTGAAGGCTTGTTTATTTGGCAAGACAGTTGTCAGGATCTTTAACTACTCACTGTTGATCTGTACACCTAACAAACATCTCATTAGCAGTTTTGAGATGTGAATATGAGTACACAGATGACTGCTCTTACAAAAAAGCATGTTCTGAAGAGTACTTGTTAAGGGCTTCAAACACATGACAAGTTAATTTATGGAAGATTTGTTTTTGTTTCTGTTTGTCCAGAGGCATATTGAAAACTGCCAGCTGATGCATTGATGTTTTGCAGGCATAGATATTTTTTGAAGATGGTAAACGGAGACAAAAATTTGGAATGCAGAAAAGAGTCCTCCATGATAGGATTACCACAGGTCAAGGATCTTCCAATATTTAGGGAGGCAGATCACTTGAGCTTTGACAATGATTGTGATCAGGGTTGATTTATTCTAATGCCCTGAAATTTACAGCTATTGCCTTTGATCCAAACATTTGTGTTACATTAGGGTTAAGCACCCCCATTCATATTAGGACTCTAATGCTGGTCACCCATTAACATGGCTTAATTGCCCATTTCTATTCAGTTGTGTTGCCTGCTAGTTATGTTAGCCTAACTTTAGCCCTGATGGGAGGAATCTGGACCTTCCAGGTTCAATGCAACTGCAATTGGGACACCCCCCTTGTATTAGAAAATTTATGACGGCCCTTCTCAATAGGAAATGTAGAGTCATTTTATTTTTTGGTGGCTTGTACTTTATATCAGTGTTGGGTGGTTCTTTCATTTTGAGAAAAACCTTCTGTTCTGGGTATGCAAAATAACTTCAAATGGTTTTGGTTCCAGTTTTGATTTTGAGAACTGAAACAAAGAGGTTTTGGATCTGGTCTGCTTTCTTTCTTAGCAAGATGATTCTGGTTTAGATTTTTGTGAGACATTTTTCTAGTGCTTTTGGATCTCAGATATTTGATAAATGAATTTTGGTCAATTGCCAATTAGTTTGTTAAGGTTGTTAAGTCACGATTACCATTGTATTAAAGATTAAGGTGTAGTTGAAGTTTGTTAAGGTTGATTAAGCTTTGAGGGTTGATTAAGGCTGTTAATTTACCAATCAAAGGTTGATTCACACCTAGGATTTAGTTAGGAGATGCCCAGTAACAAATACTTGTTAGAGCCATGTTCACACCAATGACAACAAAAACTTATCTTACGTTATTGGTGATCATTAAATCAATCAAACCTTTGTTCACACATTGAGTTAGGTACATCCTACTTACCAAATGCCTATTATCATTATTCACAAAGTGTGCCATTGATAACAAATCAACATGATCTTTTTCAGTGTTGGCAAAAGCTTTTGCTCATAGTTGCAAGGATCTCTAGCTTCCTTCTGCAGCTTTTTTTTGGGTAGCTTTGGAGATCCCTATAGAGGCTTCCTCTTCAAGCCACCTTTTGTTCTGTGCTTGATCATCATTTGGAACATCTTCATCTGTAATATTTACATTGTCTTCAAAGTTTGCAACAAGTTTGTTTTATCGTCTCTCCTTTTTGTTATGTGTGTTCTAGTTTAGCATGTGTGTTTCATTGAGCACATTTTCTCAAACTTTGTAGTTTTCTCTTCATTTTTGTTTCATTACAATAGTGTTTTTTATAGTGTTCATTAGCATTAAGTTTTCATTATCTCCTTTTTGTAGCAACACATCTTCAATGTCTTCTTTTGTTCATTGCAATGCTTTCATTTACATTTCATGCTCAAGCTTCATTAGTGTTCATGTGTGTTTTATAATGAATGCATCAATGTGCATGCTTGTTTTTTTGCAATGTTCATTTGCATGTGTGCATGTTCTTGCACCTCTTGCTTATAAATCGGACTATGAACTTGTGCCATGGTTTGAAACCATCATTGTGAAGCTTCTTCACCATGGAGCAATGAATTATTATTTTCAGAATGGAAGAAGGAAATTTCACTATGGATCAATAGAACTATGAAGTTGTTTAAGTTATCACTCTAGTCTTCAAGTTGTTAGTTAGTGTTCTTGATAAGAGATTGAATGAGCAAGAGTCTAAGATTTCAAGATGATTTTGTCCTTGCTTTTCTCTCTTAACATTTTTTTTTAAGCACATAGTTTTAGATGGTATGTTAGAGTGTCATGTAAACAAAACATGTCACCTTATCTACTTATAGCCTTGTAATGCACCCTATGATTAGATTACAAAAAAAAACAACATGGTTTTATTACACATTTATATCCTTTCAACCTTACCTTCTAACCTTTAAACATAAACCTCTTTTATTTAAAATATTATCATTTATCAAAGGAACTTTGGTTTCATCATATCTTTCAATACTTGATATTATTTTCAACCACTAATTGTATCATTTAATGAAGGTCATATCATATATTGGAAGAAATGGTTCAACATATCTTTACATAATAATATAATGTAAAAAAAATTTAGGTTAAAAAAATTAATGATTTTTTCAACTTACAAATGGGAATATTTCAAGAATATTTTTGAATATGTAATTACCTAAGTGGATAAGGTTGTTTCCTATTAGTGTTAAGGTAGCCCAAGGGTATTATAAGGTTGGAAAGAAAAATGGTGGTGGGAAGGTGGTGGTGAAAATGGTGGCAAGAACGATGTAAGGTAGGATTATTAGAACTAGATGCAAAGTTATACACATGGTGGATGCACTACCTTCATGGAATTTTCCAACTTGATTAATGCAACTAATGTGTTGCAGATTAGTCATGAAAATTGCTACACTATTATTATAATACTACTTTGATGATATGGTAATATAATTTTTTAAAAAAATATTAAAACAAATGAAAGTAGATTACAATTTTCATGAATAAATTGATATGGAGGTCATAACCTTGGGTTTATGACCAAGGTTGAGATGAAACAAAAATAAACATTCCAAAAATGAAGCCAACACATGGTATAATTCACACATTCCCCATATGAATGGGAAATGTGTGGGGGTGCAATAGAAGAACACCCATGATTTTCAAGTGCACTTTCACTTTGGAAATCATGATTCATAGGTAATCATAAGACTTTTAAAATAAGGTTCAAGGGGTCAAATCTTGTCCAAATTAGTTCATTGAAAATATTTCCTTGAATATTATACGTATTGGGTTTAAATTTTGAAAAAACTATTTGAAAGGTTTGGACAGATTTGTCAAAATGGTTTTTGACCATTTAGACTATTATTTCAAATATTAAATGATGTTTGATTGGGGAGAAATTGATACAACATTAGAAAATTCTTTCCAAGGGATACACTATAATGTGTGCACATGTTCACATTGATTAAATAATATAAAAGTTGCATTGGTGTCCAAAATTGCAATATATCAAAATAGTCTAGATTTTGATAAACAACTTCATGTACAAGTCTTGAGGAAAATGTCAATTCAATGTAAGGGTGATGGTGAGCTATAAGGAAAAAGGTAATGCCTTTTTCTATGTCCAAGTCATGGTGAATCTTATTGATCCATTTGAGTTAGTTTGGTAGTTTATGAATCAAATTTGACTCCAATTGCAGTAACCACCCTCATTGTTTGGTTTGTACAATTTTGATTTCAATGAAAGGTCAATTTGAAGACTCAATTCATCTTAATTTTCATTCCAAGGTTTTCACCCTTTTTGTTTAGTTGGAAGGAACTAAAAAAACACATTTCAAGATTTTGCATTTCATTGTTATATTCAAAATTGGGCAATTTATATTTAACATCAATACAAATTCACAATTTTGAGGGTGTTTCATTTGATATTAGACCTCTAACAATATTATGTAATTATTAAAAATGGCACCAAAAAAAAATTGATAGTTTTTAGGCTGGTCCATGTTATGTAGTTGCGAAATCACAATTGATGATAGTGTCAATGTTATTTCAATATTTAAAGTGTTAAAATTTTAACTAGTCCACACATTTTGTTACATGACACCCAAGACAAAGTGGTAAGCTATGTGGCACTTGTTGATTTGATGTTAATAACTAATGTTTAAAAACATTCAATTTGAAGAAAATGTAGATTTTAGAGTTTGTTTGTGGTGTTACATAAAGCATCAAAACTTGAATGATCCCAATGAAGAAAATGTAGATTTTATAGTTTGTTTGTGGTGTTACATAAAGCGTCAAAACTTGAATGATCCCAATGAAAAAAATGTAGATTTTATAGTTTGTTTGTGGTGTTACATAAAGCGTCAAAACTTGAATGATCCCAATGAAGAAAATGTAGATTTTATAGTTTGTTTGCGGTGTTACATAAAGCATCAAAACTTGAATGATCCCAATGTTTATTAATGTCCTTGCAAAGCCCCCTCCCCCTCCCCCTTTTTCTTCCCCACCTTGTTTTCTCTATGTTGTTTGTGCTATGCTATCATCACTTCTTGCTCCAAATTCTATCTATAGAACCGTTGTAATGAACATAGATTCTTCACATTGTTTCTTCCAACAATTGTTTTGGTTGGAAAATTTAGAAAACTATTTATTTGGGCCAACAAATCTATAATAAAATCAATAAACAACAATTGCCATTAAATTGCAAAGAAAAACTTACATCCCCATTGCCAAGACAAAAAAAAAAAGTGCAATGATGAAAAGAAAAGTTCTTGTTTATAAAGAGAATTGAGAGGTTTTTCAATGTAATACTAATAAATGAAACAAAATGAAAGAATATGAAAAAAATACGCGAAGCTTTGAACAAACTATAACACTTGTTAAAAAATAGAAAAAAATGTTAACCATAAAAAGGAAGAAAATTGACCTCCTCAAGAAGCTCCAAACAAACAACTACTATGAAGTTCCACACAAACAATAGGTATTTCTTTCAACAATTCCAAAAAGATAATAATTAGTGCTTAACTTGGTTAGGTCT
>Ga0209208_10012122_pt1 | contig 10966 bp, 10 predicted proteins | sample S1TSphfallax_3_FD_187694 | JGI IMG/M metagenome (GOLD analysis project Ga0209208, IMG submission 187694) | Host-associated microbial communities from peat moss isolated from Minnesota, USA - S1T2_Fd - Sphagnum fallax MG (SPAdes) (version 2) | ecosystem: Host-associated > Plants > Peat moss >... | reverse complement strand
AACATCGGTTTATATGCACTTAACCACAGAGGGGAAATTTGTAAAAAACTGGGGTGAAGGAACATGGGGTCAGCCAAGCAAAGAACCTTGGGGTATATAACAGTGTTGAAGGGGTGTAAAAAAAGCTCTGAGTATCAATTGGGTATCATTTTGGTATCCCAATCTGAACCGTCCCAAGCATCAGCCCAAGTGATACCCTTTCTGATACCCTTATCATCACTTCGCATGCAAGTGAGAACCAGAACTGGTGAGACGAAACTGATGGGTAGCCCGGAAATCAACCCCAGGGAGTTGGAGAGATGCTCCTCAATTTTACTTGTTAAAAGTACACCTTAAAAATTTGCCAAAACTCTTGAATTTTTTTTTTCATAATTATTTAGTGCAGAAACTGTTAGATTACTATGGTATATTGCTTTTGTTTGTTTCTTAAATATTAATGTTCAAAAAATAAGGGGTAGCAATGACAATTACAATTTTTGGATCTATTAATTCTTGGCAAAACTTGTGTGACTCCTAACTGTTAATTGAACAGATCTGAACTTCCAGCTGAATCTTTTGGTTTTGAAAAATTAGAATTTGGTTGAGGAATTGAAATTTCCTATAGTGGAGTGTGCAATGGATGTAATAATGGGCAGTTTTTAAATTGTCATGCTTTTGGAGAGTTGACCCACTACCATTCTATCCAATCCTAAATTTGTAAGGTAAGTAGAATGAAACATTCATATTAGTGGTGAATGCATTTGGACTTGGGATGAGGGAGAAACGAGTGATCAAAGTTGAACAAACATGGGGCCCCAAAAACACAAGCATAGAAATACATAGTAGCTTAATGGATTTTGGCCCCTAGGTAATAATAATAATAGGTCCATTTTTATTTGAGGATTTTTGAACCCTTATATTTTGGCTTATGTTGAAACTTGAGATTAGTTAAAGAGTTATAATATCTTGACAGATTTTGGTTGCTTTTAGAGGATTTTTTTGAAGAATATATTTTTGCATGGTGAAATACTTGAATTTCCATAATTCTCCTTTTGCCTTAAGATACTTTTTAATGTAAATTATGGCAAGGCCACACAGTGTGACACACCCCTTGTTAAACTAGAATTAAATTAAATGGAGAAAAAAAGGCCATCACAAAAGTATTATAACAACACAACTTACCATACCCAACACTGTAAAGAAAAAATCAATAAATGGGTGTCCTCCAGTGCTGAGCGGGTAAAAAAAACCGCACCAAAACCCATGCTGGGTATCAAGGTGGTTCTTAAGGCTTGTAGTTCTAAAATAATCATAGTTCTCAAATAAATCAAGTACCCGGTTTTGATACATAAGCAGGGTTGTGAAGTCTTTTGAAGAAAGACAAATAACCACCCAGAAAGCCAGTGGTGAGGTTTTTGAAATACCCAGAACTCAGAACTCATGGTTCTTTTCATCTGATCCCCAAAAACCCAGATACAGCTGCAGCTCTTTGATTTTGATCCCCCGAAAACCCAGGAGGACCAGCAATTCTCCAATTCTGAAATATTTTGAAAACTGTGAACCCAAAGGTTCATAAACAAAGGGTGTGTCACACTACGCCTTTGCCACTTACAGTAACAAGGATCTTAAGGCGAAGGAAGCATTATGGAAACTCAAATATTTCACCATGCATAAATATAACCTTCAAATAATCCTCTAAAAGACACCAAAATCCTTCAAAGATATTATAACCCTATAACATTGGAATCAAAAAATCCAATAAAAATCAATGGCCAGAACCATCACACAGAAGACAAAAGGGAAGGCCAAAAAGAGGCCAAAAGACGCCTATAAGCCCACAGGAACCAAAGAACCCTATAACTCATCTCAAGCCAAGTTTCAACACAAGCCAAAATATCAACTTCAAAAATGCTCATATAAAAATCAACCTATTACATAGGGGCCAAAATCCCTTAATGAATCTATAATCATCTAAACACAATATCCTTGCCTTTGGAGTAGGCAAGGCCAACAGATTCAACACCTGCCCAAACACTGTTGTCATAACTAGTGTTGCTGAAAACTCACAAGAGTAGATGGATAAAGTCCAGTCCAATTACTACATATCATGTTAAGCAATGTGCATTCCAATACAACTTTTCGTCCACTACATATAAGATCACCTTTTGATGGAAATCGAAAATAGTTGAAAACTTGTGAAAGTCAAGTCTCATGTTTGTCACGAATTAAGTCAATGAAATGTGTCTTTTGAACCTTCTTTCATTTCATTTGAAGGAACAAAAGCACAAAGAGTGACATTAAAATATGTATGACAAACAGAGCAAAACCATGATAGACTCATGTTATGCTTTCCATAAATTCCAACAACATAAATCACCTTATGTTCTCAAAACCTCATCATACTCACAAACCAAAACAATGAATGAATGAACTTGGCCCAAGATTTGAATTCCAATCAAAAGCTTTAACCTACAGATAAATCACATTTGAACAAAGAGGTTTTGAACAACTTTCTAAGTTATGTTATTGGATGGCAAGATATAAAACCCAATGACTAACCAGAAAAGGTCATTACGAATGTCATCTTCCACATGTTATGTGGAGTAATGCTCACTGGAGGGCAACCACAATAACCATCTACAAATTCATGCACTTGATGCCTTTTGCAACGACATTGTGGCTACACAGCAAACAAGTGCTCATCTTTCATTATTAACTTGTTTTAAGACTTTGAAATTCACACAATCTCCACTTCCTGTGCTTTCTTGAGCTCAAAAAAACCCTTGCCTTTATCAGCAAGAGTGTAGTGAATCAAACATGTTAAGCCCTTCTTTCACTATCTTCAAAGTACCTTTCAATTCAATCTTGGCTTAAGCAGAAGATCATCAATCTTGTTCACAAATCTTTGTAATTAAACCAAAAAAGATGGATACACATGCAGAAGAAAAGATCTCAAACTCCTTCCTTTCATGAGCTAGAAACTTAGCCTCAGTCTTCATTTCATCACCCATTCCCCAAAGACAATTGATGATGAAACCCTGCCAGACTTTATAAAAAGAAAGCACCCAAGGGAGAGAAAAAGAAACAAGGGGCAAGGACCAAAGTCCAGAGAGAATTTATTGTGGTAATGCGCAAGAAAAACTCCTGTTCTTCCTTTCCAGTGCCAACCTTTGGACTCCTAACTGTAGGAATAGTATCCAAAACAAATAATCCCAATTCACTACCACTTTGCAACATCTGCACTATCATCCCTTAAGTTTTTGAATTTTTTGTCAGTTTCCATTTCAAATTCAATGGCAAATTCCATTGTAAAGCTGAAAACAAGAATCCTCTATCAAATAGGATCAATAATATCCCATTGTATTGTCACCCGTCCCTTAATAAACTCCTCTGATAGGCTTTAGTCATGGATTAGACCCTATTATTCTCCAAAATTGCATGGAATTCAATATGGTTGAAACTCCCAACAATTTGGCACTCACTAACAGTTGGTGATTTGCCCTCTTCACCTCCTCAACACTGAATAAAGAGAACCCTTGGTTCTTAAAAATACCAAAAGCTTGGAACCCCAACTTCTTTGTTCATTTCTTCTCTATGAAAAATCATGCCAGTTTCATATCTTCTCTTAACCAACTGGTGACTGTCCTACAACTTCTACAATTCATCTAATTTCTTGCACAATGTCAAACAATAACTTCTAATGGTTTGAAACAATCTTCTCTGACCTATGGAAAAGAACCACTGTGAAGCACCTCCAACAATTCTGCCAAATTACAACAATGAAACCTGCAAAAGACCTAAATAACTTGCCTAATGGAATTATGACACACAGATAGATTACAGGAAGAACTGACTCATGTTAAAGATGGAGGGTCACCCCTTCCCCCCCCCCCCCCCAACACCCCTCAACAGAAATGCAAGAATCACATCCTCTTCCAAATTTGATTGCTCAAAACTGAAAAACAAATGTTGGCAAAGCTTGTGAACAACAAAGCTTTACCAAAAGTGAACAGGTGTGTGCAGTTGTCACTGTGGAGATTGCATTTACAGAAATGCAATCTGATAGACAAAGACTCTGGGTGGAAGAGTGACAATTATTATTTCAAAGGGTCACGATGATGGGGCTGAAGCAACTAAAAAACGAATCAGAGCAGTCTATGTCAAGAAAACGCACTTCTCTCCTCTTTGCAGTTCCATTCCACCAAAGGCTTCCTGGAATGCTGAACATCCTAAGCAACGACAATTGAAGAAAACAACTCATGGTTCATAACTACAAGGGTGGCAAAAGATCAAGAGGGCCAGAAAGGTTTGAGAACATACAGCGGGAAAAGTTGGGGCATGGATAACGTGACAAGGAGAGGAAAAACATGAGGTGGAGCTCAGAGGATGGCCCTCTGCAGGAATCAACGATTACAGCAATGTTCTGGTAGCATAGGCCTTCAAGGTATCCTGCGCAGAATCAGATAAATGCTTATTGGATGGAGTTCCAGCTTTCTTAGAATTCAGCTTCAGAGTCAACTGACCAGGGAAATCAGAAACCAAAATCTATGACAATTTACACAGGGTTATTGAAATCCTGAAGACCAAGCAGCAACCATGTGATAATGCCCAAGAGTTACTTACTCATGACTTTCCACTTGGTTGTCCTTTCTGCTTCCCATTCCTGAAATTGTTGCTTGAGTTGACAAATCTTGTGTTGTAGTAGCACCTGCTGATGCACTGACAACTGAGAGATCTGATCCATCTCTCAACTGTTGAAGACCAGGGTGTTCTTCTGAAGGAGCTGTTGGCTCATTGGAGGAGCTAGCACCAGATGGGCCTTCATGAGGAGCTTCAACAGGAGAAGGACCAAGTGCAGTAGGTGACAGTCCAGTTGGGTAAGGTGCAACTGGCATATCTGTCAGCGATGATGCCGATGGACTGTAAGTTAAGCCCAATAGTGGATGATCAAATTTGCACGTCGGGCCAAATTTGCAAATACCATAATGGTTGTAGAAACTGCAAGGTGGTGCGCCCTGTCATTCAGAGGATCAGACAAAGCAGAATGAGTACCAAGAGGATAGGAGAAGTAACCCATGCATCCAAACACATAATGCCTTTTAGTGGAATAATTGTTAGGAAGCAGGGAAAAGATCTCCAATTATGGAGGATGTAACACCATTTGACATGGACAATAAATTTGGAAAGATTGGAAAGATTCCTTACTGGTCGCAATGGAAGACCCATAGGGCTCAAAATACAGGTTGGTGAAGGGATAGCTCTGTCCTTAGGATGATGGTACCTACAAGTAATCCCAAACTTACAATCCCCTGTTTTCATGTAGTATTGGCATTCAGGCTGTCCTGGTCTTTCAGGAAATATTGTATCTCTCTGGCTATTGGTGTTATGGGGTTGTATTGCTGGCACCCCCATCGCTGATGATCCTTGGAGGTAAGGTGCATATGTTCCCTGAACACTGCCTGAATCCGACTGTTGTAATGTTCCATAGAGATAACTAGTTCCTAATGGATGTTGTTGCCCCTCTGGTAATGTCATGGGACCAACTGGGCCCTGTTAGAAACAGTGAGAAACATTTAGAATGGCAGCAAACACAAACCAGTAGAGCCACTCCAACATGCAGCACTCATTACCTTCAACAATGCCAATCAAGGCCTCTGTATCTCACTATCCATGAGATGACTCAGCTGCAGAATCCGCAAACAAAACTAGAAAGTGTTGATGCCATTCCGCAAATCTTCACTTACCCAAAAAAGCAATGGAAGCTCAAATATGTGATTTGCTACAGATCTGAACATCTCTTGTGAAATGCACACAGTTGTGTAGGAACACAGATCACAAAACTGAATCCAGCACAAAATGCCAATGCACCATGCACACATCCTGAACCACAATAGGATATCTGATGGTGCTATGAATTCAAGTCAAGTATGTGACTCATACCCTCAGCAACATGTGTTCAAAACTGATACCTCAAAAGACAGTTGGAAGTAACCTAATTCTAACACAGGCATGGATATTCAACCCATGCTGCTACAATACCAAAGCCATCAAATTCACACCATAAACGACACAATTACTCATATGGGGGATATCTAAGGGAAGAACCACCCTTCTTGTGCAATTTTTGCAATGCAATCTTTCCATTGTGGTACTATGTCCATAAGAAAACACCACACCCAAAAAAAATCAAGAACTAAAGCAAACACCTCATCACAAACAAAGGAGTTCAAAATGGCATGACATCAGCAATTGTTCCAATAGAGGCCTGATAAATCCAGAGGATGTACCAAGAAAACACATAGGAGACTGGAGTTGATCTGTATAGACTATGTTGAAGGCTGCTTACTTGATATGTGTTCCATGCTGGCACTGACACAAGGCCCTGATGTGAAGGAAGAAGCACAGGTGAATAAGTGGAAGGACCCTGCAGACGAGGTTGAAGATAAGGTGCCCTTGCCATTGGCCATGAAGGAAGACCTGGTGGATAAGGTTGAGGGGCTGGTGATGTTGGAGCTCCAGTAGTTGTATAATGTGGAGAAACAAATGTTGCCACTGGGGGATGGTGGAATTTGCATGTTACACCATATTTGCAAGAGCCTGTGCGCATGTAGTATGCACACTCTTTCTCACCCTGGTTGAAAGAAATTCACCATAAATACCAGCACATTCAGATCTCCTAAATCAATTTTACATAACAAGCCATTCAAGATATCTCAAAAAAAGTCTGAAGAGGCATACAGATGCTACAAAGAAACACAGATGTAAAACAGCAGATATGTTTATCTTCTTTTCTTTGAGCCTTCACAGATGAAGAGGAAGGGTTATGAGCCACTGCAATTTAATGCCTAATTCTCATGGAACACCAGGACAGGTGAAAATCTAAAGACCTGTTGCATTAGAAAGCTGCATTGAGAAGTTTCTCACTAGAGAAAGCAATAAATAACATGACAGGGAAAACAGATAGACAAACCGGTCGCAAAGGAAGACCAAGACCATTCAACTGCACTCGCCCTGTTGATCCTGCCTGATCCCTTGGATGATGATATTTGCATGTGGCTCCAAATTTGCATGTCCCCGTTTTCAGATAATACTGAATTTACAAAATTGGAGAGATTAATTACATCCAGGTTATGAACCAATCACTACTTTACAGTGACAAATGTACCAATCACACTATAATTGTAGCAACAGGAGGTTAGACAATGACTTTTATGCCATTGAATTTTGGAGATCATCTCCATTGGATAACAAAAATATAAGGACTAAGAAAGAGCCCCTTGGCAACCCACATCAGCTGCATTTTCCATACAGACCTGGATGGCCGACAAGTCAAACACCTGTATACACACACTTAAACACAGATGTCTAAAGAACAAGGTTCAGTACCTGGCACTCTGGCTGACCAAATCTTTCAGGATAGTCCCCCTTGCCACGTGCAACCGCTGCTGCCTGCATCACATCAGCAGGCAAGCATGAATCCCAAGCATATCATGCACAGATTCAAATCCAGAATTCAATTTTGGAATTGTAAATAAAATACAAAGTGAGATTAAGAATTTGAAATTAGGGTTTCATCTTCAACATTCACTGCAAGTGCCTTCCTGTGTGCATTACAATCTACACCAAACTCCTTTGCAAATGCCCAGCACATTTGGAATGTTCATCATCTTGAAATTCCAAAACAAATAAAAGAAAACATGAATTCCATCCATTGCTCACAATCTCCCAAAACACATTTGAATACAGAAAAGAAAAATAAAATGGTGTGAAGTTCCTCACCATTTTGCGATTAGGGGGGTGATTGAACCGGCAAGTCTGACCAAAGCCACAGAGGCCTGTGCGCATGTAATATACACAGTCAGGCTCACCAAGTCGCTCTGGAAACTGTCCTTGGCCAGCTGCATCTATGCCTTCCTGATGTGGTTGCATTGTCATTTGCCACACTGCTTCTGCAAGACCTTGCAACCCAATATATTGCTTATTAGCAACTTAGTTCAGAAGAACCTCATGTACAAAGAATTACTGCTCAAACTGCAAGATTTATTTCTTGAACTACTCCTCCTCCTTGAATCTTGTGTCATCCACAAACAGACAAACACAAGTATTGAACTGATCCTTGAATGTTGTGACTATCTGCAAAACAGAGAAAACACTAATCACCACTCAAGCAGCAGCATGCAACCATGCATGTGTGAGAAGCACACAGTACAGAAGCCAAATCCGGATCACATTCCCTTGTGAATGTACCACTAAGACGCTCCCCGAGATGCAGACAACTGATTTACAAAAGAGAGCTGAGCTATGGCCAAACCGGTGAGCTTCTGGATCTGTGGATCTTTGCTTCCACAAAAGAGACAAAGGCCAACAGAGATCCGAGACTGGCCGTGAAGACGTAATAGGATACTTTTCTCGCAATCCTCGTTACTGACAGAAAAGAAATCGTTGTAAGAGCCGTCTGCATCGTTCCTAGAGGACTTCTGCACTGAAATGAACTCTCTCCACGCGAAAGGCGGCTTGGAGATACTGAACATCCAAGGGAGATCTAGGTACAGGTGGAAATGTCTATACTATTGGCACCAAAGAAGTGGTCCAATTTCCTTATCATCGAGTCGACCTTCTAGCGATCTGCAAGACAGACAGAGCAGCTGCGCGCGCAGAGAGACCTGTGCGTGACAAGCACACGAAATCGCTATGTCCGTGAACAGATGAAGACTCCGCGCATGGCAGATCCATGAAGCAAACCATCCAGTCGTCCAAGTCCTGCACCGGCCAGATCAGCTGATCCGTAGGGCCTCCAATTGCTGCCTCTTGTCCGGAGGAAGCCTTACGGTCCCCCCTATTCAACGATTCTCATTGAAAGTCGCTTAAAGCAAACGTATGTCAGTGCAGGAGGAGCTGCAATAATTCTAGAGAAGCGGCTTTTTGAAGAGGACTTGCTGCTGGGGAGGAGGTGGACTACGGACGGAGGAAGGAAGGAAGGAAGAAATGGTCGAGGAGCTTACCGTCAGGACCAGTATCTGCTGTTGTGCTGCCTGGTGAAGGCGCACCATGCTTTCCACGCCAGTCGTCGTACTGTATGGACCCCAGGACTGCTAAACCAGTGGATTCACTTCCTGAACTTTCAAGGCCTGCAAAGGAAGAGGGCGCCCCTTTGGCTGGCGCATAGTATTCCATCGAGCATGCCCGCTCACCTCTCTCTTTCTGCCTCTCTCTGTCTGCCTCTCTGTCTCTCTCTCCCTCACTATCTGACTCTCTGAGAGCTGGAAACAACTTCTCTTACCGAGCTCTTCACCAGCAATCTCGTCACCACAGCGTCAGAATGCCGCTTCTAATTAGTCACAAATCCACGACGTCCCTGCAGCAGAGGACTCTGGCAGCATATTATCACCGCTGCGGTTGACACCAGATCCAACAGATTTTTTAGAATTGCAGAAAACCAGAAGCAATCGTAATAAAGCTCCAGATATGATGCTGCTCCCCGGAGTCAACTTCTGCTGCTGCTGCTGCTCATCAATCCGTGAGCTTTCAAAAGCTTGCTTCCGATGCAGCATCAAATTCCTCAGATTACTCTAACCAATGACTCCTTCACTTCGTCAACCGATTTCCCGTGGTTTTTTTCCGCTCCTCCACACCCCGATTGGAACGATCTAGACGATCTGAGCAGAGCCGGGCAGAGCAAAGCTCGCTAGCGCATGGCGATGCGCTGCGCTGCAACAGCAGCACCTACTCAGGCTCTCTACCTCCTCGCCATCGTCTCTCTCCTTCTGACCCCGGGGGCCAGCCACAGTGTTTCCATCCAGATCACGGGCGGTGCAACCCTGCGCCACTTCTAGGTACCTAGACCGCGCGGTTTCTGCTTCACCGTACACACCAGTCTTGGGCGGGTACCCGGATGGGCAGGTTAGACCCACCGGTTCCCCTAGTAAAAACCGGACCAAAACTTGGTCTAGTTTTTGGAATCGGAATCAAAAATTGGACCTGGGTTCTCAGTTTTTATTAGTTTGGGGGCGGGTAACCGGTTGGCAGGTTAGAACCATAGGTTTGGTTTCCCAGTTTCTGAGTACAGTTAACTGCCAGTTAACCTCTGGTTAGCCCTTAGAGAGTCAGATAGTGAGGGAGTAAACCCGGGGGGGAAACTGGAACCGCTCTAAATTTTAGAAGTGGAATCAGAGGTTCTTTGCAAAAGTAAAGAACCGCCTGTTCTGAATCCGGTTCTGAAAATCAGGCCCAATTGCACACAGCCGGCAAGCAGAAAAGCAAAACAAACCGACCGTGTACGCGCGGTTTCCAGCGGGGTTCGTACAGCGGGTGGGTCCGGTCGGCTTGCCCGGGGCCCCGTTCTGTTGCTGCAACAAGCGCTCACGAGAAGACGGCCGCCCCATACAGGCCACCCAATATGTGAGGTCCCGAAATCGCGTTCCACGTCCCGAGGCAATTGCGGCGCGATTTCAGGGTCTCGTCATCTCGTCCCTGAAACAAAAGACGTCGGCGAATCAGCTACCGAAACGAGATCCCGAAATTAATAACCTACCAAATGCACACAACACATATGTACACACAGTACACACCCCCTCCACCCCCCCTCCCCCACCCCAATAAGTAGGTAGGTACCTACCTACCTAGCAGATAGGTACCTTCCTACCTACCATTTGAGTCCCTTTTTTTTCTCTCTTTGGCTTTGTCACAAAAAATTAAAGACGATTAGGGAATTAATAATAGCACCCGACAAAGAAAATCGGCCAATCAACGAACTCTAAAGAGCCTCTGGAGGCCCTTTTTTCGTGTTTGTTTTTTTTGGGGGCGAGGGGGGGCCCCGGTGGGAGGGGGGCCGGAGGGGTTTCAAACTACTTTCTTTTTGTGTGCGGAAACATTGCGGCAGAAAAAGGAGAGTTGCTGACAAAAGTGGGGTCATAAATGTTGTCGCAGAACAGCTAGTTGTAAATCTGTCTTTTTTTTTTTTTCTTTTTTTTTCCCCCTCAATAGTTTA
>Ga0209208_10012121_pt1 | contig 10966 bp, 15 predicted proteins | sample S1TSphfallax_3_FD_187694 | JGI IMG/M metagenome (GOLD analysis project Ga0209208, IMG submission 187694) | Host-associated microbial communities from peat moss isolated from Minnesota, USA - S1T2_Fd - Sphagnum fallax MG (SPAdes) (version 2) | ecosystem: Host-associated > Plants > Peat moss >... | reverse complement strand
TTTTAACAAAGAAATCTCTCCTACAAGTGTCATAAGCTACTTATTGAAATATTTTTGATCATTTATTAAAAAATAGCAAATTCACTTATATCCCATGGTATATAGTTTTTTTCCTTTTGGGCCTCCCTTGGTCCATAGTACTTTATAAAGATTGTGCATGACAATCAACAAGAGTCGAGTCAAGGTCAGACACCGAACAACAATGTTGGGGTATATTTGCCATCTCCGGTCTTTTACCATGGTCAGCTGTATGTTACTATCTCACGGGTCACAAGCAGTGCAAACATCAAGATTTTCAGCGGCCAGCAGGGTCCGATGAATACAATGCTGAATGTGGTATATAGAGAGGTTTTGGAAATGTAGTTTGTAGTTGTAATTTTGTAATATGTACCCTCAAATACAGATCACACACCTGTGCATTAGGCATGGGGTTCAAACTAGTTCGTTCATAATGGTCAACAAACAACCTGCATTTTGAAAACTTCCTGCTGAACTTTGTTGCAAAAAAGTCTCTATGACAATAACAATGACAAGGAACAAGTCAAAAATGAAAAGACAAAGACCGTGAAAGTCCAAACTGTGAATTTGCTAGCATCAAAAATAGGTGATCACAATCAACGGGGATATACCTTACAGGATATACCTTAACGAGGGTATATCCAAAGTGTATATTTGCATTACAAAACTAATGATATAAAAAAGCATGGGAATAGGTGCTCAAGAGCCACTGTTGCCTAAGCTAGCAGTGTCATTTACAAAAATATTTTCAATGATTATGAATTGGAAAAACAATAACAAGTTTAAAATCGACTAAAATGTACTATTTAATTAAGATAACATCCTTCATGGAGGCTTTTCAGAAATAATAAAAATTGGGGACCACGACACATGCATGTGTGTGACAGCCCTAGTAATTACAATGGTAAAGATGATGCTTTGAATTGTGATGGGTTTCAAACAATGGGTAGATAACCTAGGAGGGAGTGGAGGTTTACCAATTTGGCGTAGTTCTAGTTGATTTTGACATCTCGAAGGAACTCGGCCGCTTTCTCAGGCGCAACGGCATTTATGTGGCAGCCACTACCAAGTTCAAATCCACCAAGAGTAATAAGCTGGGGCACAAGTCGAACATACCAGTGATAATATGGTAGATCCCAATTGTCAGGATCAAGAGGAGCAGTCTGAAGCATGAAATTGTAAGGTGGTTGAGAAAATGCAACGTCCATCTTCTGCAACATAAACTTCAACAGCGCTGCCAAACTTTGTAGCTGCACACAGTTGAGATTACACTCCACCCAGAGCTCTTACTTAATATGATTCGGAATGAAGAACTCATACTTTTGCAGGTTAAAGGAGAACCATACAAAATGCCTATACGTACTCAGTACTCTAAATTATTCAGTACTCTAAATCAACTTGTGACCCAAGGATTGGTTGCAGCAAAAAGCATCCAGTGTAAAAGAGCTTAGGGGACTAGGATTCGTGGCAAACCTTTCCAAGTTGTCATGGGTACAAATCGCTACTGGGGAGTCATGGTACATGCTCCCCATCATAGCCAACCTTTCTACATCTATGAGATTGCAAAGAAATCTCCACAATGAAGATTTTGAAGGTAACATGACAATGAGTGCGGTCATAATCTTATGGGAGTTGCTCAGAAAGTGTCAGACCATCACCTTCATCATGAATGGCAGTGAAGAGCTGCCATGACTACCTACTGACCTCATTAGATCCTGACAGCAGTGGGTGTAGATACTTATACACAACTATTTGCCCAATAGCAGTGTCCAACTGCCATGACTACCGATTGACTTCATCAGATCATGATGGCAGCAGGTGTAGATAAGTATACAAAGAATTATCCACCCAAAGATCTGAGGAAACCATTCTACAAAATCTGTGTTCTGAGTTTCTGTCATATTTCTGGAATCGACAGGAAGACCCAGTCATGATGTTGGCTAAATCTGCATCATGAGTTTCTGTTGCATTTTTGGAAGCAACAGGAAGACTCAATCATGCTTGTTAGCAACAGCACTCAAGAGACATAGGTAATCAGAAAAAGTTTTCATAGTATCCTCTTACAAGCTGCAAAACAAGCTTGTGAGGAGTGTAAGCTCCATTTCATTTTAGCTTGTCCCTGTGCACAAGCAAGCATCTAAGCCTAAGGCATGAAACAAAAAGACACAAAACAAAGCAAACATGTTGATGCATATCTTTGAGCCATCACCAAGTAGGAGCAGAGAGAGTCCTGAGGCAGACATATTTTGTGGAGAGCTCACCTCATCATCACCAACTGTTTCATAATTGGAAGAATGTCGTTTTGGGACCAACCAAGTCTCATATGGAAACCGTGGTGCATATGGAGCCACAGTTACAAAATGCTCATTCTCATCAATGAGTCGGCTCTTGATGGCAGATTCATGTGCCACAACATCACAGAAAATGCAGCGTCCATGTGTGTCATAGTACTCTTTTGCACCCCGCAGTTCATCCTCTGTATTGTGGGTGGCAATGGGCAATGCAAGGATCTGGCTATGTGAATGTGTCATTGATGCTCCTGCCCTATTGCCCCTGTTCTTAAACACCTGCCATTATACACACACACACACACACACACACAAAGCCAAAAAAATCAGCAAGAGGATGCAAGAGGAGAGAGGATGTGCACACACACACACACACACACTGTGAGTGGGTGAGTTCAAAAGAAGAGATGTCTGAAATCACCACCTGGCAGTACTTGAAGCGTGCATCCTTTCTGAAAGATTTCATGCGCACTTGATATGCCTTCAGCACCTGCAACACAGAGGGAAATTAAGTTCCTTATAACATCAACCCAAAGAAAGGAAGAGGATCAAGAAGAGAAAAACAACAAACTTGATACGTTGTGCATTTGTGCATCCTTTCTTAAAGAATTTCTTGATGCATATAGGAATGTATGCCTTCTTCAGCACATCTGCAACAGAGAGAAAGAATTCTTCAACATCATTGAAGAGAAAGGAAACAAGAAGATCCATAAGAGAAAAACACAAACTTGATTCATGCATTCTTTTCTCATTAGATTTCTTGATGCATGCCCACTTGATACAGGAATGCCATCTTCAACACACCTGCAACAGAGAGAGAGAGAGAGAGAGAGAGTTTGTTTTCCTCATCCTTCCACAGATCTGAGAGAGAAAAGAGATATACACGGATCCAGACATCAAGAGGCGAATTGCAACAACGCATGTGCATTTTATTTTTTGTTGCAATTGTGATCTATTGAAGAAGAAGAAGAAGAAGAAGAGGAACAAGAAGAAGAGAAAGCCTTCTTACATCGCAGATATGAGGAACTGGCAGATCGACAAAGGGAGTGTCGTGGTCGGGAGTCTCGATCACAACCTCATGGGAGCCGAACCCAGGAAGACGACACTCTCCGAACACGGTTCCTTCTCCAAAAGCGGAATCAGCACAAGGGAAGTCTGATGTGACGGCTGGAAACTTGTTCACAATGACGCGCACTCGCCAGTCTGAAGCATTTGCTTCTCCGCCATCTCGCATAGCAAAAGTCTCTGGACCTGTTCCTTCCTCGTAGCCTGGGCAGAATGCACACGGCCCTGGTCTTACATCCTCTGTGCTCTTCGCGGCCTTGAAGTCCGATGGCCTTTTCCCTCTCTTGTCTGAGATGATCACCCACCTTTGCACCAACGGATCTTTCCTCAACTCCGCCATCCGCACAAAACGACAAGTCTTCCGCTCCAAGCTCTCTCTCTCTCTCTCTCTCTCGATCTTGATCGAATGCTTGCTTGATTCTTCTATGCGCAATTGTTCTTCTGGTATGCGATTTCTTCTTTAGGAATCGCCATCTCGATCGATTGCTTGCCGCTTCTTCTATGCGCAATTGTTCTTCTAGTATGCGACTTCTTCTATAGGAATTGCGATCTGAATCGATCGATTGCTGCTTCTTCTATGCGCACTTGTTTTTCTGGTATCAGATTTCTTCTATAGGAATTGCGATCTCGATTGCTTGCTTCTTCTATGTGCACTTGTTCGTCTGGTATCCGATTTCTTCTACAGGAATTGCGATCTGGATCGATTGCTTGCTGCTTCTTCTACGCTCAATTGTTGTTCTTCTGGTATCCGATTTCTTCTATAGGCATTGTGGTCGACAATATTGGTCAAGAATGACGTCGAAGAGGTTGTGAATCCACCTTTGCTTCTGCGAAGAAGATACTCCTCTTCTTCTTCTTCTTCTTGCTTCTGCTTCTTCTGATTCTGATTCTCCTTCTTCTTCGTTCTTCTGCTTCTTCTTTCTAGCTTCTGCTTGGACTTTGTTCTTGGCAACGGAGCCAGCAAGCGTGCAAGCGCGGAGTTGATGCTGAGTTTGCAAAGTCGATGGGAGCTTCCGATCAACTTCCAAGTTCCCAGATTTTTGCAGACCTGCGGATTCGTGCCGCATTTTGAACAGTAGTAACCGAAGGAAGCTGCAGAAGACGACCAAAGATTTTTTCTGCATGCGTATTCGAGAAGCTGCGAGAAGACAACAGGTGGCCTCCATACGTGTTCGAGAAGCTGCACTGTCTTTCCAAGAAAGAGCTCTCTCTCTCTCTCTCTCTCGATCGATCGATCGATCTCCCACGAGACTGCTGCTTGTATGCATTTGAAGAAATCTTCAGCATCCGTCAGTGCGATGGAGAGCTCTGTGGAGAAAACTCTATGCATGCTCAGACGCGCAAAGCATCCATGACTGCTGCTGCTGCGACGGCATTTCAGCAACGAGTCGTTAGCAAAGAATCTTCTCTCGACGACGCAAGCATGATCTGGCATCGTCGCCAACTGCACGCAAACGAACATCTCTCTCTTTCTCACTTCTCTCTGTGTCACTCTCTCTCTCTCTCTCTCTCGCTCTCTTCTTGCTTGCATGCTCTTTCACAGATCTCCGATGAATGACGATAGGATCCAGAAACAATTTCATGCAGAAACTATGTTGCAGATCGATCCAAGGAAGATCGTCTCTTGTAAAGCAATACACCATTGCAGAACGCTTCCTGGCATCTAATAATGTGGAGAAGCATTAAGTAAGGAGTAGATCTTGGCATCACAGTAAGGTAGTCTGCTTGTTCTTTCTGTCTCAAGGTTCAAGAAATGGGAAGAAGGGTCGCAAACATGAGCAGCAATGAACACAGGTTGTGTCATGCTCTTTTCAAGAAAAGGAGTGTCTTTTTGCTGAGATTGCCATTTTTGAAAACAGGATATACAGACCAGGCACAAGCTTTCTGTTGGGACTTGAAAAATGCTTGACAGTAATGGAGGTTACTGTGGAGTACAATCACACACACTGCTTGAAGATTATGGAGGATTTGATGCACCCAAGACTCTGATTCCCAGATGCTGATGAAGATGATTCAAGACACCTGAGAGGTGCAGCAGAACAGCATGGAATTGGGTACACATGACCAACAATCTCAAGAGGATTGATTACTCTGCACAATCTCAATACATTGGGGGGTCTGCTTTGCAAATACGTCTCCATTTCTCAAGCAAACTCAAATTAAGAGGAGGATGTTTGAGTCCTTTGCACCTAAGAGAGAGACAAGAAGCAACTCCAGGAATATCTCCTTTGTCAAGGCATGAGCCTTGAGGTCAGCAGCATCCTGATCCTCCCTGTTTTCCAAGCTCTGGGTTAACTTCATTGCTGCTTCCAGAATCTCCTGGAGCTAGTCAAGAAGCACAAATCTGTTGAGGCATCGATGAAAATCGGACCCATGTAGCACCCACTTCTATGTATCTTGAGGTACCTCCATTTTGTATAGGAGACAATAATCTCCGGCTCCATGTTGAATAGCTTGCATGAAAGCTCATGGGTATATCATTGTGATCACTTTTAATGGGGGTGGAAATAGCAGATTCCCTAAGACCAAATTGCGGTCTCAGGTTGCAGAAGTGAACATGTGACAAGAATACCTATGCTGTCGGGCATGTGACATTGATGTCTTGTGTCTTTTCTCCAAATTCAGATCTTGTCAGGGGATCTTACTGGTACAAATGGAGACAGAGCACAGAGACAAAAATCACTGCCTCAACCTTATCCAGTATCAAAACCTATTACAGCAGAGCAGAGAGAGACACAAGGGGGTTATTGAGGTGGTGGTTGTATGTTAACAGCCACCACCTGCCTTTGTCTTTGTCTTTGTCGTAGATACAACACAGTAAGCAAACAAACAAAGAGGGTGACGAGTGTAACATTTCCCTCATCCACAAAGAACCCCATAAATGAGTCTCCAACCCTCACTATAATCTGTGGCAGTGAATCCATGGCTTTCACCTGCAGTCAATCAGAAGCTTGCGGAGAGTTAGTGCAAGTAAGAGACTTGAAAAACCAACTTGTAGATGAAAAAATACTTAACCATAATCCCTGTTTGTTTTAAGTTGATGGATGTTCAGGAAAACTTACAACAATGCTATCACCATAATGCTGCCGAAGCCAAAGGCTCGTAAGAGCAAGAGTGACAGGTAAGGCAGCAGCTGGTTCAGTGTCAAGAGCTTGATCATAGTGGCGCTTAGCCAGATGAAGGTCCTTGGGCAGACCTAATCCATGTTCATACATGTAGCCTAGATTGAACATAGCTTGTGGATTCTGTTGCAATTGTGTTCTCATGTATGCTTCTGCTGCTCGATCAAGATCTTTCTCAGTTCCCTGTATACAATTTGGAAGTTAAAAACTGCAACTGAATCACAAATTTTTTCTTTGCAGCTAAACATTTGGATAGAATGGCCACTGGACAAATCTATCCATAATGGAAACATAGCAAGGTTGCTCCAGAGGTGTGCAACTCACCCGGCCATAGAAATAGGCATCCCCAATGAGCAGTGCTGCATGCTCATTCCCTTGCTCTGCAGCATAGCGCCACAAGGTATGTGCACGTTGGTGGCGCTCCACATCTGTGCAGAGACCTGCTTTCCCAAGGCAGATCCCTTCACTGTGGTACTTCTCCAGAATCCAGGCTGCATTGCTCTGGGCTGCTTCGTAGCCCAGCTCAGCAGCTCGCAAGTAGAGGACAAGAGCTTTACCAATTTGCCCTTTAAGATAGCATTCTAGTGCCCACCACATCAATGAACCCCATGGGCCTCTCTCTGCCACTATCTTGTAGAGTGCTGCTGCCTACACAAAATGATCCAAAAAAATTGGAATCAAATCAGCAGCGCATGTGGAATGGCAATTTCTCCAGCAAAGAAAATTGCACGTTCTCATACAAAAATATCGATCCTTTTTTTGTTACTTACTTACCGTCGCTACATCCTTCTTCATGCCTGGAATCCCTGTTTGTTGCATCTTGGCAAGCTGGTAAAAGGCTTTTGGGTGGCCCTTATTAGCTGCTATCAAGAAGAGTTTGCAAGCCTCCTTCACATCTTTCTTCACACCCATCCCTTCCAAGTAGAGGACACCCAAGTTGTAATGGCCATGTGAATCACCTGCCTCTGCCGCCCTCTTAAAGTACTCCTTAGCCTGATCAACCAAACACAGACAAGGAACAAACTGCAGGTTAGAGAGAGTTGTTTGTTTTCTGTTTCACAAAAGTCTTGCCGGTTGATTGTGGGTACACACACCAGCTACATTCTGCTGCTGTGCTCTACATGACGCCCTTGCACAAGTGTGTGGAAATCCTCATATCTCACAATTGTCAGTAACATTTGTCAATAATTTTACCATGGTATGGTTCTTGCCATCTGCCACACCTTGTCCCTTCACGTAAAGATACCCAATTCCATTTAAAGCTGAATAGTGTTTCTTACGAGCAGCTTCCAGAAACCATTCATATGCCCTCGAGTAGTTGCGCTCAACACCATATCCACGTGCATAAATCTCACCAAGAAGTTCCATTGATCGTGCATCAGATTTCTCTACTGCTTTGAGTAACCAGGTGAGCGCTTTACTGTGATCACGATGCACTCCTCGCAACCCAAAATAGTAAAATACTCCCAATCGGTACATCGCCTCTGTATATCCCTTGTGAGCCTGCCCAAAGTCATTACAAACCTCTTCAGTCTGTGTTTTCAGCATTGAAAAAACACAGACTGAAAATTTCAATGAGGAAGAATCAACCCAGCAACATAAGAAGAGACTCCTGGCTTAAGCAAAAAAAATTGCCACAGCCAAAAGTGCCAATCAATCGTGCAGGTGATTGTTTTTGCTCAAAAACCAACTGTAGGTTTAAAAGAATGAAAAACAATCCCTCCCAGACATACCTGATACTCCAGGAACTGAAAATCATCATCATCTTCTCCACGGAATTTCTTCAATGTTTCTCTGCTCTCTTCAAATCCAACATTCAGTTGTACTGGTTCCATGAGAGGAGCGTCTTTGGAGCTTATGAAGCTTGCCATTGCTGTCGCAGCCAGTTCTGCGTACAATTTCACAGCCTCCTCGTGCATCTGCCAGAGAGAAAATCCCAGATTACAATCCAGTTCAAATTGCTTGCAAATTTTTTTGTAGGCCTTTGAAATTCATAATATCCTCATGGACTAATTAGATGGTCTCTCCAAGAGAAAGAGACAGAGAAACAGAGCCAGAGAGGGAGAGAGACAGAGACAGAGAGAGCTTGAAGGAGAGTTTGACATCTACCTGCTGCCGAGAGTATGTGTATGCAAGAGCCATTTTGGATTGGAAGTTGCCTCCTTTGGCTGCAAAATGGTGGTACAGAAATGCTTTTGAATCACTCTGTTGTACACCAACACCAGTTGCAAGCAGAAATGCAAGAGTGGATTGTGAATGAGCATTTCCATGATCTGCATCTGCTTGGAGATGTCTGATGGCTTCCTTGAGCAGCATCACTGGCTCTCCCTCACTGATGATGCCTTCAAACATCTTTCTTACACCCATTGCATACTGCAATACATGTATGTTATCAAAATCAGGGGGAAAAAAACAAACAAACAAGCAAACGAAGAAAAAAAACCCCCAAAACCAAAATTGCACATGAATTCGATGAAAGAAGGAGTCCAGCAAAACTCTAGCGAAAACATCCGACCCAAAATCCCAATGTAGGTATCTACCTCACTGCCTTGTCTGGAACTTTCCGGATTCTCCAGCATCTGCTTCCAAGAACCCGGATCCAGATCGTCGTCTGTCTTGTCCTCTGAATCTCCGAATTCATCCCACTCTACGACGGGCTCTTCCGCATCAGAAGCGAATCCCATTCGCCCCATCTTCTTCGCCTCCGACACGCCTTCCAACTCCTCACCAGAGTTACTTACTGAGTCCACGGGCTCTCTGGAATCGTCATCTTCCAACAATATCACAAAATTCTTAGTGGCCGAAACTACTGGCAATAGCACAAATACCACCAGCAACACCATAAACCGCATCACAGCACGCAAATCTCGCTGCAAACTTGGTCCCATCATCTCCTCCTCCTCCTTTCTCTTTCTTTCTCGCAGTCCAAGGTTCCTCAAACCCTAAATTTGCGGTTCGCAATGCAGAAATCCGCGAAAGACCCAACACAAGATTTCGACATTAAACATGCGAATGAGCAGATGGGTGGTCGCGAATCGCATCGCCATCGCTTGACGCTCAAGAATTGGCACGTTTTCCTATCTGCATTCTTGTGTCGCGAGTCGGAAGTCACCAGTCTCGCGACCGTGGCTTCGCGCGATTGCGCCTTGTGTAGCCAACCCTAAAAAACATCGGGCTCCTTCCCCGGCCCCCTCTCTCCGACCCCCCGCGCCCCTCCCCCCTAAGCCATTATCTACCTTCCAAGTCACGTAAAAAGTAAAAAGTAAAAAAACCAACACCAAACTTTCCCCTACCCAGGCATCATTTTTGTCCCTATTATTACCCCAGTGAAAATGGTAACATTGGAGCTGGTATAGGGGCCCAATTTTTTTGAGTTAATAAATTCCATTTTACCCAAATAGATTTTGATTTGGAATTTGCTTTAAATGGAATGGAATGGAAATGGGTCATTTTTCAAATTTGATTTTTTTTTGAAAAAAATCAAATTCCCCATCACAAATGATGAAAATGACAAGATTTTTTTTGATATTTTATGCACCGATTTGGAGCTTGTTTCTTTTTACATCGAATTTGAATTCAATGTAATCAAACCTCAATCCGATTGAATTCAGTTAATTGGAATTTAATTAGATTTAAATTCATTTCAAGTTGCATGCAATGTCATTCAATATTTTGATTTGGATGAAACTTAGTTTTTTAATTTTTTTCATCATTTCATTGTCACTAGCATGTTTTTTTTGTTTTTGTGTGACAAAATTTTGCAACTTGGAGAATTTTTTTTCAGAATTTTTTTAAAACACACACACACAAACACAATTTTTTGGTGATTTTTAGAGATTTTCTCATCATTTTTTGAAATTAAAATAATTAAATTAGCCACATCTAGATCTAGGCATTTGTAAGGTCATCAAATTTGTAGCAACACTCTTGTAAAAAATGCTACAACTCACCTACGACAATTGCTATTTATTGTTAATTAATGTTGGGGATCCTTGCCAATTGACTTACTTAAGGAATTTGAAAAAGAAAATTTGGACATTAGTTGCGCTTAGCAATGTGAAGCCCAAGTGTTGTGGTTAAAAAAACATTGCCCCATCTTTTAGAAAACTCTTTCTAGATTTGAAAGAAATTCAAAATTCCAATAATATACTTGTATTATATTCTTATATAAAATATGTTCTTTTCCTTTTTTTTCCTAAATATATGTTCCTAGATGTATTGGCATTAATTGTTTGTGATGAGTTTTAGCCATTTTTTGAAAAAAAATCTATCACAAACTTCCTATTTTTATTTTTTTTAATTGCCACCATTGCTTACGATATGATATGAAAGGGTGTATAAGATTTTCTACTTTCATTTTTTGGATATTGCCAAATTTTGGCTAAATGTATATATGGATGATCACCTCTTGAGCAACATCACAAAAACATTTTAAATAAAAAATTGTTCATTAACCTTTATATGTTTTAATAT
>Ga0209208_10012120_pt1 | contig 10967 bp, 10 predicted proteins | sample S1TSphfallax_3_FD_187694 | JGI IMG/M metagenome (GOLD analysis project Ga0209208, IMG submission 187694) | Host-associated microbial communities from peat moss isolated from Minnesota, USA - S1T2_Fd - Sphagnum fallax MG (SPAdes) (version 2) | ecosystem: Host-associated > Plants > Peat moss >... | reverse complement strand
GCAATGCAATGCAAGGCTTGACTTGTTGGTGGATTCAACCCACAACATCTAATAGGTAATGAACTTCTTGGTGAATTTTGAAAACCCTAAACTACACCTTGAGTTCAACTAGGTTGAAGGTGATCTTGAGTCTCAACTCTCAAATCATTTGGGCTATTGACTTATGGTGTAAAAGAGGACAATTATAAAAAGCCAACTTCAACCATTTGGGCTATTGACTTCATGGTCTCCAAAAGGGCTAAATATGAATCAGCTCCAACGAATTCGGCTATTGATTCAAGTTTCCAACCATTTGGGCTATGGACTTGAGTTAGAGTCATTTTAGTTATTGGGTTTCAATCCAAACCATTTTGGCTATGGACTTGAGTTAGAGTCATTTTAGTTATTGGGTTTCAATCCAAACCATTTGGGCTATTGACCTTTGATCTATTGGCTTGAGCTCCAATCATTTGGGGCTATGGAGTCCTAGTTTAGGTTTTAGGGTTTGTGTTTTAAACCCTAAACCCTACACATCATTTGATTTAGTGACTTGAGTTTATGTAAGGATATATACAAAGGTTTGGAACTTATCAGCTTGTGTGTGATACCCAAGTGTTGAACCTTTGTGTTTAGGGTTTATTTAGGATTTGTCTAGTCAATTTTTTTGGATTCTTGTTGGCCATCTAGAATATTGGACTTTTGAGGCCTTTCCTTTTGCACTTTGGACTTCTTTTCAGACTTTGGATTTTGCTATTGCTTTGGACAACACTCATCATCTCCATTAGTGTGAATTATTGACTTTTTGGACATGTTTTACAATATTATGTGTATGACCCAAAAAATTTAAAAGGTTTTCAATTGAAGGTCCAACTCTTTTGAGTTAAGTTTGGTGAGTAGCTAGCCTCCCCACCCCCCAACACATAATTCATGAAAAGACTTTCCCACTATGAGTTGAACACTACTAAAAGTAACAACACAATGAAAGAAAGAAAAATGGGGATGACTTAATCAACACCCTATTGTAATACTAGGAAGTAGCGCCATTTTGGATACTTGTGAGTTTTTCATTCTTGATTGCTTTCCCCAAATGGCCCACCCTAATGATCCAAATCACACTTTATAAAAGAAGAATTGTTTGAGGGGTTCAACCAATACTTGACCTAGTTATCAAAAGAGGACCAAGATGAAAAAAGAAAGTTGGAATGACCTCCAATGTATTCATGAGACTTGCATAATTCAATTATTTTCAATAGTTTTAAATAATAGAAAACATATTGAATATATGTTTTTTTTTTGGTCCAATGGTTTTATGATGTATCATTGTCAAAGTTGCATATTATGTTAAAATTATTTTATTCACTTGGATTTTAATGTATTGTAATAGGTAATAAGCAAATGTTAACATACTAAATGATTGATGTAAAAACATAGGAAACTTAATTCTAGTATTTTCCCCCAACAAATTATGTGCCATTTTTACCCCAAAAAATTGGGATTTTTTTTTAAATCTCACATTTTCCCCAAAAATTAAATATTGTTGCCATCATGCCTTGGGCATAAATATACAAACATAACGAAAACAAGATCCAAACATGAATTGGATTGATAGTTCAACAACTAAAAGGAGCTATGTAATAATTGTTCCAAAGGTTTAAATGAGCAATGTCAAGCTTTAAATTTGTGCAAGTATAAAGACGATGGAGTTCTTGCATTCCTTTCACATGAAAAAAAACCTTTAACATTTTTGGCATTTGCAAATTGATTTAAAACAAATCCTTTATGAAATGGAGACATAAAAATAATTTTTACACCTAGGTTGTGTTTTATTTTTATTATTTTATGAGTTTTTAACAATTATAGTTTATGGAGGGGTAAGGGTTTAAAATAGCTTTGAGGTATAACCTCAAGATAAAACAAACTACTTTATTGCTTTCCTAAGAAAAACCCAAAGGAAGTTACTTCTTTTTTTCCAAATGTCAAGTCACAAAATTTATACAAAAAATAATTTTTCCTAAAGCAAAGTTTGAACATCATTTTCAATTTTTTTGGGCACCGTGGTTGAACAAACCATTTAATCAAAATGTAACATGCATCATTAATATATAATTGTCTAGTGAAATAACCATGGTGTGACATATATTATAATAAAATAAGGATATCACACTTTTGTGCTTTTCATTCTCATGTTCCTACCCAATGTTGCCCTTCAACAAGCAATCACTAACATATGTAAGAGTGCATGATAATAATAGTTTTCTAAATGTATAAAATCTTTTCTTTTTCATCTTTCATTATTTCACAACCATTGAATGATATTATCACTCAAGAAACAACAAGAGAACAACATAAATCAACAATTATAAATTACGTAGTAATATTTTTATTTGATTCATAGGCATTGAACGAAGATCAAACTAACATTTTTTTTCATTATTGTCTACAACTACTCAAATAGTAAAATGGATGAGGCACCCCTAAGCTTCTTAGGTGGTATTAAAGTATTATTTTTTATTATGGCAATCAAATTTAGGACCCAAGACAAGTTCCCTAGGTCTTTATAACCAAAACAAGGGAGGAGAGCTTTGAGGATGATTAGTAGGATGAATTGATATTTCACAAGGAATTCTCATTCATTTAATCACCTAGACAAAACAAATAAAAGAAAAAGTTGAATGTAATTGAAGCCTAAATTAAGTCACAAACTCATCACCGACTAACACGAACTTCTCCACAACTTGAAGTACCATGGAACACACTACTATGGACTCTCTTTATTTTTTTGTAGTATTCATCAATTGTTGATGGGAAGTATATTCAAATGGCAAAATTTCTTTGATTCCCAAATCTCACTCCTCACACTCCAAACTTTAACCTATTAACTCCTATAAAACTTCATCAATTTGAACTTGTAAATACGCCACCTTATGGCTCTTGTCAAGAGATATCTGAAGTTGTGTTAAGATTACCATTTAAAAATTATGCATCCTTCAATGCACATATAAGTGATCACAACTCTTTTAATAATCTATGTCCCAACTTTTGAAATGGACACATCTTTTAATCGTTTAATTGTGGGGATACAACCCCACTTGTTGTAAAACTTTTTAAAACCTTTCCAATTATTTGAACCACTTAAAATGTATTAGGTAGAATTATAAGGAGGTAGTCCCTTGGTATACAATTTTACCCCATTAAATGATCTTCCCAAAGTTTATAACCTTTCTAAATTGATAAAAATCCTATCCATCCATGTTGTTTTTTATATCCTAAATGATGTCTTCTTATTTTCTATATTTTTATAAATTTTAAAGAAATATTTATTTAGGGAGGTTTAAATATTTGTGATGAGCCAATCCTATTTTCAAAATTTTAATTTTAATTTCCAATTTGTAGCCAAATTTAAATAGAGATGATTGAATGTTTGTACTTCATGTATGGTTTATAACCAAATTTGGCTAAGTCTTTCAAGGGACAATCACCATTTTTTCTACATTTTCTTGTGGATGATAGCCGCTTTGGTTGCATAAATTTTTTTTCCAAAAAAAAGGAAAGGAGCATTATGGTTATGTTTAATGTTGTGGTCAATGTGGTTTGTTGGTATAATAATAATGTTTATAGCCTTATAATACACCTTGCCAACCCACTACAAAAAAAAAGAAAGATGACATGAATTTATACACATTTATATCCTTTCAACCTTGCCTCCTAGTCTTTAATAAAAAACCTCCTTTATTAGATATATTATCATTTCTGAAAGGAGTCTTGCTTTCATAATATCCTTTAATATTTTATGTTATTTTTGTTCATTAACTATATCATTCAACAAGGGTTCAAACGTTATATGGCTAACCTTTATTTTAAACTACAATTTTAAGGCATAGAATGAGAAATAAAATGAAAATTTCCTTATATTCCTTCATTCAAATGCATTATACACAAACACACACAATTATAATTAATGAAATGTCATTCAAAACTTGTGATAATGGTCCTTATTCATTTAATGTTGTCATGTATGATGTTTTAGGATAGCCATAATTGCAAAAATATTTGTTCAAAATAAATATGTTAGTTGGCCTATAATGCATTCCACAAAAAATGAACTTTCATTTCACCATTTCAATGCTCAATATATTAAATCATTTATTAACTTCACAAAAATGATGATAATGTGCAAATTGTTTTTTGGCAAAAATTTTGCCAATTTTTCAGGGAAAAAAAAAAACCCCAAATGGTTAGATTTTTATGATAAGTTCAGGTAGGTAGCCAAGAATATAGAAGGATTCTTGTTTTTTTTCGGTATTTTCATATCTAATATGTAGCCAAATTTATGGATGATAACCATTTTAGCTACATCAAAAAATTTAAAAACAAAACTCCTATTAATATGACAATACACCTTAATGTGTTTAAACTCTTCCAATGAACAAAAATAACATTTTTTCTGAGAATGCTTTCCTCCGAAGACTTTAATGTAACATGTTCCTTTGGCCATAGCCAACAAGGAAAAAATTATTTATAAAAAGTAAAAAAAAATTAAATAATTTAAACAAAAAACAATTTGAGCAATTGAAGTAGTTACCTTACCTATGACTCATGTTCGACACTAATTAATTCCTAAGCAAACAAGTCAAAACTAATATTAAAAAAAAAGTTACGAGCAATTTCCCAAAATTCTAAAAAATTGAAACAATTCAAAACACAAGAGAACTTTTGAAAACTTATTAGTGGAATTATTAGAAAATAGAGACTATTGTTGAAATACTGAAATAATTTTAAAATTGAGGTTGCGGAACCCCTTTGCCTTTTTATTTTTTTTTCCAATTTTTTTTTTATTTTGACAAGATTTGCCGAACATGAGTCATAGGTACGGGTACTGACATGATGAAATTTTACAAAAGAAAAATAGCTACTTAGGTACCTTTTCCATGTACATGTGCCAAAGTTGATTACAGGAATGCAATAATAAAAGCCACTGAAAGAAATGGAAGTGGGGGTAGTGTACTTTAAATCGCTAGCAATTCCAAAACCCTAACTAGGGTGGAACCCCATGCGGGTACCAAATAACATGGGCAAGCAAGCCAGGCCCTTGGTAAGCTTTTGGTAAGCTTTTATGAGATCCACGTAATTGGGATGCTACATATCGTTGGAAAGCTCTGGACAAGGAAGGGGTGCAACAGCTTGGTTCCATCATGATGGTGTTTGGACTTGCAGTGCAAATGTTTTTGAATATTGAATGATTTCTTCTCTTCTCTAAAAATTAAATTAAATCGTAGCTAAAAATTTCGAAGGAATTGGAATGTGTTTTTAGTGTTGTTGGAAAGATCTTGATGAGCAGGATTTAATGGAATTTATTTGGTAAGATTTGGATTGAGAGTGTGGGATATTGAATGATTTCTTCTCTTAAAAATTAAATTAAATTAAATCAAATTGTGGCTGAAAATTTTGAAGGAACTGGAATGTATGTGCCTTTAGTGTATCGTTGGAAGGATCTCGATGAGCAGGATTTAATAAAATTTTTATTTGGTGAGATTTGGATTCAAAATGTGAGAGATGTTGATTTTAAAAGTGATTTTCAAGATTCAAAGAAATTCCCAAAAAAAACCAGGTTTTGGAAGAAAAAATCAAAGTCGAGGACGTGGCAACACTTGGGGCCAATGGCACAACAGGCCACACTAAGTATCAAAGACGAGGTAATGGAAGAATCCGCCCCCAAGGACCCAGAGAATCTAGAAGGGAACGTCGCGATTACGTCACGGAATGTGCGTTTAAAAGTTATTCTAAATGACAGAAAATGTGAGCCTCTATTTTGGTATCAACTGAAGTGGATTTTTGGGGGCGGGGGGGGGCGGGGGTGTGATTTGGCTTTGGAATCCATCCACATGTGAATGAACGGAATGGAGATAGTTAGTTTTCATCCATCCACAAGTCAATGAACGGATTGGGAGCTAGTTCTCTCAACCACAAAGTGAATGAACGGATTGGGAGCTAGTTTTCATCTACAACTGAATGAATGAATGAGCGGATGGAGCTAGTTTTCGTCCACAGGTGAATGAATGAATGGATGGATGGATGGATGGAGCTAGTTTTCATACACAACTGAATGCATGAATGGATGGAGCTAGTGTTCGTACACGAGTGAATGAACGAACGGATTGGAGCTAGTTTTCGTCCACAAGTGAATGAATGAACGAATTGGAGCTAGTTTTCGTCCACAAGTGAATGAATGAACGGATTGGAGCTAGTTTTCGTCCACAAGTGAATGAATGAACGGATTGGAGCTAGTTTTCGTCCACAAGTGAATGAATGAACACATTGGAGCTAGTTTTCGTCCACTAGTGAATGAATGGATGGAGTCGCCGAGGGGGTTTTGGAGTTTTTTTCATCCATCATCCATCCAGACGTCCTCTCGCCTCCCTGCTGGGTCTGTTGGTTGGTTACAGTGTAGGTACGGTGCTGCTGCAACACAAGCTCTCTCTCTCTCTCTCTCTCTCTCTTCTCTCGCTGACGCTGCTTTTGGCAGTGCGCGGTTGCGTACAGATGCGTCTGCTGCTGCTGCCGCCGATCAGCTCATCGCATGCGTGAGCTGCAGATGCGCAAGGGAAGAAGAAGAAGAAGAAGAAGAAGAAGGAAATGACCTTTTTCTTTTGATTTTTGATTTTTTTGTTTTTTGGTTCTTCAAGAATTGGATTCTATTGATGTGAGTACTGAAGGGAAATGAAAGCTTAGTTATTATTGCAAGAGACGAGAGAGAAAGAGAGAGGGGAGGGGGGAGCAACGAAACTCAGGGCAGAGGAGGGAGGGAGGAAGAAGAAGAAGAAGAAGCAGGAGGAGGAGGAGAAGATAGATGGCGGAAAAAGGAGGAGACGAAGAAAGCTTATTGGCGAACTTTGCGGTTCCTTCAAGGGCTTCTAGTAGTTACACTATAGAACCCGGTCGTGAAACGTTGGCTGGGAGTAGGAGTTCCTCTTCCGAATCCCTTGGCAGTCGCAGAGAGTCCACGAATTCCCTCTTCAGCAGGCGTCCATCCGGTAAAGTCTTCACACAGTTTATCCATACCTGTTTTTTTTTCTTGTTTTTAAAAAAAAATTATTTATTGGTTTTGGTTTCTGTTTCCTTCTTCTCATGGATCCTGTTTTTGTTGTTTTTATTTAATTTATTATTTACTATTTATTAGTTTATTAACGAAATGTTTTATTATCATTTTTTACGGAAATCATGAATGCAGAAGCAATCAGTGCGGATGCTCTCTCTCTCGTTGCAGAAATTCTAGTTCAAAATTAGTTTGATGACTTTCCACATTTGTGTTTGTGTTGGTGACATGGGGTTTGACATAGGGTTTGACATAGGGTTTTGGGGTCTTTTCTTCTGGTGGCAGATTGGGGAAGCAGATATGGTATTGGGACTGCATTTGTGCAATTGGATGATGCCGGAATCTACCTCTCATCTCTGTCAATCACCATCCTGCTCTCGACTCTTGGCACCATTGGCATCATTCTCTTTGCTCTTGTTGTCACATTTGCCATCTTGCTTGGTCATTGCCAGAAATCACTTCCTGGTCCTGGTGTCACAGTCCCAGATCCATGTGCAAGCTTTGTACTCAATGGCGAGCTTAACAACCTACAAGGCTGGATTGTTCCATCTGAATGCCAAGACTTTGTTGCACACTATGTGGATTCGGGGCAGTATTCCCTTGATTTTTCCCGTGCGGTTGATGCGGGAAGGCAGTATTTGAAGCCGATAGTGAATGAGGCAGATGGACTTGACATGATTGTGCTTGACATTGACGACACTTGTATTTCTCATGTCCCATACTACAGGGATCATCACTTTGGGTACAGAATTCTTTCCTACATATGGTAAACTCATTCATGAAGTTTGGGAGGTTAAAATCTTCTCTACCAATTTATAATCAATCACCCCAGTTTCTGCAATCTGATGACAGTGAAAAACCTCAAGGAACTTTTGTGATAAGTTCTATGTGGTTTTGCCTGATAGGCTATGCCATGTTTCTTTTGTGCGAGTGCAGAGCAGAACTGTTTAATTTGACCTCATGGCAGTTCTGGGTGATGAAGGCTAGTGCTCCACCATTAGAGCCAATGCTGAGCTTATACACTGAGTTGCGAGCTCTTAATTGGAGCTTTGCTTTCATCACTGGGAGATCTGAAAATGAGCGTGATCTCACTGAGCAAAATTTACTGGCAGCAGGCTATGAAGGCTGGGCAGCTCTCATTTTGAGGTCAGTTGCATCCTGTGAATTGCTCCTCTCTATTGTGGTTTTTACTCTTGTGACTCAGATGCAGATTTTACTCTTGGCATCAACTTCTGTGTCAGTGTCATCTCATACTCCAGAGTCCAGCGTGGCTGTATTACTGAAGTGGAGTTTTTCATAGGGAACCTGCAGGTAGTGGGTCTATGATGTTAAGCTTGGGATTGCTGATTTTCAGCCAGATGTCATCATCCTGGTTGCTCGAGGACTCTGGTGTCAGCTCTTAGGACTTTTTTTCATGAGAATCTAGTTCTTCTACTATGCTTCTCCAAATCTGGGCCAAAAACCAGTCTTTTATGTGGGTCTTATATTCTTCTGTGTATCAAAATCAGGTCAGAGGAAAACGAGGGAGTGCCTGCAGTGGAGTACAAGACAAAAGAGAGACTGAAGTTGGAGGAAAAAGGTTTCCGCATATGGAGTGGGTTTGGAGATCAATGGAGTGACCTTACAGGCAGTGCCTCTGGAAGCCGTACCTTCAAGCTTCCGAATCCAATGTACTACATCTACTGAATCATCTACTTTCTCTGGGTTTTAGTATTTTGGCATTCTGCAGGTTGCATATCCTATTCTTGATAAACCTGTCTTTTTTTCTTGCCAAGGATCATCTTAACATATGGCAAGAATATTCATTGCTTTGGTGCCTATCCTGCTGCTATCCCGGATGTGGCTCTCACAAAAGGCAAGTGGTGTTGATGACTAAGTTGTTTCTTGCTATAATCTTACCATCTCCCACAGAGGATCAGGTTTTCTGATCCGAATGTGACTCAGATTGTATGTGGCTTCTCAATGCTTGTCAATGCTGGGTGAATCTGCTGCAAGGAGATGATACTACTGAATATCAATGAACTTCCAGATAGCAATAATTCACACCAGTTTGAATCTGCAAAACCACACACAAAACCAACACCAGCAACACTGACAAAACCAACAAGACTGGCTCACAAAATGAATGCTGCCATTTGTAGCAAGAGAGTTCTGGCCCTTGTGATGTTTGCAACAGCAGATTCTCTACTGCAATAGGTATATATGCGTGGATGTTCTTTCATACCCTTGTTCCCATGTGAGCTTCTTCTCATTGTCTCTAAGTGTAGTAGGTATATCCCCAGGATTAGTTCCTGAGGCTAAGAGTATGTGCATTTTCTGGAGCTGGGATTTATGGACTCCGAAGGATCCTTTTTCTTTACCAGGGAGTGGACTTATTCTCCATCAGATCACAGGTATGAAGGAAGAAGAAGATCAGGGGGGGGGGGAGATCTCATGACAAAAACTGTGATAAAACATGTACACTGGAAAGGGATCAAAGCACCTGAATTAGGTCTTTGAGAATATGAGGCTCTCAACAAGATTAGCAACAAAACTCACACATTTTGAGCTTCATAAGATGCAGCACTCATCAGTGTTCTGGATAGCCTAGGAAAAAAAAAAACAGAGAAATGAAGAAGGAGAGGTGTTGCTTGTTTTACTATACCGGACTTTGGACATATCCCAAAAGGAAGCTGCAGAAACATGCTCAAAATCCACAACTTGCAAAAGGAGAATAAACAATGAAACGTATGTTTTGTGTTTCACGAGGAAATTTGTCTCTGGCAAGAAACAACCCATTCCCAACAAGATTCAAAGGAGGGAGGGTGCTGCTAAAATAGCTAGCACCCCAAAGCTTGTGCCTCTGTGAGCTGAAAAGATATGCTGGGAAATGTTTGAGCTTCTGGAATATCTCAAGTCTCTTCAACCTCAAAACTTGCAGGCAAGCCCCTCGCTGTCAGGAAGTTTGTCACGAAAACATCACGTCTCTAGACAGAATTGCACTGTTTCGAGAGCAGATTTGTTTCTGGTTTTTATACATTCAGAAGTTGTCAAAATTGATTATTTTGGATGCTTCTCAATCCCAAGTGAGGATCTTTCTGAAGCCCAATACTGCAAAGACCATACTGTTAAAGTTCTGTGTCATGTTTCTTGCTTTTTTCAACCTCTTTTCTAGTTCCATTTTTCTCTTTTCCTGTTCCTCTTTCTTCTTGGGTTTCCTTGTTCTTCTCCTCTTCTGTTAGGTTTTGATGAGCTAGCCAGCATCACAGAGTTGTCTAATTGTTGCGAATCTCAGGACAAGAAACTCAGAATTCAGTATCATAGTTAACATATGATACCTAATATGCCTTCATTAGATGTGGTTCTTGTACAATTGCAGGAGTCGACAACAAATGCAGGAGAGGATGCATTAGAGGCCATGAACACGTTTATTCAGCGTCTACTTGGTGTTGCAGATCCAGCCCAGCTAAAGGATTTCTCTTTGATTTTTTTTTTGCTTATGTAGCAAGTAGAATACACAACACTGAAAGCCAGTCAGTCACCCGTGATTGCAGATTCGCCTCAATTGAAACCTAATTTATGGGCACACCATTCTATTGAACTTTACAGTGATGGAAGTTGGTGGGTTGTTGGTGGTCTGCAGAGGTCAGCAATGGAGACAACAGCAGCAGAATTGGCAAAGCTTTTGTATTGGCTCATGGTGGTGGCTTACAGCATCCGCAGCATTGAAGTCCGTTATGACATGGAACGTATGCACGGCATGCCACCAAAACTGGCCGAGTTACCTCCTGATGAAGATATTCAAGCATCTTTCCAGAGCTACAGAGATGTTAGACACCCATCTATCTCCTTATTGATGGTTTGGACTATGCATCAAACCAAATTTTTGTTGTCTTGTTCTTGAGCTCCATATATT
>Ga0209208_10012118_pt1 | contig 10969 bp, 11 predicted proteins | sample S1TSphfallax_3_FD_187694 | JGI IMG/M metagenome (GOLD analysis project Ga0209208, IMG submission 187694) | Host-associated microbial communities from peat moss isolated from Minnesota, USA - S1T2_Fd - Sphagnum fallax MG (SPAdes) (version 2) | ecosystem: Host-associated > Plants > Peat moss >... | reverse complement strand
CACTCCGACTACAGAAGGTCCCACCATGGATCGGAAGAACCCAACCGGACTACAGAAGATCCCACCAAGGAACTGAAGAACCCACTCTAGTACACAAGACCAAAAAGTGGCAAATTGAGGCTAAAACTTACATGGCACCTGTTCTGGAGGGAAAATCAATTGGTTCCGACCAAAAAACAGTGCTAAAAAGAGAGCTCCTGATTTGGAAAACCAAGAATCAGGCTACGGACCAAGGTATATATAGTCCAACTCAAGGAAGGATTCAATTTGCTTCTTCAAGTCAGTCCAAATTGGTTCCTAGGAAACTGGACCCTGGACCCTCCTGTAATCTACATTGTTATAAATACACTAAGAATTCTCTCTGAGGTTGTTATGGTTTAGAAGAACATGACCTCTGAATGGCCTGTTCACAAAAAACATAGTAGAATAATAGATCAGAGTCCATCATTCTTTTAGTATTCAAACCATACAATTCAATCTTGAATGGGAAGAAGGTCTATAGTTGATGCTCGGACAAAGCTTGTTATGGGGTATATTTTTAGTGTCTTATCTTTGCTTTATTCATATGGTAATTTAGTTTTTTTGATGTGGCCAAAGTGGCCATCATTTCGCTGTATCTGGCTATAAGCCATATATGCAGTAGAAATCTTTAATCATTTTTGTATGTTTTTTTGGGCTATATAATCAAACATCAAATGCAAATATCTGGTGATTTTTACTATTTTTTTTTCTCAATTATTGCCATTAAACCCTTCATAAATCATTTCACATTTGAATTTCTTTATTTTTTAATTTCGTTTTATGACCTTTTTTTTGGGCTAGGAAAAAAAGGCTGGCAAATCATTGGCAAAAAAACAGTTTAACCAAATTTGGCTATAAATGAATAATGAAAATATTAAAAATCCAGGTATCCTTCTACAATTTTGGCTACCGACTAGAACTTGATATCTGGCGACTTTTCTTGTTTTGAAATATTCAAACTGCAAAAGTCAAATTTTAAACAATTTTTTTGTTAAAATCACCCAAGTGGCAAATTCTGTTTGGTTATGAAAACCTTTGTAGATTCAACCATCATCTTCCAGTTCTAATCCGCAACTTCCACTTGGATTGACTAGGTTGTATCAAAAGCGGATTTTTGGCTTGAAGAATTTGATGCAGTTGTTTATTCTAACACTTTTGCACTTTGTGTTTCTATGGGTAAAGACTTGGACTTTTGTTAAAACGAGAAAATAGTATTATACAAATTGGGACACCATTTATAGTACTTGGGCTTTGATCTCTTGTGCAGTACCAATGATGATCAATTCATTAATAGTATGGATTGATATGAATCTAAATATACCAAGATCACATGGCATGGGAGATGGGATCTTCTTATGAGTGAGAGGGACCTCGCACCAATAACTAGCCATAAGACCCCTCCTACTCTTAAGGTATAGGTTTAAGATCTGTCCTGTTTTCTGATAGGGATAACCATGTATGTAAGATGCCCTCCAAATACACTGGGAAATTTCATCAAGAAAGAATTCCGAAAAGAGTCATGACAAGAAAATTGCAGCAAGGTTTTACTTGGCAAGATGGCTATGACCCATAAATGTAAAATTTCTCCACAGGTAATTAGAGATGAGAGGAAATGAATTTCAAATTTATTTCAAAAGACAAATGTCCCACTCCATCTGCCTTAAGAGCAAATATTCTCCAGACTTCAATGGTGAAAATGGCCCTCAGTCACATCATCACATTGTCTAATCATAGCTCATAACACAATGGACATTAGTTGTGCCACAACCATGAGTAGTAATAATGGGAGACTCCATCACCAACTTCCAATTGCCTCTTCCCAAGACATGTTTTATTTAGACCAAAGAAGAAGTTAGCTTCCCACCCCGACACACAAGTGTAAAGCAGAAACATGCGAATATTGAAGTCTCTGCTGCAAAGGATGCTCTCTTGATGGAATGTTCACAGACAAGGAAAACTCACTTACAGTCTTCTTCATCCTCAGCTCTTGCCAACAAGAATCCTGAACACAAAGAACACACATCTCTAGTATTGCAAAAAGGACCTAACTAGAATATCAAAATGCAATAAAAATGGAGGCACAAGAGCCAAACTTGCACAATGGCACAAAATACAATCACATTTGAGTGTTCAGAGACATGAGTGGAGGGCATTGTTTCCACAGTAGGTTGAAGTTTTTTTCTCCTACCATCTCATTGAATCAAACATGTGGCAATAAACCCTTGAAAGGATGTCTGGGAAAATAAACTTCAGACACATCAGGAGAAGCAACTGTTCCAAAAAGTATATACAAAACCAATGCAATGTTGCCTACTCATTATGAATGTATGTGGGTGTATTGCTGTTGCCATGTAAAACAATCCATAATGTGTTCAGAACTCTCTGCATAACTCTGACTGACGATTGCATTTGCCAAAGCTAGAGACACCTGCTCTCTTTAGGAGTACAGAGTAGTGTGGTCAATGGACAAATCACTCCTGGGCCACACACAGTCAGGGCAAGGATTTCATGACTCTGGTGCTGGTGACGATTTCTTGACTTTAGGAAAGTGGGCGCTGAGTAGCCCTGCAAGCTCTGTAAATCCCACTATGTCCTTACCAAGCACTGCCTTCAGCTTCTCATCACAAATGATCTCCTTCCTGTTCTGGGGATTCTGCGCACAAAAAGGGCAGAATTAAAGCAGGAAAGTGAGTGAGGAAAGTACAAGCAAAAAAAACCGTTAGCAATTATGAGATTATGATAAAAACATGTGTTCTCTCTAGGCTGCAATATTCTACTCTTGCAAATCCCTTTGCTGACATAAAATCTCTTGCGAGAGTGGTCCATGGAATCCTGCCATATCTTCATGGCAGCATTTTCTTATTCAAGAAGGCTTGACTTTCGGCAACACCAGCAACACAAATCGCAAAAAATGCAAAGTTGAGGACAAGACTTTTCGGGACACACCAGACGAGAGAGAGAGAGAGAGAGAGAGAGAGATGGAAACGAAGTGAATCACAAAACCAGAATGCCACTCCCCTCACCTACCTGAAGTTGGTGACCCTTGATGTACGACCAGATACGTTTCATGGTCTCGGGCCGCGAGATTTCTGTGACTCCCAGAAACTTCTTCAGAGCCGGTGAGACGGCAAATACGCGGGTGAGGGCACTTGTGCTGGCCTTTACCGCCGACGAACCCGCTGCTGCAGGAGGCATTATTCTTCTTTCTTCTTGTACTTTGTCCCCACCCTCCCTCGATCTTTCCCTCTCTCTCTCTCTCTCTCTCTCTCTCTGTGCTGCTCTTCACCAATCAATCTCTTCTCTAAAACGGCTTGCTCAAAAACTGAGCTTCGAGACAGACACACCAACTCAAGCTACCCCCAATCCCTAACCCTAACCCTAACTTCCAAGCGGATCGATTCGCGAGGTCGCCCGGTCACCGGAAAATTTGTATATTAAGAAATTGAAAAAAAAAAAAAAAAAGCCAAAGAATTTCATTTCTTTGTTGTGTTTTGGCGCCAAATTTCTGGCGGGAACAGGGGGCGGGCTCGGTCACCGGTGATAGTCTGTCGCCCGGCGTCATCCTACCGGTGTTGGCCGGTTGGTTTCGCGCCATCGCTGTCTTGCTCCCCCCGCGTTCGGCTCTTGTTCTTTCAACACCTCTCTTGCTCTCCTCCCTCGCTGAGGCAATTCGCCAGAAGCTTTTTTTTTGTTTCCGGAGGTGGAATTCGAGCGATTTCGGCTGTGCGTACTTTAAAAATTAAAGAAAATCCTGATTTGCAAAGTGCTTTGACTAATCCTTCTTGTCTTCAAATCCGTTGAGTGATTTGTTGGCGGTTTTAATTCGTCGCAGCCGCGTTCCAAACGAAGCCTTTCACAGACTCGGTTTTTCTTGGCTTTGTGCGCGGTGAGTTCATCCAAGTAGTTCTTGTTTTGCACGAATCAGTTTCTGATTGTGATTCCAAGCTGTTCTTGTGTCAAGTTTTGATGGTTTTCCCGTTCTCTCCGCACATGCTTCCTCACCGTGCTTAGGTTGGGCGACTCTGTACTCGAGGAACCAAGGTTTTTTCTAGGGTTTGCTATGGGGTTTGTGTTCCACGGAGTTTTTTTTTCTTCAGCACGAGTTTGCAAGATAGATTTTGTAACCAGAGATTATTTGGTTTAGATGTGATAGTACAAGTGGAATGGATTGTGTATATTTTAGCTTCTGATTTTGTTATGGTTTCTGGTTTTGTATATAGGTGGCGTAGTGTTTTGCTTGTGTGTGATAAGTGTTTTATTTACTGAGAAATGGTGCGAAGGAAGCGCCCCCAAGAGGATCCAGTTGACGAGCTTGCTGTGGAGGATGGCGAGGGTGGCGAGAGTGACCTTTACCAGGTTCTTCTTGCTCTTTCCCAGAGCATCAACTGCGGTGTGTGAAGAAAGAGTACAGGGGCTACATCCTGTGCTCAATAATATTGCTGCATTTAATTACAGTTGGAGTGAAAGAAGAGGGAGTGGGCATGACCACGGAACCCCAGCTGATGTATATTCAGTAAGGTCCTGCTAGTTTACGGGAGCTGTTATGATGTCACAGTTGCAGTGAAGTATTGAATCCTTCAGCTTGAAAGAACTGAATTGCCTTATGCAGTTCAATGATCAACAGAATTCAAGGTCAAAGGATTGGTTTGTTTTGATGATCAGATGCATTTGTTGCAGGTGCTTGGGGTCAGTCGGAGTGCAACCCATGATGAGATTCGCAAGGCTTACCATAAGCTAGCACTGCGTCTCCACCCGGACAAAAATCCTGGAGATGAGGTATTATTTGAATTTTGAGGAGTATTTTCTCAAAAAAAAGTTGCAGATGAATTACAGTCCACCCCGTTATTTATTATGGTGTGCTTTCACCATGGGGACATAGACATGTATTTGCTAGTCATCTTGATTGGTGGATATGATGGACTAATGCAGGATGCAAAGGAGAAGTTCCAGTCATTGCAAAATGTCATAGCCATTTTGGGAGATCCAGAGAAGCGCAAAGTCTATGATGAAACTGGGTCAGTCGATGCTGCGGTCTGTTCTCTCTCTCTTCACACACAGCCATGTTCTTGTTCAAGTCTGATATTGCATGTGTATTGCTCATGTTCAACCTGATGTTTTTAGATGTGTATTGTGTTGAAAACTTGAAGACCATTGGAAGAATCTGGAGCATTTTTTGACACTAGATGAGCTACATGATACCTGAAGTGACATGGATCTACAGTAGATGATATCTGTAAGCCAGGATTTCAGTAGGGTCTAAGGTTGGGTGTTGGAAGCTTGTGCAGGATCTTGGTGCTGATGCTATCCAGAGCTTATATCGATACATGCGGACACTATTCAAACAGGTCTCTTTTGATGAAGTCCCAAGAAAGGACTGAGCTATATGGGGCAGTGGTACAAAGGGGGGATTTTTTTTCTAGGCTAGTGGTCCCCCTTGGCTTTTCCCCTGCTTTGGATGGTGTCCTGAGTCCTGGGTTATTGTTTGATTGCCAGGTTACTGAGGAGGACATTGACCAGTTTTCAAGATCATACCGTGGCTCTGATGAAGAAGCAAAGGACTTAAAGGATCAGTATGCCAAATCCAAGGGTGACATGAATCAGTAGGTTTTCTGTCTCTATCCTCTTGACAAGCACAGATCAGAGTGTAGTTCAAACCTAAACTGTATACCACTTGTGCTGCACTTAGTTAGCCAAGCATTTTATTTCAAATTCTGAAGATTTTCAGTCCAGAGGACAAGGTTCCCAATCACCTTTGTGACATATGACAAATTGTTCAAAAGCAACTTTGACCATCTGGAGGCAACAAAAACATATGAAGGAAAAGAAGAGTGACCTGGCTTGTCCAGGGTTTCGATTTTTGCCTTCTTCTCCACAACCTTAGGCAAACATGCTGCAGGGCTCTTTGCACCTGACTGCAACAACTGTGTCAAACTCAGCAACAGTAACCTTACCCTGAGGCAACAGAGAAACCAACAACCTACTAATAAGTATCTATGATGCAAAAGTACACTGTAGCATCTACACACTGTCACCATTTACTAAACTATCCTACTGTCTATTTGGCTAGGTTGACGGTTGTGTCAAAGTCTAGTTGGCTAGACAGAGATCTAATAGTTAATGCTTTCATGTTTCTTTAGATTTCATACACCAAGTCTGACCTCCTATTCACATGTTTTGCATGCTGCTTCTAATCCAGCATTAATCAGGGGAAAGGTGTGGCATGCAGAGTGTTTAATCAGATAATGTGCTCAGAACCAAAGCTTGACTCCCATCGCTTCATGGACATTATTGATGCTGCCATTGCCTCTGGTTAGTTTTCCATTTGCTGTTAAAGCTATGTTTTGTTTTCTCTTTATGAGCCCATGTAATTATCTTCATCTGCACAGGAAGGTTCTGTATGCAATCCTCGGCTGTCTTGTTGTGACACCAGGAACATCCACAGGATTAATATTTAGTGGTCAAGTATCTGGTGCACATGATTATTAGCTAACAGTAACTGCTTTTTGGTAGTGATTCACCAAAGAAAAAGTCACTGATTTTTTTTTTGACTTGGAAACAGGGGAATTGAAGGAGAGGAAAGCCTATCGCAAGTGGGCCACTGAAGTGTCCAAAACACCCCGCCATCCAAATCCCCTTGCTCCTGCAAAGTATGCTCTTCCTCTTATATTAAGAGTACTGATATCAGTCCCTTTTTGCAAGACCTGTGTGTTCAGGTCAGCAATTTTCTTTTGTTGCTAATCAGATGAAGGGTTACTTTTTAATAATGCATGTATTGAGCTCATGCAATTCCTTGTACGCATGCATGTGTTTGAATGTGTTGGTGCAGGAAGAAAAAGAAAGGTGGCGAGTCTAGCTCAGACCTTGTGGCTATAATCAACCACCGGGGCAAGCAACAAATGGATGCATTGGCATCATCATTAGCAGCAAAATATGGGAAGAAAGAAAAGTTGCGAAGAGGAAGTAGCAATAATGTTGTAGAGGAACCTTCTGAGGAAGAGTTTTTAGCTGCCCAGCAAAGGGTGCTGAATAATTCCAAACGCAAGCCATCTAAGAGATAACCATATCTATCACCCAGATTACATTGTGAATTTTTCTGTTATGGTGAATGGATGATTTGCAGGCTGCTGACTGCATTCTGAGATTGTAGAGGTGAGCAAGTAAACCACCTTTGACAAGGTCAGTCAGACAGGTACAACTGCTGTGAGTGTACATATTGCTCTCGGTTTCTGTCACAACTTCCATAACATTCAGATTTTCATGGTATATGGATGCAGTGGTGTCCATTCCTCCTTGCCATCCGTAACAAAAGGAATGATGCAGATTAGTGTGCACATGATAAGACTTAAATCAAATGCAGCATTGTTTGTGCATATTGAGGTCATGTGTGATTCATTGCAATAGATAGCCCCTCTCAACCTATCCTATACTATAATAAACTCAAGAGGAGAGTTTCTTGTTGGACAGAGATGATTGTGCTTGGTGACAAAGTCATTTTTCTGTCTCTGTGCACCGTGCTGTCAATCTCCCTGCTTGCCACTCAGACGAATCCATAAACTTGAAAACCATATGGGATAAGCATCCATAGATTCCCTGTTCCAAGTTTCTTGTGCAATGTGCTTGTCCAATGTATACATGTTTGCAAAGTTGACATACCTCTGAACATGCTTAAACAGGCTCTGCTTGTATTCATCTTTCCACAAGCATTTGCTAATGATTTGGCTAGTAACCCTCAAGTTCTAGATGCTGGGGGTGGTCAGGGTGTTCAAGAAATTGAGTGAGAAGCTTTCACACACTTGCATGTCTTTTGTGCTATTTGGGATTCTGTTTAGCTTCAAAGTGCACACCTTCACACCTTGTATCCACCATATAAGTATTTTACTACTTTATGAGCCTCTTCTGAGACCACGGGAGGATAAATTCACTTATTGCAGAGCGTTTTGTTGCAGAAATATGTCCAGAAACAAACCAGTATCAAACGGTTTCTGATGTTTCGAGTTTCGCACTAAGATTATGATCCTTTGCATCCTCACATGAGCGATTTCCCAAAGATCCAGTGGCATATATCTGGCTCACTTCCATCAATAGAAATTTGGGTGATCATAAAAATACGATGCTAAAAAAATCTAGACTTCCTTCAAGATGGGGATGAGGTTGAATTTGATAATGCATCCAAAGTGATCAATAATGCCACAACTGTTTTTTTTAATAAGGATTCTGCACTTTATAATGATCCTAGTCTTTGCATGAGAGGCAATTATTGAAGATCGTTTTCTGAATCTTATTGTAGATTTGGTCCCATGGTTAAAGATTGTTTACTGAATCTTATTGTAGGTTTGGTCCCATGATTGAAGATTGTCACTTCATCTTATTGTATATTTGGTCCCGTTACTAACCAGCACCATACCATACACAATCTAGTACAGCAGTGAAAACCATCACAGCCACATGAATGTGTTTGCTGCAAGATATTTACTACCAGAGAATCACATGTGGAAATTTCTGTAATGGCAGCTTTCATCAAAGTCCATCAAATTTCTTCTGATTCTGCATGGTGACTTGACAACCATCCTGAAACAGAAATAATGAACACATGTAAAACAGATACACAAAAAAAAATTTGCAACAATGTAAGTACAGATGAGAATCTGTACCAGTTTACATTCTTAATTGAAAATGTTCAATGTATTGTTTACACTCATGGGCACAATGGGTGCTCAGGATGTTTGCTGTGGCAGCTGTAACCTTGGTGCAAAAACCTTTGACATTCTGTGAAATAACTTTTTACCCCTAAGTTTTTTTGTCTGCCAAGAAGATGGCAGTTTTAATTCACCTTGCAAATTTGTTTCTTTTTTCCTCTACTGAAATGAGGCACTCCACACGGCACCATCTCCTTCTCCACATCTTTGATGCACTTCTTTCAACCTTTCTACTGACTTGCAAATGCCACTACATGTCCAGTCAAATGAAGCCACACAGACATTCCCAGCTTGAGCCTTCCACTCACAGTCGGGAGGTGTGCCACAACACATGCTACGGTCATCAACGTGATCAACATCCAAGCCAATGATCCATGCACCCAGTGAAACATCTTCATTTGCATACCTGTGAAGCAGAGCTTGGTTTGTTGAGATGTATGTTGCCAGATCCTTTGAGATAGCATAAATCTGTCCTGTTGCATGTCTGAAGTACTTGTTACCCTCTTCCCCGAATTTCCAGTACTCTGGTTCATGGTACTTAACCCCCTTTTGTGCAAGAACTGGACCTGACTTCATGCACCCAATGTAAACACGGGGCTTGGAACGGTGCCGAGCAAGAGTCGTTGCCAGCATCCCTAGGTTCACATGGACATCATCATCAACTTTCACATAGAAATCTGCATCCCACCTGCTGACTGCGGTGGCAAAGTAGATCTTTGTCTTCATGGAAAGCTCATGGTAACCCTCAACATGGTCAAGACGCAAGAAGTCTGAATGCTGTGCATCCTCAGCCTCAATTGCACGGTCAAGGATCCCACCAGGTGTTGCACTGTGGCCAATCACAAACCGGATAACAATTCCCTTCTCCTGCTCCAACTGCTTCAGTTTCTCACCTTGTGGCATCCAAGACTCCCGCACTGAATCACGTCTCTTCCGGCTGCTGAAGGCAGTGTTGATCCCTATGACAACAAAGGCTTTCTGCCGGCCTTCAGCAGGTGCACTGCTGACAGTTTCCATCTCTAGGGATCGCTGGTTACTACCACCCCCTGTGGTGGTCTGCTGCTGCACTCGGGCTGCAGCTAGCTCAATCTCCAAAGAAGATATGGTCTTGTCCAGTGTTTGGATCACTTGGTGTGTTTTCGAGACTTCGTCCATTATATCTCCGCCCCCCGAAGAAGAAGACATTTGCTTGGGCTCACAGTCCTGGGATAACTGGATTCTCTCACTACTAGTACTCACCACCTCTGGACTACTCCACATTCTATTGGTGAAAAGCAAGCCAACACAAAAGCTTGCAAAACACAGCAGCACCATACCTCTCCATGTTACACCTCCACTGCCTGCCCCCCGCATGCGCATTTCTTCACACTCTTGCTTGGAGCCTCTGATTCCCTTCAATAGGTATAGTAAATCCACCTCTCTGGAAAAAAAAACTCTGCTCTGGGTGATGGGTGATACCAACTCCAACAACGAAAAACTCTGCTCTTCTTTGTGCGGCTGGAACACAGCAATTGACAAAAAGAACAATGGAAGAACCCCTAACACACAGAAGTCAACAGAAAATAAAATACTTGAAGAGCTTGCAATCCACCTCCTCCAAAGCTCAAAGAAAATGGCTGAAATTCTGCATGCCGTGATAATCCCTTCACCCTGTCCATTCTCCAAATCGGTGCTCCTTTCTGTCTTTTGCAAATGCCATAAGCTCCAAGTTTCTGCCGACCCTCTTTCTACCTAACCCTAATGCGATTACCAGCTTTGAGCTCTCTGTGGGGGGAGGGAGGTAAATACACCAAGATCCCGCAGCAGCAAGGAAGTCAGAAGATTGGCATCATCAAAGGAAGTCAGCCAGCAGGTTCTTTCACCACCATGGAGATTGACAATCCTGCCACAGAAGATTTTGCATGCGAGATTTTTTTGCTTTTTTGCTTTCCCTTTTTCCTCAGAATGAAGGAAGTTGCAGCAGCAGCAAGAACAACAAAAAGTGCTGATTCATGAGATGGGTTTTGCTTGCAAAACTGCAAAAAGAAACAAAACACATCAAAAGCTTAACACGTTCATTCAATCAAGCCCATTTTCAGATCTGCAGTCTGGAGGAGCATATGACCCATTTACAAAAAAACAGATGATGCTGCCAATCTGTTCCCAAACCAACAGATGACCTTTGCAACAACAACAGATGTGCTGCAATCGATCAATGCGTTGGCTCAAACCCAAGAGAAGAAAGCAAAAGATCTTCGTCACATATGCTGCAG
>Ga0209208_10012117_pt1 | contig 10969 bp, 5 predicted proteins | sample S1TSphfallax_3_FD_187694 | JGI IMG/M metagenome (GOLD analysis project Ga0209208, IMG submission 187694) | Host-associated microbial communities from peat moss isolated from Minnesota, USA - S1T2_Fd - Sphagnum fallax MG (SPAdes) (version 2) | ecosystem: Host-associated > Plants > Peat moss >... | reverse complement strand
AAAAAAAAAAGAAGAAAAAAGCATGAAAATTCAATAACTGGGTTGTGAGAATCAAATATGAAAACTGATTGTTATTACATTTGTGAAAATTAACATGTTTGAAACCAACTAACTTAGAATTTTCTTAAAAATTGATACCCAACTAAGTTCTCAGCAAGTTTTTAAAAAAATCAAAACCAGGCAATTCTCAAAAAATGTCAGAACCACCCAAAATTGTTCACTACTCCTCCATGTACTATAATTATTCTTGAACCTTATGCATTAAATGCAGAGTTTCAGGATCAGATTTAATATATTTTTCTTATTTTACGAATATCACTAAAAAAAGGTGTTTGGGGGTGAAAGGAGGCCCAAAGATAGGATGACTTTTTTTAAAAAAAGACTTTACTATATACACTTACGTGTCCTCAAAACATTTACACAAGTTTGTGTGAATGTAAAAAGTTCAAATGTGTAAGTCTAAATCATTTACACTTAGACAAGATTTACACTTCTTATATAAGACTATTGACACTTACATGCACAACACTGGTAATTTACACAGCTTGAAAACATTAACCCCACGAGAAGAGGCTTACCTCAACTCATCGAGAAGGTTCTACTTCGTATTCAAGCCCAAAATGTCAGTTGTGCAAGAGGCCACATGCATGGACATTTGATCAACTTGACTTTATTCAAAGTAAATGGTCTCTTTCCATGACGCTATTGCATCACAAATTCTGCCCTAACATCAGCCTTTTATTAGATTTATTCTAGCCAGCTGTGCTCACAGTCATCTCAGAGCTTTCTTTACACATAAACCATTGACGAAGTGCGAAGACCCTGTGAACTCTGATTTCTGAATATGGGCACAAGGCATAAGTTGTTCCCTCCTATACAAGAAATGTTGTTTGGCTAGGGGTCCACAGCGAACCAGCACCCACCAGCACACCATGACGGATGGATGATAAGTGGTCAGGAGACAGTTTTCTGTTGGGTTCCAGTTCCCTAGCTAACCATGGTGGTTAGCTCAGTTGCTTTGTTTTACTACCTACTTACAGTTAGTAGGTAGGAGAAACAGCCTTTACCTATGTATAAACTATCTACTTATCTAGTAGTTATCTATTTTCCTACCTATCTACCTATAATATATGAGACCTATTCCTTACATAATCGGTTACCAAGGTGAAACCATGTACTAACTCATTTGAGGTTCATCCATAACTGGGTAATAACAGGCATCCAATGGATGGCGCACTGGTGGGTGCTGGTTCACTATGGCCTTTCAGCTTGGCAGTCAAATGCTCTTCAGTCAATTAGGACGTAGCGGAGACAGCTGGCGGTACAAGGGGGGGGGGGGCATGCGTGACTTTGGTTAAAGTTTACATCCACTTTGGGAACAACTCAACTCCTCCTCAACTGCCAGCAGTGTTGCATCGTCAGGCGGTCAGAAGCAGCGTTGTTCTCTGAAATTTCACTCACACGGAGTGAGCTATTTGTGCACGCTAATTCCCTCAAAGCGGAGAGAGTTACTTTACATAATGCCTGCCTGATGAAGTACTCGTCAAGAAATGAAATGCCCCGTGAATGAAGTGAGGATAATTTCACCAAACAGCCAATGAAGAACTGGAACTCCCTCCAAGCTCATGTGATGGAAATTCAGCTTTTGTAAGTTAATCCGGCTTCTCCCAGTGTTAAAAAAACGGCCAAGGGCATTCCCTTATTGCAAACAAGGGATGAGGTCAGACTTTAGTCAGAATTAAACTTCATAACTGCGTCATCATTCATGAACAGGATTTTGTCGGTGGCAACCCATTCCCTTGTTCTCCGCCCCCCCTTGCAGAAATGATCCAAGGGAGGATCATGGGAAAAATCATAATGCAGACAAAAAATTATAAGAGAAGTCGTAAGAAGTTGAAGTATGTACGTTTGTTGAAGAGTCTAGAAATCTTCTTGTGGGCTCCAGGTGTTGCAATTTTCACTTTAAAAAACCATCTTTTGTGGATGATGATGATGATGGTGTTATTAGTCAAGTGGCCTGTGTGTGCTGTCTCCAACTATGACTAAATTCAGTGCTATTTTCATCCTACTGCCTTTCATTTTGTGTCAAGTGGCCCAGGTACTGTGTCTTCACTACAATGAAATTCAGTTATTGTTTTCATGAAAGGCATCTGTCAAGTGGCGAGCGCATCATGGCAAGGTATAGTCCATGCCTCCTTAGACCACCTCCTCCAGTGCGCCTACTTTCCTTGGGGGCTTCGTGATGAGGAATCTTTGGTGTGAAGTACAAGCTTTCTCACCCCAAAAAAAACATGGAATTGATAAGGATTTTATTCATCCGATATCTCGTTTTGGGCCCTAGGATGGTGTTATTCAATAAAGGATATATTCCAGGTGGGTGTGGCAACAACAAGGATATGTGTCATATTTCACGTGGGTTTAGGATCAGGTCCCCTACCTTACAAAATATGATGCCAACTGGGTTACGCTCCAGTTGTGAAGCAATACCAGTGACAAAATATTTTCTCTTCCTGGAACCTACTAGAATTCATGATTTGATGTCCCAATTCGTTATTTAAGCAAATTTCATCTCATACCTCCCTAATAATTGCCTAATAATTTTGTGGGTCATAGGGCTCACAATTAGAGTTTAGAAAGTAAATGGACTTAGGTTTGAATGATTAGAATATCGTAGAAATAATGTATTTCAATAAATTATAATGGAGGTAGAAGTAAACTATTTTGTTGTGGGTATTTTTTTATAAAATTATTGGTGACCCTTATTACCTTTTAATAAGGTTGTGAAAATTGAGAATGTATGTTTAGGTTTGATTCATTTTGTTAATGAGGGTATTATTGGTAGTGTTTTGGATAATTGTTAATAAATTGGTATGGAAATTCATATGTAATGAAAGAATTATGTAAAATGTACGAATTTATGAATGAATGAATTTCGCATGATTTTTATTATTAATTCGTTACATTTTAAATTTGTGATGTATTATTTCATAGCATTCATATGAATATTTGTAAGGTCCAAACCATTGTGAATTGGATTATTCCAACTTTTATTCGTGATGTTTAATTATTTTTTTATTCATTAACTTCTATTGACCTTTCATTGCACATTATTTCACGATAGTGACCCTTTTCACTCACCTAATTTGAAAAGATTAAACTTTTGTTTTGGGACTTGAAGTAGAGCTTGCCTTTTAATCTTTGAAGGTTTTTTTCATGTCTACACCATTTTTTAATTCATGTAGACCTTTCCAAACCATTTATTTTCACGAGTAACACTTCTAACTTTGCATTAAGCATTGGATTTTCACAACTTGGAGATTGCAACCTTCTTCATTCAATATTTTTCCTATTGAAATAAATTATGAAATTCATGATTAAAAAAAACTTTTGGCTATTGTGAATGGTTTTGAAAAATGGCATCATGTATTCGAAGGAGCTTAACATGAAATCATCATGTATCCCAATCACCAAAAAATTAGTATTTCATAATTGCTCATGTTTTGAATTGATGCTAACCTCGATGAACATTATTTTTGTTTGTATTACAATTTGTGATCACATATCATCTTAGGCACCGAGAAGGGAAACCAAACACATTATCATGTCATTTGTATTTCGCACTTAAGGAAGGAAATGAAATCTATAACCAACAACATGATATATCTTCAAGCCCAAACATTTTTAATTTCAAGCATTACGTATAATTTTTTATAACAAACATTTTCTTTGTCAAATTCATGAATATTTGGAAAAAAATCCTTTCATTATTGGCATCAAAGGTCAATTGAAGAATTGAGGTCAAGGTTAAGATTTTATAGTGATCACAACAAGTTTAAGTTTCAAAATGGTTTGTTATATCATGATGGACAAAATGCATTTAATGGCCTTATTCAACACAAAATACTCCAAGTTAAACATAATGTGTTAACTACATGCAACTTGGATTTAACAAGACCATGGAATTAATCTTAGGAAATTATTGGTGGCCACATCCTTGGAAATACGTGAAAATTTTCATGGGGTCATGTGATGTTTGTGTGTGATCAAAAAATGTTCCTCATCACTCATATGGACTCCTTTAGTCTTTGCCAATCATTGCATTCCTATGATCTTCCATCTCCATGGACTTTATCATGGATCTTCCACTTTTTGAATCATATAATTCCATTTCGGTAGTAGTTGAAGGTTAAAACCATTGTTGTAAATTTTTTTGTTTTTTGTAGGAATTGCAAGTTTTGAGTTTTTAAAATTTTAAAAATTCAAAAAATTAGATAGTTCTAATTAATTAACAATTTCCATTTTAGAAAATCGGATAGTTCCAAGTTTTTTAATTTTCCAAAGAATTGTCCAATCCTAGGAGTTTAACTAGGAAAACGTCAATTTTTGTGGTCGACTTTTTAACAAAATATTAGTTGAATTTGATTCAAGTTTCAAGTAAGACACTCGTCTAGTTATGGTGATCCAATTATTAGTTTGGAATTTGTGGTCAAATTGAACCCCTTATGTTCACTTGAGTATGAGGTTGATTATGAAGCTAGTTTTTTGAAGACATTATTTTAGAACACTATCAATTTCAATTATGTGGGAAGTGGAAAGATTAAACAAAAGCACTACAAACTACCAATTTCCAATTTCAATGCAATTAAAATAAAATAAAATTTGCCAAACTCATTTACAACTTACAAGTATGGAATATCTACCATGGCAAATGTTAATAGGTAAAAATCTCTAAACTAATTAGTTCAATAAGCCTCCTAGTGACTACTAGTTACTAATAGTAGATTTACCATCCCCTACCCAAGGGGTGAAGCTAGTGGGATTAAAGTTTGGGTTCGTGAATGGTTAGGGGTAATCCACCCAATCATTTAAAAGATTTCTAGGAAGGGATTATGATAAGGGCCTATTTTCTAAGGGTCAATGTGGGCCTTGTGCGTGGTATGTGGGGAAGGGGGATAAAGGAGATGGGAGAGGATGAAGGGATTTCATTAAAGATTTGTGTGGGATATGGAAAACTTTCCTTGGAGAGAGAGGGGAGGAATGAATAAAAATGTACCTACTTAATACATGATTTTAATGGAATATGGTTGAAGTACTTGAGTCACTTGTGTTACATTGTTATTGTATTAAGTGTGAAAGGTAGAGTAAGGCATGTTATGTAAGTAGGATACTTTCTAGAGTTGGTATCTCTACATTTTGTCTAAGATAGAGAGTAATGGGGCTACCCTTGGGTAGCCTTTGGAACACCAAGCTACTAGCTACCATAGGAGGGTAGCAACTAGTCCTCAGTGGTGGGAATTAAAAATAAAGCACACTAACAAGTTACCCCCTACATGCTAAAAGGTATTGCTATAAACATAAGGTAGAAACTCATAGGGAAGACAATTAGTTGCAAAAATAACAAAGTAGAAGAAAGACTTTTCAAAGGTTGAAAGTGGTAAGCACCACCAGAAATTCAACAAGTAGGGGAAAGGGGGGATCGTAATGGTAGAAGGGTTTGAAAACCCCTTGTGCAATATCCCAAGGGCATTGGAGGTACTACATAACCAAGGAAAGTAATGATTCCCATGTTTTCTCCCCCTTTTTTTATTGTCCCTTTCCCTACATTTTGTTTTCTACTTCCTAATTGAAATTACTTATAGGAAGGTAGGTCAAGTCGTGGACAACAAACCTGTATTTTCTTTATTCTTGGTATGACATCATAATTTTTATTTGAATAGTTGTAATAAAGTAAGATAAGGAAGGTAGTTCTTTGTGTGAAGTAATAAGGTGTCAATCGTATCCCCTGGTTTTACTTCCTAAAAGATGGTAATGATTAGGGGGCCACAATTTCTACCCTTAAAAACAAAGTTCAAAATTCAGCCAAGGAATAAATGAAAAATTCACTAATGGGAAATAATAAATAACAAATTAACATGGCAACAATAATTCGACATATGTGAAGCTTTAAGATCCATTCAAAATATCAAAAAATTCAAAACAAAATATGATAAAAAAATCCATATGTGTGCATGTTTTGGGTATCAAGGAACATTTAAAAGTAACAAATTATAAATCAAATTCAAAAATCACAATGATCTAATAACTCTTTTTGCTCAACCTCCCCCTCAAACTCTACATCAAACTCTTCAGACAACTCAAATTCTACCTTACATGCATTTACAAAATCAAAATGATAACACCCAACCCTTGAATCAACATGCCAATTTTTGTTGACAAAAATCATTTGGTCAACATGGTCAGTTTATAATCCACGCCTTTTAAGTGTTATGAAAATCCCAACAATTGATGAAATTCATTATGTCTTAATTTGGTTTGTTGGAATCACAAGAATTTATTGAACCAATGACCCCCACCACTAGCCACTTTTGCTCGTGGATGTGCCATTAAGATCATGTGCATTTGTAGTTCTCCACATCAACATGGTGGTGATGGAATGCATTAAGTTTTCATGCCACAAGCTAGGATGTAGCTTTTACATTAATCTTTAAGGTCTGAAACAAATTTTCATTGTCAACCTTGGAGCCCTCCACCTAAACTTCAACTGGTCTTGTAACATTTCACCAACAATGGCAAACCAACATCATATTCGTTTACCAACACAAATGTAAGTTCACAACCACAATAATTGGCCACCAAGCATATATTTTTGAACCTTAGATCTACCATCAACACCAACATATTTTGCCCCCTTTTTTAATTGAAACCATGCATAAGGGAAAGGAAAGGTTGAAAAACTTCTAAGATTTAGTGTTTCATATGAATCGCCAATTTTGTCAACTTTGCATCAAAAGCATTTACCTTTGGATCACCCAAACTATCATGGACAACCACATTAGTAAGTTCATCACAAACTTCATAGGTATTGATGAGTCACAAATTATAGTGTGTCCCCAAGCAACCAATGTTTGTAGCTTTGATTCACAACACACTACTAGAATATGTGGTCCCAGCCATGATGCAATCCATTCATTTTTTAGTGGATTGTACCAATTCCACTATATTGATATTATAGTGACATCTTGCTTAACATAGTGAAAATTGGCCAATGAATGGGGTTTTGTGGCAACGACTAGTGCAATCCTAGTGGATTAATTTAGTGTAACAACATTGATCTACCCAAGACAAGGGCAAGTGGATTATCCATGTGATCCTCAAGTGAAATGCACATTGATGACTCTAATGATAGCATAATGATCTTCTTATGACTATTCCACCTATTGTTTTAGGGGATGTGTATTGTATTTATCTTCTAGTGATTACATAAGACGATGATCCATAATGGTTGCACATTATCTTCATGTGGTGCATAGTGATTTTTTAATGATAAGTTATATTAATGATTCTTGGAAAAAGTTGTAATGTGTGCACACCATGTTGCATGCATGGCTAATCAACTTCTACTAAAGGTTCATACAAATTCTTGTATTGCCATGTGGGGTAAACCCCATATTGTTTTGGATGGATGCATGTAGTCTAAATGGTATGGGTGTACATTAACATGAAGGGATCTAAAGTGTATGGGAAACACCCCACTATGATATATTCCAACATGCCCCACCCCTTTTCAACTAAACTCCACTTTAATACCCATTTAGGATATTAATTAACCATCATCTATATGTCCTTAATTTAATCAAATTTATATACATTGATACCCTTGGACTTCAACGGAGATCTATAACAGTTTAATGGATTTCAATGGGATCAAATACACTAATTCAACATTGTAAACAATTTCAATTATTTGGGACACTTTGAACATTATTTAAATCGGCAATGCCTCCTAGTTTCACATCTTGGTGCAAAGATAATCTCAATTCAATGCCACTACAATGACCCATTAACAATATGAATATATGTGTCAAATTGACATCAAAATTTTCATACATTAAAATATATAAATCAAAATTGGTTATGGTTGTAATGCCACAATCTTTGAATTATTTTATTGATTTGTAGGTCAATATATCATCTTTCTCATATTGACACAAAAATTCAAGTATTGTTAAATAGGCAATGTTACCCTAGTTAAAACTAAAAAAATCAATGTTAATTGTTTACAAACCCAACCACATAAACACCAAGGTAGATAAGGTATAAACATGATTTTATCAGAGTAAGGATTGAATATGTATAGCATATTATAACAACAAGTTTGCATCTTCTAAAATCCCTTGGGATTTTCCAAGTATTTTCTTCTTCTCCTTCATCAATGGAAGCTTGACAATAATATTGTGTAGGATGTTCCACAAATATTTTTGCCTATGCAATGTTGCACATTACCCCTCCCCCATAATCCACATTCAATTTTACAACATGGGGGTATTTCAATTTGTGGGTTAACCATCACAAACTTAACATCTAGTCACAATTTAGTAATTAAAAAAATATATAAATTGTTCATATATTATTTGTACATTTCATGTTCTAATATTGTAAATTGAAAATTCATTTGACATATAAATTTACAGAGAGATGCAAAATTTGTGTGACATTTGTTCATTCATAGGTTTGTATTTCATTCATTAACACATTTATCCATATACCAAATGTGTTTTCACTATACAAAATGCGTCCTAATTCACTTCGGGTTTCCTTAAATTTTGAGTGAATTTGGGCATTTTTATCTGGTGAAATTGTTTAACTCCCTATTGAATAGGGACCAGTTGCTATGGATAATAAATTGTTTCAATAATACCTAGTGAAACAAGGTTACTTTTATCTGAAATATAAATTTATCAAGCCATTCACTTGTTAGTTAATTAATTAACCAACATGGAAATCAATTAAAATTTAATTATTTAATATATAATATTATTGATAATTTCATGATTTTTTCCTATGATTTATTGACACGTGTCACTATTTAGGCTAGGTTTAAAACCTAGCTTATGTAGGTAGGACACATAATCAACCTAGGCACCTATTTTAAGAATGAAATAGAAAAATATTCGATCAACATACCATTGTTGACCACACAACACCATTCATGAAGTTTGATCCTTTTACTTTTAGAATGGAAGCAAACACCCTTACCATCAATCCACCCCACTTGTTGTGATAATATGTTACATTACATTTTATGTATCAAATACTTCAATTTAAACATTACAAAAACATAAACTTTGAAAATTCATATCGTATTGAGATTTTGTTCAAATGAAATGATTCGAGTTTTTATTTATTTATTATATTTTTTATATTTTTAAAATTTTCAATAATGTACATAATTACATTTATTTCCTTTTGAAAGTTTAAAATAATTTGAACAAAAAAAATTTGAATATCATTATTCAATAACATTTCAATAACCATTTTTTTGAATTAAAAAAAATGGACAAGATTTGTGGTAATATATGACTATTGGTGGTTATTAATTGTTATTATATTAGTAGTTATTCGTGGTTATTATATTAATGGCTATTTGTGGATATTTTGTTAGTGAATGTTGGTGGTTATTAATGGTTATTGTATTAGTGGCTATTGGTGAATATTATATTCATGGATATTGTTGGTTATTAATGGGTATTATATTAATGATTATTGGTGGATATTTTATTGGTGGATATTGGTGGTTATTAATGTTATTATATTAGTGGTTATTGGTAGTTATTTTATGAATGGATATCGATGGCTATTAATGGTTATTTTATTAATGGTTATTAGTGGTTATTGTATTATAATTTATTGTTGGTTAGTATATGTTATATTATGATTATTGGTGACTATTGTATTATAAATTATTGTTGGATATTCTATGTTATAATATCATCAACTATTGGTAGTTGTTATATTGTAAGGTATTTTAAATTATTTTCCATAGGTCATTATTTTATATTCTAAATTATTTTACATTAAATCATTATATTTTATTTAAAATTATTTTAAGTTATTATACTCATGATAAAATAATTTATAATAACATAAAGTAAAATGACCTTGAATAACTTAAAATATAATTTTAAATAACATATATTAATTTCAAATAAAATAACCTAAGGTATAACTTAAAGTTAGTTGAATAATTTAATTTAAAATAACTTAAAAGCTTGTAATAATCTAGTTAAAATACCTTAAAATAAAATAACGTATAATAGTTTAAGGTACAATAATTTATAGTAGCCTATAATAACATAAGATATAAGTTAGAATAACTAAAATAGCTTAAAATAATATAGGATATATCATGAAGTAACATATATATAATATTTTTTAAAAACATATAAATAAACCTATTTACTATAATAAATTATGATAGTGAATTATGTTAACTAATAATGAAACATGATGTTTACATACTGATATTATAGTGAAATAACTTTCACTAGGGTGAAATTAGTAAAATCCAATGAAATTATTTCACTTTAAAAATCCCATAGTGATTTAAACTAGTAAATTACACCCCATTTTTGTAGTAGTGTTTCTATGCATGATATTCATGTGTAAAATGTATGAACTTATGATTCAATGAATAAACTTTGCACAATTTTTATGATTAATTTGTCGCATATTACATTTGTGATGGTTGAATATTTCCCCACCCTTTTCCAATTTCAAAACACATGTGAGTTGTCATTGATCATTATTTGTGTTGCAACATCACCTTCACACAATTCTTAAACACCCCAACAAAATATATTCATCAACCTAGGACCAATTCTTTATAGTGATAAAATTTCAACTAATGGACATGTGGCACAATGGCTATGGTCAAGTGTGAATAACACAATTGTTGAAAGTGACAATTTGGATTAAGTTTTTTATGCCCAATTATAAAATACCAAAAACTATTTGGGCTTTGTGTTGTTTGGAACTAGTGCTAATAATCAGTTAACAAAAGGTCAAAATATTATTATATTTCAAATTTATAATTTATCTAGAAGATAAATTATTATTAAACATTAGCAATGGGACATTACATAAATTATGCATGAAATCAAATCCATCTTCATTAATTCTAAAATATGAA
>Ga0209208_10012115_pt1 | contig 10970 bp, 12 predicted proteins | sample S1TSphfallax_3_FD_187694 | JGI IMG/M metagenome (GOLD analysis project Ga0209208, IMG submission 187694) | Host-associated microbial communities from peat moss isolated from Minnesota, USA - S1T2_Fd - Sphagnum fallax MG (SPAdes) (version 2) | ecosystem: Host-associated > Plants > Peat moss >... | reverse complement strand
GGCGAGGGAGTCGAGCGCCGGATCGACGGGGTAGGGGATGCGTACCAGCGGCACGCGGCCGCGGCCGCGTTCGAAGCGGGCGCCGAAGACCGGGCCGATCAGCTTGGCGCCGGTATGCTGGGCGATGCGCCAGGCATCCAGCAGCGGGGCTTCGCGCAGGCCGCCGCCGCCGACCAGCAAAGTGGTGGTGGCGCCTTCGCGCAGCAGGCGGGCGGCGGTTTCGATCGCCTTGCCGTTCACCTGCGGTGGCGGCGGGGCCGGGCGCGCCTTGGCGGGCACGCCGCCTTCATCCCAGGCCGTGTCAGCCGGCAGGATGAGGGTGGCGACCTGGCCGGGATAGGTGTTCGCCGCCTCGATCGCGGCGGCGGCGTCGGCGCCGACTCGGGTCGAGTCGGCGGCGCTGCGGACCAGTCCGGAGACGGGGCGCGCCCAGCCGGTGGTGTCGTCCGTCAGCGGCGCGTCCAGCGGGCGGTGATAGGTCGCCTGGTCGCCGACGATGTTGACGATGCCGGAGCGCGCGCGCATCGCGTTGTGCAGATTGGCCAGGCCATTGGCGAGGCCGGGCGCGCAATGCAGCAAGGTTGCCGCGGGTTTGCGGGCGATGCGCCAATAGGCGTCGGCGGCGCCGGTCACCACGCCTTCGTCAAGACACAGCACGCAATGCATGCCGGGGATGCGGTCGAGGGCCGCGACGAAATGCATCTCGCTGGTGCCGGGATTGGCGAACACCGTGTCCACGCCGCTTGCCAGCAGCGTGTGAACCAGACTTTCCGCGCCGTTCATTCGATCTCCTCCACCCGCCGCGCGGGGCTGGGGATAAGCATCCCCGTTATACATTAATATCCACAGCGTTGTTGGCTGTCGCGACTCCGCGCCCCGGTTTACCACCAGCGGGATGAACTCGATTGATAGCCCACTTCTCGGACTCTCCCAACGCCTGCCGCCGGCCAATCTGGAGGCCGAGCAGGCGCTGCTCGGCGCGCTGCTGGCGAACAACAAGGCCTATGAGCGCGTTTCGGAATTTCTGGCGCCAGAGCATTTCGCCGACCCGGTGCATGGCCGCATCTACGCCGCCATCGCCAGGCGCTGCGAGGCCGGGCAGATCGCCGACCCGGTGATGCTGCGGGCGGAGTTCGAGAATACCGGGGCGCTGGCCGAGGTCGGCGGGACGGCGTATCTGGCGCAGCTGCTCTCGGCGATGGTCGGCATCATCAATGCCGGCGATTACGGCAAGGCGATCCATGACGCCTGGATACGGCGGCAGTTGATCGATATCGGCGAAGTTACGGTCAACCGCGCCTTCGGCGGCGAGCCGGAGCTGGATGGGGCCGGGCAGATCGAGGCGGCGGAACAATCCTTGTTCGACCTCGCGACCCGCGGCGGGCGCGACGGCGAGATGATCAGCTTCGAGAAGGCGCTGGCGGCGGCGATCGAGGTGGCGGCGGCGGCGTATCGCAACCAGGGCTCGGTTTCCGGGCTGGATACGGGGTTGCGTGATTTGAACAAGAAGATGGGCGGGCTGCACCCATCCGACCTGGTGATCCTGGCGGGGCGGCCGGGCATGGGCAAGACGGCGCTGGCGACCAAGATCGCCTTCGGCGCCGCCAAGGCGCTGCTGGCCAATGCCAGGCAGGATCATCCGAACGCGATGGCCAAACAGGTGATCGCGATTTTTTCGCTGGAAATGAGCGCCGAACAACTGGCGACGCGGCTGCTGGCGGAGGAGGCGCGGGTGTCCGGCGACAAGATACGGCGCGGCGAGATCGGGCAGCGGGATTTCGACAATTTCGTCCGGGTGTCGCGGGAGATTTCGCAATTGCCGCTGGTGATCGACGATACGCCGGCGCTGACGCTCTCGGCGCTGCGGACCCGCTGCCGGCGGCTGGAGCGGACCAAGGGGCTGGGGCTGATCGTGATCGACTATCTGCAGCTGATGCGGCCGGCGGCGGGTACCAAGCCAGAAAACCGGGTGCTCGAGATCAGCCAGATCACCCAGGGGCTGAAGGCGATCGCCAAGGAGCTGGCCGTGCCGGTGCTGGCGCTCTCGCAGCTCTCGCGCGCGGTGGAGAGCCGGGAAGACAAGCGGCCGCAGCTTTCGGATTTGCGCGAGTCGGGGACGATCGAGCAGGATGCCGACGTGGTGATGTTCGTCTACCGGGACGAGTATTACATGCAGCAGAAGGAGCCGAAAATCGTGGCGTTCGATAATGACCAGAAATTCCACGATGCGCACCAGAAATGGCAGAGCGATATGAGTGCGGTGTACAACAAGGCGGAGCTGATTTTGGCGAAGCAGCGGCACGGGCCGACGGGGAAGATTGATTTGTTTTTCGAGGGCGAGTTCACGCGGTTTGCTGATCTTGATACCGTGCATGGGTGAGAAAGGAAGAAAGGGAAGCGCTTATTTTTTGAAAAAAAGGCTCCCCGCCTGGGGAAGCAAAAAACTTTCGGTCCTTGGGGGCTTTGGCAACAGCGAGCCAGCGCCCGCAGGAGCGAAAGTTTTTTTGCTTCTTTTTTTTCAAAAAAAGAAGCGCTCGCTTTCATGACCAGCCCCCCAGCTTCCCTGCTCGAAATCGACCTCGACGCCATCGCTTCAAATTGGCGCTTCCTGGCGGCCAAGCATTCAGGCGCCACCGCGGGCGTTTTGAAGGCGGACGGCTACGGGCTTGGCGCGGCGCAGGTCGCGGCGGCGCTGTACGCCGCCGGGTGCCGGCATTTCTTCACGGCGCATCTCAGCGAGGCGCTCGCCATCCGCCCGCTGGTGCCGGACGCGCTGGTGGCGGTTCTGCACGGTATTCTGCCCGGCGAGGCGGGGGTGTTCGCCGGCGAGCGCATCACGCCGGTGCTGGGCTCGCTGGCCGACATTGCGCGCTGGCGCGCCGAGGCGGCGGTGCAAGGCGAGACCTTGCCGGCTTTGCTGCATGTGGATACGGGCATGGCCCGCACCGGGCTGGCGCCGGCGGAGGTGGACGCGGTTCGCGACGACGCCTCCCTGCTGAATGGCATCGACGTGCAAATCCTGATGACGCATCTGGTCAGTGCCGAGCTTCCTGATGACGAGATCAATCAGCGCCAACTGGCGCGCTTCGCCGCGGCGAAGACGCTGTTTCCTACCGCGCAGGCGAGCCTTGCGAACTCCGCCGGCCTCTTCCTCGGCCCCGATTTCACCGCCGACCTCGCCCGCCCCGGCGCCGCGCTTTACGGCATCAACCCGACGCCCTGGACGGCGAACCCGATGCAGCCGGTGGTGCGGCTGACCGCCCGTGTTCTGCAGATTCGCGAGATTGGGGCGGGTGAGACGGTGGGGTATAACGGCACCTGGACGGCGCGGCGGCCGAGCCGCATTGCGACCGTCCCGGTGGGTTATGCGGACGGGTTTTTGCGCAATCTGAGCAACAACACCTGGGCCACCTTTGGCGCCGCGAAGCTGCCGCTGGTCGGCCGCGTGTCGATGGACCTGACCACGTTTGACGTGACGGATGCGCCTGAGATTGAAGCCGGCGACGCCCTGGAACTGATCGGGCCTGGCCACGACGCGGATGCGCTGGCGGTGGAAGCCGGCACCAATGGCTACGAAATCCTGACCTCCCTGGGCCGCCGGTACCAGCGGCTTTATAACAGTAAGCAAGCGCCTCTTTTTTGAACAAGCCGGCCGGCCGCAAATCCGCGGTGTTTTGCGCCGCCGGCGCCAAGGCCCAGGGTAAACGAAAGTTTTTTGCCGGTTTTTTTCAAAAAAGAAGCGCTTTCTTTCCTGCGCCCCCTTTTACGTCTCCTTCCCTTGCGCCGCCGTTGCCGGTCTTGCAGAAGGTCTTGGCGATCGCTTGTGCCACCATTGGCTGCGCCTGAAGGATTGAGACCGGACGTATGAAGCCCATTCTGGACGTGGTCGCGGGGATCGGCGGTGCCGTGCTGAACGCGCTCGGCTTTGTCGGCGAGCTCAGCCGGTTCGCGGCGAGCGGGCTGATCGGAGTTTTCCTGCCGCCCTATTATCCGCGGATGGTCGGGCGCAGCCTGATGGAGATCGGCTTCTATTCGCTTCCCGTGGTCTCGCTGACCGCGTTGTTCACGGGCATGGTGCTGGCGCTGCAATCCTATACAGGGTTTTCGCGGTTCAACGCTGAATCGGCAATCGCCAGCATCGTCGTGCTGTCGGTCACGCGGGAGCTTGGGCCGGTGCTGGCGGGGCTGATGGTCTCGGGGCGCGCCGGCGCCGCGATGGCGGCGGAATTGGGGACGATGCGCGTGACTGACCAGATCGACGCGCTGACGACGCTTTCGACCGATCCGATGAAATACCTGGTGGCGCCGCGGTTGCTGGCCGGGATCATTGCCATGCCGCTGCTGGTCGTGATCGCGGACATATTGGGCGTTATGGGCGGTTTTTTGGTCGCGAGCCTGAAACTTGGCTTCAACCCCAGCGACTATCTGATCAACACGTTCAGCAATCTGCGGATCGACGACGTCGTCTCCGGCCTGATCAAGGCCTGCGTGTTCGGCTTCATCATCGCGCTGATGGGCAGCTTCCATGGCTACCGCTCGCGCGGCGGCGCGCAGGGCGTTGGGGCGGCGACCACCTCCGCGGTGGTTTCCGCCAGCATTCTCATCCTGGCGGTGGACTATATCCTGACCCAGCTGCTGTTCATCAAATGACCCCGAAACTGCGGATCAGCGGCCTCAAGAAGGCGTTCGGCGACAAAAAGGTGCTGGACGGCGTGGACCTGGAGGTGATGACGGGCACGGCCATGGTGGTGATCGGCGGGTCCGGGACCGGCAAGTCGGTGCTGCTGAAATGCATCCTTGGGCTGATCACGCCGGATGCCGGAACCATCGAGATCGACGGCGAGGATGTGCTGAAGGTCTCGCGCGGCCGGGCGCGGGAGCTGCGCCGGCAGATCGGCATGCTGTTCCAGAACGGGGCGCTGTTTGACAGCCTGCCGGTGTGGGAGAATGTGGCGTTCGGGCTGCTGGCCGAGAAGAAGATCAAGCGGCGCGATGCCCGCGCCAAGGCGATCGAGGTACTGGCGCAGGTTGGGCTGGCGGCCAATGTGGCTGATTTGCCGCCGTCGGAGCTCTCGGGCGGGATGCAGAAACGCGTGGGCCTGGCGCGGGCGATCGCGTCCAATCCGAAAATCATGTTTTTTGACGAGCCGACGACGGGGCTTGACCCGATCATGGGCGCCGTCATCGACGGGCTGATCGTTGATTGCGTGAAGCGGCTGGGCAGCACGTCGATCGCCATCACGCACGACATGGCGAGCGCGGTGCGGATTGGCGATAATGCGGCCATGCTGTTCGAGGGCAAGATCGTCTGGACCGGTTCGGCGCAAACGCTGCTGGCGAGCGATAATATCATCGTGGACCAGTTCACCCACGGCCGGCGCCAGGGGCCGATACAGATGGCGTTGAGGAAGTAAGGCCAGGCAGGCTCTGCCCGTGGCCTTCCTTACTTATGCGCCACACGTATCGGTGATCTAACTGGATCGTGAGTTATACTGGGCGCGGTTGGGACTAAGTTATGCCGCAACGCAGCATCCCGTTGCGGTTTATTAAGGAGTAGCTATCATGAAGACGATCGCTCTGGTTATGGCTCTTGCCTTTGCCGCGCCGCTGGCCGCCACCGCCGCGACGACGGGCAACGCAAATCCCCAGCAGACGCTGCAGCAGAAGATGCAGTCCACCTACCACACCTCGTTCCCGAACAGCGGCAACTAATCTCCGCTTCACGGCGAGACTGCAAAGGCCCGGGCGAAAGCCCGGGCTTTTTTCGTGGCGCCGGCTGGTTCAATCAACTTATGGATCATAACAGTTCTGCATGGCGCGGCGTTCTAACGGCGCCGTTTCTTCCCAAGTAGGTTGCAGCGACGAAGACGCCGCGAAACAAAGGAGCTTAAGATGAAAAAGACAATCGCGCTGTTGATGGCCCTGGCCGTTGCCGCACCGTTTGCGGCCAGCGCCGCGACCACGCAGAGCACAAACCAGCAGGGTTATACCGGTTTTGCGCAAGGCCGGCAGGCGCCGGTTTTGAACGATGGCCCGAGCACCGGCTACAACAGCAACGGCAATCGTTAAATCGACACGACGAGAAACAAGCCCGGGCAAGACCCGGGCTTTTTTCTTGGGCTGACTTATAATTAAAACGCATCAGTGATCTAATAGAGTCACACGTTCCGCAGTTTATCGTATGAGACTAGATTGCCTTCATCGCAGCAAGGCGCTGCGGCAACATCTCAAACAGGAGTTAGTCCGATGAAAAAAGTGATCGCCCTCGTTACCGTTCTGGCCTTCAGCGCCCCGCTGGCCGCCATCGCCGCCAGCCCCAGCACCGCCCAGAACCAGCTGATCCAGAAAATCGAATCCACCTACCACACCTCGTTCCCCACCACGGCCCAGTAACCAGCGTCGTTCGGGCCGGGTGGCGGGTTGAGACAGTAAGTAAGTAAGGCCAGGGGGCTCTGCCCCCTGGACCCCCGCCAAGGCCTGAGGCCTTGGAACCCCAGCCAGTATCGGGGTCTAAGGGCTCAGCTCTTAATGGAAGCCAGGGGACAAAGCCCCCCGGCGTTGCTTCCTTTACAACCCCGTCCACTTCGCCTCGAACACCCGGGTTCCTGGCGGTGGTACGTAGGTTTCGGCGGCTTTGTTGTCGCTTAGGCGCAGGGCGTTCAGGGAGATGATCAGGGCTGCCGTGTTCATCATGCCAGGTGGGATCCACTGGATCAGGCCGCCCAGCATCTGGTCGTAGGCCGGGCTGATGCTGGGGTAGATGCGGCCGCAGATTGTGTAGAACGCGTACAGATCCTGGCTGGTCAGCGCGATGTAGGAGCTGATGGCGATTTGCGGGAACATCACCAGGAATCCGGCGCCGGCGCGGAACAGATAGGAGAAGCGGCTGGGCGGCTGCGGCCGCGGGTCGAGCACGACCAGCCAGAAGATCAGTCCGCCGGTCAGGCAGGAGAGATTCATCACCGCGTAAAGCGTGGGGTTGATCATGGCGGCGAAGTGGATGTTGGGGATCAGCCAGATATCGGACGTGATGAGGAACAGGATCATCGCCGGGATCGGGTGGAACATGAGCCTTCCGATCTTCGCCATGGTCTTGCTCCGGCAGGCGGCGACGATCCAGACCGGGGCGCCGCGGGCGAGGATGGCGGGCATCCAGCCGATGGCGATGCAGAAGGGGGCGGCCATGCCGATGACCACCGCCTGGGTGCGGTTGAGGAAGAACATGTGCTGGGTAAGGTATTCGAATCGCGTCTGCAGCACGAAGTAGATGGAGCCGATGCCGATGAGGAAGAAGATTTGCCTGGTGCGGCCTGGGCGCTCGGCAACCGAGGTGCGGGCCATGCCGCGGACATACCACAGCAGCAGGAACCAGGTGCCGAGGAACACCGGGGCGTTGAAAATGAAGGGGAAGAGGTAGGGCAGGTGGGCGGGAAAGCAGCGGCAGATGAGGTCCACCGCGATGGCGGCCGCGATGATGGCGATGCTGGCGCGGTCAGCCATTCAGCCGTTCCATCGGCACGCCGGAGAGGGCGCGGCTGGTGCGGATGGTTTGCAGGGTTTGCACCTTGGCCACATGCGGCGCCGCGGTCAGTCTGGCGGTGAGCTGGTTTTCATGCGCGGCGTCGCGGGCGACGAGTTTCAGCAGGAAATCGCCGCCGCCGCGGATCATGTGGCATTCGCGCACTTCCGGCCAGCCGGCGACCAGAGTTTCGAATTCGCTCAACACGCTCTGTTTCTGGCTTTCCAGGCCGACGATGACGAAAAAGGCGATCTGCCAGCCGAGCTTCTGCCCGTCCGTCTGCGCGTGGTAGCCCTGGATGTAGCCGGATTCCTCCAGCCGGCGGACGCGGCGCAGGCAGGGCGGCGGGGAAATGCCGGCGCGTTTTGCCAGCTCCACATTGGTCATCCTTCCGTCGGATTGCAGTTCCAGCAGGATGCGGCGGTCGATATCGTCAAGAAAAGCGGATTCGGCGTCACGATTAGGCATGGGGGTTACTAGCGTCCCTGTTGATTCGCGCAATATAATTGCTCATCTGAGAAACGCCACCGGCAATTGGGGTTTCGGCCCTGGCTTCTTGTAACCGGGATGGAACCACGGATATGCTGATTGGCCTAACGTATGGATTCTTGAGTCATGGGTGACGTGCAAAAGACCCGCGTTCTGATCATCGGTGCGGGACCGGCGGGCTATACGGCGGCGATCTACGCGGCGCGGGCGAATCTGGCGCCGGTGCTGGTCGCGGGGCTGCAGCCGGGCGGGCAACTGACGATTACCTCGGACGTTGAGAATTATCCTGGCTTTGCGGAGGCGGTGCAGGGCCCGTGGCTGATGGAGCAGATGTCCAAGCAGGCCGAGCATGTCGGCACGAAGATCGTGTATGATCTGATCACGCGGGTGGATTTTTCCGCCCAGCCGTTTCAGGCCTGGGCGGATTCCGGCGACAGGTTCGTGGCGGAGACGGTGATCATCGCGACCGGGGCGCAGGCGCGCTGGCTTGGGCTGCCGTCCGAGAAGAAATATTCCGGCGGCGGCGTTTCCGCCTGCGCGACCTGCGACGGGTTTTTCTACCGCGGCAAGCGGGTCGCGGTGATCGGCGGCGGCAATACGGCGGTGGAGGAGGCGTTGTACCTGACGCATCACGCCAATCATGTGACCCTGGTGCATCGGCGTAATTCGCTGCGCGCGGAGAAGATTCTTCAGGACCGGCTGTTTTCCAACCCGAAGATATCCGTGATCTGGGACCATGAGGTCGAGGAGATTCTGGGCACCGAGGCGCCGGCGGTGGTGACCGGCCTGAAGCTGCGCCATGCCCGCACCGGCGCGCCGCAGAAACTCGATCTGGACGGGGTGTTCATCGCGATTGGCCATTCGCCGACGACTTCGTTGTTCAACGGCCAGGTGGCGACGGATTCCGAAGGGTATATTCTGACGACGCCGGGGACGACGGAAACCTCCGTACCGGGGGTGTTCGCCGCCGGCGATGTGCAGGACAAGATTTTCCGGCAGGCGGTGACGGCGGCCGGCACCGGCTGCATGGCGGCCCTGGAGGCCGAAAAGTTCTTGGCGCGAATCCCGCTACGGGTGGATGAGGCAGCTTGAAATGACAGGGCAAAAAATGGACTGGGACAAGCTGCGGGTGTTTCACGCGGTGGCGGAGGCGGGCAGCTTCACCCATGCCGGGGATACGCTCAATCTAAGCCAGTCGGCGGTGTCGCGGCAGATCTCCGCGCTCGAGGAGGCGCTGTCCGTGCCGCTATTTCACCGGCATGCGCGCGGGCTGATCCTGACCGAGCAGGGCGAGGCGCTGAACCGCACGGTCCGCGAGGTGTTCGCCAAGCTGGCGATGACCGAGGCGCTGCTGGCCGAGAGCAAGGAAAAGCCCGCCGGGCGGCTGAAAGTGACCACCACCCACAGCTTCGGCGTCGCCTGGCTGGCGCCGCGGATGAAGAATTTCCTCAGCGCGCATCCGGACGTGACGGTTTCCCTGCTGCTGGACGATACGGATTTGGACCTTGCCATGCGCGAGGCGGATGTGGCGATTCGCATGCACCCGCCGCGCCAGCCGGACCTGGTGCAGCGGCATATCGGCGAGATGCGCTGGCAGATCTGGGCGTCGCCGGAATACCTCAAGGCGCATCCGGCGCCGGAAAAGGCCGAGGACCTGGACAATCACAAGCTGATCCTGTTCGGCGACCGCAAGCCGCCGGTGACGGATGTAAACTGGCTGGCCGAAGTGGGCCGCCGGGACGGGACGCCGCGGCGCGGGCTGATGGAGGTGAACTCCCTGCAGGCGATGCTGGCGGCGATCCGCGCCGGCATCGGCATCGGCGCGGTGCCGGATTACCTGGTGCCTGACCCGGCCGGGCTGGTGGCGGTCCTGCCGCAAATACCGAAACCGCATGTTGACATGTATTTCGTATATCCGGAGGAGCTGAGAAATTCGAAGCGCGTCTCTGTTTTTCGTGACTTCCTGGTTAAAAGTATTTCAGAACGTGGCCAGGAGCGGTCCTGAACCCAATGAAATCACTGAAAATCCCGCAGACGTTGCAGTGCAGTTACACGACAAATGGCAAGAATCAAATTTTGGGGCTTAATTATTTTTTTATGTGTCCTATATACAACAGCGTTAGGTCTTCCCAGACCTGACTGGGACTTCGGTCCCAACGTCTCCCAGACGTGAAGCCTCCCTGTTGACTTAACCCGCTGGCTTTTTAGCCGGCGGGTTTTTTTTCGCTTTTTCAGGGGGCTTCACGGTCTTCGGGCTGAATACGCAATAAGCCGCGCCGGCGCAATGCCAGCATTCCGGCGCGCGCGCCTTGCAAACGTAGCGGCCGTGCAGAATCAGCCATAGATGCGCGGGCTTCAGCATCGGCTTCGGCACCCGGCGGAGCAGGCCGTCCTCAACCCCCCGCGGCGTCGCGCCTGGCGCGATGCCGGTGCGGTTGCCGAGGCGGAAAATATGCGTGTCCACCGCCATCGTCGCCTGGCCGAAGACCTCGTTCAGCACGACATTCGCTGTCTTGCGGCCGACCCCCGGCAGCGCCTCCAGCGCCTCCCGGTTGCCCGGCACCTCGCCGTCATGCAGGTCAAGCAATTGCCGCGACAGCGCGACCACGTTCTTCGCCTTCGCCTGCCATAGCCCGATCGAACGGATATGCGCCGCCACCCCGGCCTCTCCCAGCGCGAGCATTGCCGCCGGGTCGGGCGCTGCCGCGAACAATTTCTGGCCAACCTTGTTCACCGCCACATCCGTCGTCTGCGCCGACAGCACCACCGCCACCAGCAGCGTGAACGGGTTCAGATAATCCAGCTCCGTCCGTGGGTCGGCGTTGCCGCCGGAAATTGCGGTCAAGAACGGACCGATATCAGCCCGCTTCATCAGCCTCGGCCTGGATGCCACTTAACGCCCCTTTAAAATAGCGCTTGCCGGCGCCTGAAAACGGGCGATGTATGCCGCATGGATGGAGTC
>Ga0209208_10012114_pt1 | contig 10970 bp, 3 predicted proteins | sample S1TSphfallax_3_FD_187694 | JGI IMG/M metagenome (GOLD analysis project Ga0209208, IMG submission 187694) | Host-associated microbial communities from peat moss isolated from Minnesota, USA - S1T2_Fd - Sphagnum fallax MG (SPAdes) (version 2) | ecosystem: Host-associated > Plants > Peat moss >... | reverse complement strand
AGTCAAGGCTGAAATAGGAAAAAAAATAACTTTTCAATCTGCTAAACTTTATGGCCTTGTATTGGCCCCAAGGCTGGAAAAAGGATACCATCAAATTTGGGAGGCCAATTCGCAACCCTCGGGGCCAATGTTCCAGCACTTATTAATATCCTGACGTCAATGTTTTAGCATTTATTAGTAAATTGCAGCCAATTTGCAACCCAAAATGCTCAAAGTTGGCCCCCAGTTTTTTTGGCCATGGCTCCCTGTGTAAAGCAGGCCTTAGTGTCCAAGCTACCAAGGTACTATGGTATGTGTTGAAAGAGTAGTTGGTAGCATCTTCCAATCCCCCTTTCTCATTTGTACCTGATCTTCTATCGACCCACATCTAAAGAGTAAGACAAAATTTGAACACCCCATACGTTTGAATATATTTCCCCCCTATCTCCAACTTACTATCAAGTTCCTATGCTTTGTTTTTTGGAGAAAATCTGCATATTGGGTACAATTTTTTTTGGAATTTTATGTAAATTTTCATATTTTTAGTGTAAATTTGAAACAAATCGCCAAAATTGAAAAAACCAAAAAACTGAAAATATAGCACAATTTCCAACCCTGTCCAACCCAAATAGCTTTTTTTGACCAACAACAAAATATGAAAACAAATGTTCTTGAGTCTTCAGAAGGACTAAGGATATAAAGCTTGGAAATTTTAGGTGTAGGGTAATATCCTGGTCATTTTATTTTATTTTTTCGAAATTTCAAATAGTTGCAAAAAAAAAAAAGGTGAAGAAAGTATTATTTTGCAAGTTACTTTGTGAAAACTAAATGTAAAAGGTATCAGAAAGTTCTGATACTCATTTAACACTTCTTGAACCAATGTTGGGTGGTTCTCACTTTTTTCAAAAAAACAAAGACCATTAGTCCTAGTTTTTGAGAAAGAAGTTTCAATAACCAGTTTGATTGTTTTAATAATTTTTGTTCAAGCTCTAGAGAACTGGCTAGGGTATAAATTTTTAAAATGTTTTCACGAAGCTAATCTCAAAATGTCAGTTCTCATAATGTTAAGAATAGTCAAGTATCTAATGAGGTTTGCACGAACCCCTATATCAAAGTATTTTTTTCTTTTTATTTAACAAAATGAGAATTTTTCTGTTAAACCTCTGCAACTGAAGAGTAGGAGCCAGAGTGAAAAACAAACAAACCAGCTAAGTAAACACTTTTACCTCACCCCAATGAGACTTTCAAAAGATACAAAGTGGTTGATCCTGGAGGAGTACCTGAGCATGCCAAGTGCGGGCTTGGTTAATTGTCAATGGTTATGTATAGCTTAGGATCTCCTTCAGGAAGGATATTAGCTGATGGACTCAATCATTGAATCCTTTTGATTTGAATCTGTTCTGTCTTGTGCCACAGAGGGACCTTCCTCCAGTGCTGCTCAACATGATTAAGGATGGCATCAGCTGCCGGTTCCTCAATTTTGCAGTGCATGTCATGCCATTACTCTCTGGGACCTCCAGCATCTGCCATTGCACAGTGCAGCCGAGTGTGTTACCTCCACTTTTCTGCCCAACATCGGATACAGCCAGAACCAAGTGCACGTGAAGAGCAATGACAAGACTGTGCACAACAAAAGTGTTTAGGGAGCATCTGGAATTGGTAGATTGTCTGATTGGAATGTTTAGATTTTGATAGACATAAAATGCATCTGGAAGTTGTTCTGTTCTTTTATGAAGAAGCTGTTTGTTTTTCGTTGTTTAAAAGGACTGAGCTTTGAGCAACACTCATATTCCTGGATTAGTCAGGCAATTAAGTACTATTTGTTGACAGTAGAAGCTTCCCCCAGCTTCAGCAGGTTGGCATTCAAGAAATGGCATAGTAATTAATAATTAATTATGCCGAAGGAATTGATAAGAAATAAGTGCACTAGGGTCATCCCCGAGCTTTGTACTCAAGGCTTAGGGTTTGTGCACTCACAAAATTCTCCAAGCTTGCTACACATCACCTCAGAACCCTTATTGTCATGCTCTGAATAACTTAGGTACAGTGTGGTTTGTAGAAGGGTTATACCTGAGGCAAATATATGGTGGCAACCATGTCTAAGAATAGAATATGCATGGAGCCAATGAGACAACTGAACATACACCCAACAGGGTTCAAATTTTTTTCCTTTGAGGTGGGGGGTGAGGTGGTGTGAGGATGGAATTTTATTTTTCTTGTGTTCCCATTATGTTCTCGTACGTAGGTTCCAAGAAGATAATATTGGGCAAAGCATATTGGACAAAGTGAGGTGCTATTGGGAACATGTTGAGGAACACATTGGGAACTTGGGGAACGTGTTTATCACTCAGTCAATTGGGAACATAATGAGAACTAGTTGTGAACACATTGAGAACAAAATAATCCCAAAAATTCAAACACCCACCCCCACCTTCCCCAAAAGAATAAAAACTGGTATATTTGGTGCATGTTCCATTCATCATTGGCTGAGCACAAATTCCAACTTTGTTCATCACCTATTTTGGCCTAGGCTAATGGCACGAATTTTGTGGAGAGAGTAACTTGTAACTTGTCAGGCCTATGCTATGAATAGGGTTTGAAAACAAATTATCGTTAAATTCCAGCCGGGTTAACCAATGGCAATAAACCATGGTATGGAATATTCACATAATCCTGGTCCTAAGTCCTGACCTCTGGCTATGCAAAAATTCTTATGGGAAGCTTATGGGAAGCGTTAAGAAATACAGGGTATACAAGCCAATGGTAATTGGTTTTTTCTCTTCCATAACCATGCACTCCATCTTTTGGTGTTGTTCAAGTACCTAGGTGGACCGGCTCTTGTATCGTTAAATCTTAAGAAAATTATAACCCACTTTGAAATTTCATCTAGTAGGTTATCAATCTAGTTGCAACTTCTCGTCTGATCCAAATTCAGAATACATGCTAGGAGTAAAACTTGAAAATAAAATATACATTTGTGATTCATGGTTGTTGTAAGTTCAATCCAAAATTCAAAGTCATTTCACAAAACAATGGTCCAAGAATCTTTTTGAATTTGGACTTGGCAAATACTCAACATGGGCATGCACTTCTAGTTAATAAAACAACCAAAAAAAAAGGGAGGGGGGAGAAGTAAAACCTAAAACCTACTTAGGTGATACAAAAGGCGATAAGTTAGGAGGGCATTTGATAGTTGACCTTATCCTCAATTTTGGTTTTGATCAACTTGTAGAACTCATCCCATTGTCTTCACATTAATTACAAATCATAAATTTCATTGTTGTGGAGATTCCATTCAAAAAAAGTTGGAAGAACTATGATGCAAGTTGAAAATGGAAAGACTCTTGGGCTTGTGTGTCCACTTGGCCATAGTATGTTTAGTCGCACTAATTATGGCTTTCAATGTGACTAAGCATATTGTGCCCATGTGAGATAACTTGGAAAAACACGTGGGAAAGTGACAAGTAGAGCACAATATCTCTAGTGAGGCTTGAAGAAAAACAAGTATACTACAAGAAGAATAATAAAAAAATTTATAATTTGGTGTTGTTTGTTGCTCAATGACTTGATATTTTTATTTTGCAACAAGTGGATGATGGCATGGATGTGGATAATTAACAAAAGAATGTGCAATTTACTACATTCTTCCACATTCTATAAAACATGTGACCCATGGTTGAGTATGAGGCTTTGAGGCCCCTATTTGAATGCTTGAAGATGAAGAATATGCTTTAAAAACATTAAATTCATGCTTTTGGGTGGGAAATTGACAAACACCTTCACCTTAAAGTTCTAAAGGCCTTAAAGGTAGCAATGGCAAAAGCTCAATATTTTTCCATCTCTTGTGACAAGGTGATTTCAATTGGTAATTAACAATGGTTGTCTAGCCACATTTACATGGCAAACAATTAGGTTTGCATATTGTTGTTATTTGCTTAGGTAGTGGATGGGTCTAATGTGAAAATTTTAATGGAATACATAATGGCTTTGTCCTTCTAAGAAGGAGGTTTGGATTGGGATGTTGTAGAAAAAAACTAATTGCTTTTGGTGCCAACAATGTGAATTTTTTCCAAGGTTTGAAATTTACTTGCGTCACAATTTAGATCTATGAATCCTTGGCTTTTTTTTAACTTGGGCATACATTGTGTTTCTCATCGTAGTAGTCTTGTACTATAGACCTTATTTACTTTTCCTTTGATACATCACACTAAAAAAACTCTTGTCCATTTCAACCATATGGTTACAACTATAGATGCGACTGATGTCCAAATCAACTTCTTTTATGACTATAGTTGGGTTAATCCTTTGTGTCATTTTAGTCATAAATGTGTGTAGTCATATATGTGACTATTATAATCACATATGCGATTACAATGTTGATATAATTGAATGAAGTCGAAAGTGTGACTATAATTTGTGACTATTACATGTTTGGATGAAAAAATAAAATGAAAATGCACATTTTCATCCAATATTGGGAATGGATCCTTGGATGGATGAAAATCTAGTTGTTTTTGCAACTAGTCATAATTGTTTTGCCAACTAAAACCAAAAAAAATTCCATTAACAATCTTTTGATACTTAAAACATATGTGGCATCTTTGGAAATTACAATATTTTTTTGATAATCAACTTGTGTTTAATTGTTTATTGGTATTTTTGTATTGTTTATTGACATTAACAATAGAAACTATTATATTTTTATTAAATATCTTAGATTTATGATCTATTTATAGATATTATATATGATGATTATTTAGCTATATATTATACATGTAAATTAAATTTTATTGGTAAAATTACAACTTATTATAATCATAATCAAGTATGGTATTTTTTAATCAAATAGAGGTTTGAGATGTCTAAGAAATATATCATTTATTTGATCATAAGACTTTTACCATAGTTTTAGATGAAATTTATATATTATATTTGTAAAAATATAAAACTCATAATTCCATCAAATTCATATATTATCTAACATTACTAAATGTGATTTAAATTAAAATCTAAAATATAAAAATATATATAGATCATAAATATTATAACTGATATTTTAAATATATATATTATTTGAAATGTGATAGATATATTATCCATTTATTAACATTATATGTGAATTAATTAAAATTATGATGTATTGTAATCACATTGTATAATATGTTTTCTTAATGAAATGAAGGATTAATACGTGGGAGATTATTTATTTATTTATTATTAAATATTAATCTTGAAATATTTTTCATTTATAAATCATGTGCTTGAAAAGAAAATTCCAGCAAATCATCATTGAAATGTAATTCAATTTAACAAAAAAAAATTAATTATTCAGATTAATGTACATTTTCGGAAAAAATATATATCTACAGTAGTCTCCCAGTTAAATACGCAACTTGAACCTACGTGGTTTATGCGTACTTAGCCGGTAGGTGCGTATTTTAGATTTGTCGCTCCCAAATAGCTTGCGTATCACTACAATGTCGAAGAAACCAAACGGAAAGTGTCTCAATGAGCATTAATGGTTTAGAAAAAAAAGTTATATTCCAAAGTTTCGACTCTCTTTATAAACATGCTCTCAACATTGAGGATCAGCTGTTCTGCTTTGAAGTTTAAGCAAAAGCAAAGAAAACATTCGATGACCTTAAGAAATCGTTTGAATCATTTTAGAACAAGATCCGAACGGTCGACCTCAAAGCCAAACACAAAAAACTTCAAAACTTACGCCAAATGATGATTAATGACAGGTTCAACTAATAAATCTTGAACCCTAAATTTTTTGCCAAAAAATGCGTACTTAACTGGGATGTGTACTTAAACAGGTGCGTACTTAAGTGAGAGACTACTGTAATCATGTATGTCATTGAAAATACTTTAAGAATCAGCTTAATGTTTTTGCATTTGGACAAAATATCAATAAAATATAAAATATTGAAATTGATGTTTGTGCAATGTTTAAAATCAAGTACGAGCAAATAAAATGCATTCCATTATATTTGTAAATCAAGTGGGGTGGTTTGATGCCAAATGAATTGATATCCATCCTTGGGGTCTAAGGATCAAACCTCACAAGTTACATAGTTGCGGTCAATGATGGTGTGTTGACTGTATGTACCCTACATAATTAAGTTACTTAATATAAGTGCCTACCTAGGCCCACCTAGATATCTAGATAAATGGCCTACCTAGCTACCTAAATTAGCTTTTTATCCTAGCTTAAGTATTGACATATGTCAACAACTCATACATTTGAAATTTATGAAATTATCAATAATATGAATTATTATATTGCATTATTATATAAATATAAATAATTTATTCAATAAATGTGATTTAAAAATATATATATAATCATTTAAATTGAATTTTAAAAAAATGTTGCCCAATATTTTATGTAGTCATATTTGTAGTTACATAATCCTATCACTAGTCAATGGATGAAAAATTGTAGTAGTTGCAAGTGATATGCAATTACAAAGGTGACTATACATGCCACATGGAGTTTTTTGTGATTGGTTGTCTTTTGCCACTTGTTGAAGATGACTATAGGGTTTGTAATTGCATGTGTCCATTATGACTAAAATTTTGTCTTTTGCAACTAAAATTGTAGTCATTTATTTTCAAATTTCTTCTAGTGTTAATTTGAAGGTTTACTTCAAGTTTTTTTTCAATATTTTTGCAAAAGTCCCAAGTGGCATTTGGAAGTCACAAAATCAATCAGCAACATGGAAAATGTGTAAGCTTTTAAAAAACATGAAAATGAAATGAATTTCCATGCTTAGCCTAATCAAAAAGGTCATGGTAATATACAAAACTCTTTTGGCAAAGATAAGCATGGACATGGGCTTAGATTTTCAAGTTGCAACCAACTTTGACCTCTTCTATCACCTTATTATATGTTGGAATTAATGCATAATTGATTAAATTTTCACAAGCAAAAGAAATTTTTGTGTGTGATTTTATTAATGTAGTCAAAATTTATCAAGAATAACTGTATTATTTGTGTGTTGATCCTACCACAAAATTTGGGTTAGATACATTCTATGAGTAGCATCCTTTGTTGGATTGTGTTCTTGACAACATTATTTGGTGGACACAACATTTTGGATCCTTTGTTGAGCATGTCCATTTTGATTTGAAGGCTAATCATATCTATTCTTGTTGCAATGACTAAGTGAGAAAGGACAAGGTATCATGTATTAAAAAGGAAGTTTGGGAGTATAGTGTGTGGTGTGGAAGTTACAATTACAAGTTTTTCACCTTCACCATAATTTACATTCTTTCCTTTTATGTTTGTTTTGTGCTTCATTAACTAGGTTGTTAAGTTTTTGTTGATTTCACAATGTGCATGCCTCTTTTTATTCTTGAATATTTTGTCTTGTCAATTTTTGTTTCAAGTTTGTTTTGTGTTAGCTTATTTTGCAAAACCTCCAATCTTAAGTGTTTGTTTATGTTTTACTAGGTGGGCTTTATTGTGGTAGAAATTGATGAATCATTCTAGGCAAAATTAAACAACAAATTCCCTTTGCATGGCATACTTGATGCATTTGACATCATATACCTACAATATTGGCTTCAAGATGTTAAAGAATCCTTTCCAAAACATCATGTTGTTTTGAAGCACCAATTTGCAAGTGCCCACATGCCTTTCCCAAAGAAGAAATGTTGTGCCAATTTTGGTGTTGGAGATTATTTCTAGTTTAACACTTGATTTGCAACAAAGAATTTTCAAAATCCCAATGAAAACCAAACATTAAATGCGATGAAAATTTCATTGGATTTCAACCTTGTCACTTGGTTGTGGCATATCATTTTGTTTTTTAAAGTGTTGTGCCACAAATTGTTCAAATATTTCAAACTTGTTAATATAGCAAATGTCATTGTTTCAAGGTGTGTCAAGGATGAAAGGTGCTTTTCAAATTTGATTTTTTTAAAAATCTAGCATTTGTAAGAAATTGAATCTTCATCTTCGCATGGTTATGAACATTTTTTGACAATAATTCTTAACATTAACTCAATTTCCTCACAAGGAAGCAATTATTTTTGGAAGAATGAATGTAAGCGATATGGTGATACCTAGGTCTATTATTGTATCCTTTGAAGTTTGGACATTGAAGCTTTCACAAATTTTGTTGATTAACCATTTTAGTTTTAATGATGTAAATCCATTTTGTGATTTTGTTGTTGGATTTTTAACGTTGGGCTTGGGCTACTTTTAACTTCAAACCTAAAACACTAAAAAAAAAATGCCAATTTAATTGAGTATAATTTGTGACTATAAATAAGTTGCAACTGACATCAACGATTAAGAATTTATTAGTTGGATAAATGAAATTACACCTAAGATCTAGTCATTAATGATGACTCACCATGATGTTAGCACATTTCACATGGATGATGTATATAGTCAACACACATGCTCCTATCCATTGACTATACATATTCAACTTGCAATTAATCGCCATTTTTGTAACAAACATATAACCCATTCACTAATTTTCACTTGGTAATATAATAAATTATTAATTTCTTGTAATTTTCTTTTGAAAATATAAAAAATCTTCATTGTCTATTTTAAATGATTTACAATTTCACCATGTTCATCATTGGAAATTTGTCACATTGAATAATTTGTTTTAATGGGATTAAATTTGCCACATGCCATAATTTGGATGTATTTCATGAAAATCAAATGAAATTTTGTTCAATTTTTAAAAAAATCAATATCTAGGTAGATAAATAGGATTAAATAAGTAGGTGTCAATTGAACCTACCTATCTAGGTAGGTTAAGGTGGCAGGTAAGTTAAAAGGTGGAAGCGTAAATATATTTATTTTATTTTTGGTTTAGTTTTTAGGCTTAAACCTTTTTGTTTGGCTCATTCCAAATGACACATGTTTTTAAATATGAAAATCTAGGACAAAACGCTCTCTTTGTATAAATTACAAGATGGAAATAAAGAACAAAACATATGGAATAAACTTTCCAATTAGAACTTAATTGCAAATCAAGTTGTAAATATAAAATTTATCCCATGTATTTTTTGTCTTCTTTTTTAAATAAAAATTCTAGGTAATAAATAATTATTTAAAAAATTAATTAATTAATTAACTAGCCATCAATTAATTACCTACCTACTGCTTATTATTACTAATTTGTTAATAGTAATATGTAATGGTTAAAATTAGAAATTTTAAACATATATTAACATCATTAACTCATTAGTTCATTTGTAACTATTAATAGTTGTTACCTATTGAATATATTACTTAATTAATAGGTAGCCTTACCTAATTAATTACCTACCTATTTACTTACCTAGCTTACCTAACCACAATATATATAAAATGTATATTTAATATGCCTTAAATACAACATAAATACACAATTCTATACATATATCCCTAATAAGTTTTCAAAAAACCTTAATATATTGCAAAATTATGAGTAAATAAGATAGAAATAACCAAGTTGCAACTAATTTGACATAGAGGCATATTCTCAAATGAAAAGCCCCAAAAACTAGTCAACAAGGAAGTTTTAATAATCACAACCTAGTCACATCATGATTGCAAGAAAATTAATAGATTGAAAAAGATGGTGACTAGTTGTAAAAATAACAAAACATAGTTGCAAATGACAATTAATCACATATGGTCACACATTAAATAGTTGCATAATGCAAGATTTCTTTTAGTGCAAGGAATTCTCAACAATATTTCAAGCACCCACATTGTTGCCAAATCCTTATCCATTTTGTGATTCTATCGTTGGATCTTTAATTCTAAGCTTTGGCTATTCCTATTTATGAGTTAAAAATCCATAATTCAAACTCAAGAGGTGTTCTCAATAGTTCTTCAAATGCATGCATTACTACCATGTTTTGATTCCCTATACCTTTGATTTTTTGGGGTTGATTTTTAGTTTTTGAATGTACATTATGTAATAAATTATAGCTCTAGAGTTTTTCTTCAATACGTATTACCAAGATTATAGACTTTGCAATGTAATGTTTTTGGTGTTTTTTAGAAGTTTTGAACTTCTACAGTGCAAACCATTTATGCTACATGATGTAGTTTAAAGCTTCAATTCCTCCATAAGTGACATAAATAACAGTTTAATGCAATGTACTTAGAAGTTAACTTACTATGATCTATCTATGTTGCAAATTTAACTTGTAACTTTTAAAGTAGGCTCACTGCTCGTAGCCCCACAAATGTTCAATTTGCTAAAATATGGTTGTGTTTGCATTTTTCTGCACATTAAAATTTGGAATTTAACATCTTTTATTTTAAAAATGAACACATAGCCTTCATTTTTCCACAGCAGAAAACATTTGGTAGTCTTGAAAAAAAAACCCATAATATGAAAAATATACAAAAGATTACACTGGTTTTTATGCTGTGGAAACCCCTGAGTGTCAAGGTTTACAGGAATCAGGTCCACGCTCCACTCCACCTCATGGGGCCTATATTCCCATAAAGCCCTCCCCCTTGGATTTTACCCTACATCAAAAGTATGATGCCCTTACAAGCAGCTGCTAATTTGGCAGGTTTGTATCTTCAACCCTAGAAGATCCAGATGGCGTAGACTAGATGGAACCTTAGTTAGAGAGTTGATCTCAAGCTTCTTCAGATATGAGGTGGGCAAGTCATTTCATGATGTCATAATCACCAACTTCAATCAGCGGTAAAGTGGTGAGCACTTAGAGCATCTCCACCCCACACCTGCCATCACCCCTTGTCATTAAATCTTGCAGCAGGATAGCGTGAATCCTGCTGCTCTCCTGTATTGATGTCCATTTTGCACTGGACATTTTAAGTTCTTTAAAATCTTTTTTCTACTATGGATTTGGACAGTGACTATTACTCGTCCAGATGTAACGACATAAATGGTCTTTGAGTATTTAAAGAGAATTTTATGACGTTTGTGGGTGGGGACAGTGATCATTAAACATTATTCTATTTTAAACTAAAGGAGTTGCTGGGGTGGAGA
>Ga0209208_10012113_pt1 | contig 10971 bp, 10 predicted proteins | sample S1TSphfallax_3_FD_187694 | JGI IMG/M metagenome (GOLD analysis project Ga0209208, IMG submission 187694) | Host-associated microbial communities from peat moss isolated from Minnesota, USA - S1T2_Fd - Sphagnum fallax MG (SPAdes) (version 2) | ecosystem: Host-associated > Plants > Peat moss >... | reverse complement strand
GCAAGCGGCGCGGGCGGAAGCCGCGCGGCTCGAAGCCGAGATCGCCTCGGCCGTCGGCCGCCGCGACGCGCTCGAGGCGCAGTCCTCCGCTTCATCGGCCGATCGCGAACGCGTCGAGGCCGAACGCGTGCAGCTGCGCGCGACGATCGCCCAGCTCGACGAACGCCTCGCGCCGCTGAGCGACCGGACCGGCGCCTTGCGCGACCGCGAGCTGGCCGCATCGGCCGCCGTCTCGGATGCGCGCCACGCGCTCGATGCGATCTTCACCGAGCTGCGCGCCGTCGAGAGCGCCGTCGCCGAGCGCGCGGCGAGCGAAGCCGAGCGCCGGGCACAAATCGCCGGCACGCGCGCCGACATCGATCGGCTCGAAGCGGAGCGGGCGCGCGTCGAGGCGGACCGCGCGAAATGCGCGAGCGCGGCCGATGCGGCGCGCGCCGGATTCGGCGAACGCGAAACGCTCATCACGCAGTACGAGGCCGAAGTCGCGGGGCAGCGCGCGCGCATCGGCGCCGCGCAAGAACGCGGCGACGCCGCGGCGCGGCGCGTGGCGGAGCTGCAGAACCGCTACCGCGAACGATCGAGCGAACTCGCCTCGGCCGAGTCGCGCCTGCATACGATCGAAGAACTCGAAGCGACGCTCGAGGGGCATGTTCCCGGTACGCGCGCCGTCGTCGAGGCGGCGGGCCGCGGCGAACTCTCGGGCCTGCTCGGCGTCGTCTCGAATTTGATCGACGTCGACGAACAGTATGCGCGCGCGCTCGATGTCGCGTTCGGCGCCGGGCTCTCCAACATCGTCACGGCGACGAGCGAAGATGCCGAACGCGCCGTCGGCTATCTGCGCGAACGCGAGAGCGGCCGCGCCACGTTCTTGCCGCTCGACACGCTCGCGGCGCGCGAAGGCCATGAGATCCGGGGCCTCGCGGGCCGCCCGGGGATCATCGGCTACGCCCACACGCTCGTGCGCACCGAACCGCGCTTGCGCGGGATCATCGCGTTTCTTGTCGGCCGCATCCTCGTCGTCGATGCGCTGCCGACCGGGATTCGGCTCGTGCGCGGCGAGGGCTTTCGCGATTCGATCGTCACGCTCGATGGCGAACAGATCCTCGGCGGCGGCGCGATCACCGGCGGCCGCAACCGCCGCGAACGTTCGATCCTCGCCCGCCGCGCGCAAGCGCAATCGCTGCGCGAACGCATCCCGGAACTACGCGCCGAGCTCGAGGCGATCGAACGCGACGGCACCGCTGCGAAGGCCGAACTGGACTCCGCCGCCCTCGAACGTGACGCCGCGACCAAAGCGGCCAACGACGCCGAGATCACCTTGCGCGACGTGCGCACGCAGCTGCAGTCGCTCGCCACGGAGATCGAACGGCTCGATAGCGAGATGCGCGCGGCCCACGAACGCGCGGCCGTGCTCGCGACGAGCCATGAGGACGCGACCGCGAAGCTGAGCGCGCTCGAACGCGTCGCCGACGATCACATGGATCTGACCGATGAGAAGGCGCGGCTCGAAACCGCGCTCGCCGACGCCCGCGCGCGGATCGCCGAGGTCGAAGCCGCCCAAGCCGCCGTCGCGAGCGAAGCCTCGGGCGTGCGCGAGGCGATCGCGGCGCTCGGCGCCGAGCGCGAGGGCAGCATCACGCGCCTCGGCCTGCTCGATGCCGACAGCGAGCGCGCCGCTGCGGCACGCGAACACATGCTCGCCGAACTGCAGACCTTGCGCGATCGGATCGTGACCCAGCAAGCGATGCACGCCCAAGCGGCGAGCGCGGTTGCCGAGGTCGATGCGCGCGTCGATGCGGCGCGCCGCAACCGCGAGACGACCGCCGACGCCGCGAACCAGCGTGAAGCCGACGAACGGATCGCGCAACACGAGGATCGCGAAGCGACCGCCGCCGGCGAGATCGCGCGTCGGCGCCTCGCCGAGATCGATGCCGAGCTCGGCATGCTGCAAACGAATTTCGCGCAGAACCCGGCCGGGGACGACGAGCAACGCGACGTGATCGAGCGCTACGCAAACGAAGACGATGCGGTCGTCGAGGAACTGCCGCGGCTGCGCGAAGAACTCGCCCGGCTCGCGAACGTCAACCTCAACGCCGAAGCCGATCGCGACGAGCTCGCCGAGCGCGAGAAATTCCTCCGTGATCAGCTCGACGATCTGGCGAAGGCGCGCGAGACGCTGCTCGCGACGATCAAAGAGATCGAGAATTCGTGCCAAGTCCAATTCAACGAGACCTTCGAGGCCGTGCGCGCGCGTTTCGAGGAGATGTTCGCGCGGCTCTTCCCGGGCGGCGCGGCGAAGATGTGGCAAACCGATCCCGATAATCTCTCCGATACCGGGATCGAGATCGCGGTTCAGCCGCCGGGCAAGAAGATGACGGCGCTGCCGGCGCTCTCGGGCGGCGAACGCGCGATGACGGCGGCGGCGCTGATCTTCGCGCTCATCAAAGTGCGGCCGTCGCCGTTCTATCTGCTCGATGAAGTCGACGCCGCGCTCGACGATGCGAACGTCGAGCGGCTCTCGGTGATGGTGCGCGAGGTTGCCGAGGCCGCGCAGATGCTGATCGTCACGCACAACAAGAAAACGATGGAGCTCGCCGAGCGCATGTACGGCGTCACGATGCAAGAGCCGGGCGTGAGCTCGATCATCTCGGCGTCGCTCGACGCCGCGCCAACGGTCGCGCATCCGGACATCGAGGAGACGCGGGAAGCCGCCATTGTCTGATATCACACCGACCACGGCGCTGCTCTCGGTCCACGACCGGACGGGCATCGTCGAACTCGCCCGCGTGTTGGTCGAACGCGGCGTCGATCTCGTCGCCACCGGCGGCACGCGCGCGTATCTCGCCGAGCACGGCATCGCCGCGCGCGACGTCGGCGACTTCACCGGCTACCCGTCGCTCTTCGACGGCCGGGTGAAGACGCTGCATCCGAATGTCTTCGGCGGGATCCTTGCCGACCGGCGCAACCCCGCCCACCGCGCCGAGGCCGCGCTCCACAACGTGCCGCTCATTGACCTGGTGGCGGTCAACCTCTATCCGTTCGAGGCGACCGTCGCCGACGAAGACGCCTCGCTCGAAGAGGCGATCGAGCAGATCGACATCGGCGGCGTGTCGCTGCTGCGCGCGGCGGCGAAGAACTACGCGAACGTGATCATCTTGAGCGACCCGGTGCAATACGAGAAGTACGTTGGTTCGCTCCCCGCGGGGCCCGATCTCGCGCAGCGGCGGCGCCTCGCGACGCGCGCCTTCGAGCGCACCGCGGATTACGACTCGGCAATCGCGCGGTATCTGGAATCGGGCTTGCTCTCGAACGAATTGCCGGGATCGCTCGCGCTCTCGATCCCGGTCGCGCAGCCGCTGCGCTACGGCGAGAACCCGCAGGACCGTGCGGCCTTCTATCTTGCACGCAACGCGAAATTGCCGGAGCAACTCTGGGGCAAAGCGCTCTCATATAATAATCTGCTCGATCTCGATGCGACGCTGCGGCTGCTCGTGCGCGCGCCGATCGGCCTGAGCGACGTGAAGCACCACGCGGTGCATGCCAGCGCCATCCGGCGTGCGGCGATCGTCAAGCACACCGTGCCGTGCGGCGTCGCGGAGCGGCCGATGGTGGCCACCGCCGTGCGCGATGCGCTCGATGCCGATCCCGTCTCGGCGTTCGGCGGGATCATCGCCGTCGACGGTACGATCGACCTCGAGGCGGCGACGGCGCTCGGCGAGTTCTTCCTCGAGATCGTGGCCGCACCGGACTTCGCGCCCGATGCGCTCGCGCTCTTACAGAAAAAGAAAAATCTGCGCATCATGCGCTACGCGCCCGGCATGCCCGAGCGCATCGCGCAGGAACTGCGCGTGCGCAGCGCCCTCGGCGGCGTGCTCGCCGAAGACGACGATCCGGTCGCCGATCCCGAGCGCTGGCGGGTCGTCTCGCAGCGCCAGCCGACGACCGCCGAATGGCGCGACCTCGTCTTCGCCTGGGACATCGTGCGCCACGTGAAGTCCAACGGCGTCGTGTTCGCCCATGACGGCGTCTCGCGCGGCATCTGCGCGGGCCAGACGAACCGCGTGAGCGCGGTCCGGATCGCGGGTGAACGCGCCGGCGAGTTCGCGCGCGGCGCCGCGGTGGCAAGCGACGGGTTCTTCCCGTTCGCCGACGGGCTCGAAGCGGCGGCCGATGCGGGCGCGGCCGCGGTGATCGCGCCCGGTGGCTCGATCCGCGATGCCGAGGTGATCGCGGCGGCCGATGCGCGCGGTGTGGCGCTCGTCTTTTCCAGCTACCGGTACTTCCTGCACTAAAGATGAGCCAACTCATCGGTTACATCATGCGCCTGGTCGGCTATGCGCTCGTGATCGGCATCCCGGCGCGCCTCGCGGAGTGGCTCTGGGAGCAGCGGCACCTCGATGCGGTCGATCTGCTCCAGGCGCCGCATGCAAACACGATCCTGGTGCTCGAGATCGCGCCGTTCGTGCTCGCGCTCTTCGGCTTTGGCCGCTTGCGCAACCTCGCCGTCTTCATCGCACTCGTACTCGACGGCGCCCTTCTGACCGCGCCGTTTGCCCTTGCCCGCCTCGCCGCCCCCGGGATGAGTTGATATGCCGCGCTTTCTGCACACCTCGATTTTCGTCAACGATATGGCCGAATCGATCGCCTTCTACACCGAGAAACTCGGGCTCGATCTGCTCGGCGGACCGCACCACTATCCCGGCAACGCCGACATGGCGTTCGTCGGCAAGAGTTGGGACAGCTACATCGAGCTCGTCTACGATCTGGAAGACCACGACCCGTACGCGATCGGCAACCGCTACGAACATCTCGCGATCGAGATCGACGACGCCGATCTCGCCGGCTACGTCGAGCAGCTCCGCGCCAAAGGCGTGAAGATCATCAAGGAGCCGAAGAAGTCGCCGGGCGGCACGCGCGCGATCGCCTTCATCGAAGACCCCAACGGCATCCCGGTCGAGTTGCTCGAGCCGCGCCCAGGACCGATTACCTAGGCGATGTTTGCCTGCCCCCATGTCATGCTGAGCCTGTCGAAGCATGGAACTGCCACCATCGTCTCACGCCCATGCTTCAACAGGCTCAGCATGACATTTGTGCTTGCCACGGGCGTGTGCGGATGAATCCGATCTCGGCGCCGCGCGGCACGAACGACATCTATCCGCCCGAGTCGGCCGCGTGGAACGCGCTCGAAGCGAACGCGCGCGAGATCGCGCACCGCTTCGGGTACGGCGAGATCCGCACGCCGATGTTCGAGGCGACCGAGCTGTTCGTGCGCGGCGTCGGCGAGACGACCGACATCGTCGAAAAAGAGATGTACACGTTCATCGACAAGGGCGATCGCAGCATGACGCTGCGCCCCGAGTGGACGGCGCCCGTCGTGCGGGCGCTCTTGCAGCACAAGCTGCTCGCGCAGGGACCGCAGCGGCTCTACTATATCGGTCCGTTCTTTCGCTACGAGCGTCCGCAAGCGGGGCGCTACCGGCAGGCCAATCAATTCGGCGTCGAGTGTTTCGGCTTCGCCGGCCCCGAAGCCGATGTCGAGGTGATGCAAATCGCGAGCGCCCTCGTCGCGCGCTACGGCATCGCCGATGCGCGGCTGCAGATCAACACGATCGGCGACGACGCGTGTCGCCCCGCGTATCGCGATGCGCTGCTCGCGCACTTCCGGCCGCATCTCGCGGAGCTCTCCGAAGATTCGCAGCGCCGGCTCGAACGCAATCCGCTGCGCATCCTCGATTCCAAGTCGCCGGCCGACGCGCCGTTCATCGCGACCGCGCCCACGTTCCTCGATACGCTGTGCCCCGATTGCGCGGCGCACTTCGCGCAGATTCGCGCGTATCTCGATGCGATGGGGCTCGTCTACGACGTGAACCCGCGGCTGGTGCGCGGCTTCGATTACTACACGCGCACGGTCTTCGAGATCACCTCATCGGCGCTGGGATCGCAATCCGCGGTCTGCGGCGGCGGCCGCTACGACGGCCTCGTCGCCTCGCTCGGCGGCCCCGCAACGCCGGCGGTCGGGTTCGGGCTCGGGCTCGAGCGCTTCTTGATGGTGGTGAAGGCGACGGCCGGCGATGCGGCCCCGGTGCGGCGCGGCTTTCAGGCGATCGCGCTCGGCGCGGCGGCGCGCGCGCGCCTGATCCCGATCCTCGCGGCGCTGCGGCGCATCGGCGATGCCCCCGCCTACATGGATTTCGCCGACCGCAAGATCGCCGCGCACTTCAAGGCCGCCGACCGCAACGGCGCCCGCTACGGGATCATCCTCGGCGACGACGAGCTTGCCAAGAGGGAAGTCGTGCTGCGCGATCTCGTCGCCCGCGACGAGCGGCGGCTCGTCCTTCACGCCGGGCCGGAAGAAACCGCGCGCGTGCTGGTCGAAGCGAGCCGGGAGTGAAGAAAAGTGAAGCCGCTCGCATTCGCGAGCTCGGCGAGGTCCTGCGCGAATTCGACCTCGACGCGATCCGGTTGAAGATCGGCGACGCCGAGTACGAGCTCGTCCGACGCGAGCCCGTCGCCGCGCCGATGGTCGCCGCTGCGCCTGTCGCCGCGCCCCCTCCGGCTGCGGCCGGTGCGCCGGAGGCGCCCGCCGCCCCGGTCGCCTCGGCGAGCGCAAAGAAGGTCACGGCGCCGGTCGTCGGCGTCTTCTACCGGGCGCCGTCGCCGGGCGCCGATCCGTTCGTTGCCGTCGGCGACCGGGTCGAGGTCGGCTCGACGCTCTGCATTCTCGAAGCGATGAAATTGATGAACGAGATCACCAGTGACTATGCGGGCCGCATCACGCGGGTCATCCCGGAGAACGGCGAGCTCGTCTCGCTCGGGCAAGACCTGTTTTGGATCGAGCCATGATCGTGAAAGACGTGCGCGGCAAACGCGACTTCACCGAACTGCTCGCCGACCGCAAAGGCTTGCTCGACGACCCCCGCTATCCGGGCCAAGTCGCCGCGATCGTTGCGGCGATGATCGCCGCGTTTCGCGCGGGGAAAAAAGTGCTCTGGTTCGGCAACGGCGGCAGCGCCGCCGATGCGCAGCATTTGGCGGCGGAATTCTCCGGCCGCTTCCTGCGCGAACGGCGCGGCTATCCCTCCGAAGCGCTCTCGACGAATACGTCGGCCGTGACCGCGATCGGCAACGATTTCGGCTACGAGAACGTCTTCGCGCGCCAAGTCGAAGCGTTCGCGCAGCCCGGCGACGTCGTCGTCGGCATCACGACCAGCGGTGGCTCGAAGAATGTCGTCCTCGGGCTCGAAGCGGCGAAGCGCGCCGGCGCGACGACGGTCGCGTTCAGCGGCAACGGCGGCGGCAAAGTCGCCGAGGTTGCCGATCTCGCGCTGGTCGGTCCCGACGGTTACAGTGCGATCGTGCAAGAAGTGCACATCACGATGGGTCACATCATCTGCGATCTCGTCGAGCAAGCCTTGATCTTCGAGCCGTGAAGCGCCCCGCGGTGTTTCTCGATCGCGACGGAACGATCATCGAAGACAAACGTTTTCTCGGCGATCCGGCCGGGGTCGAGATCTTGCCGACGGTCGTCGATGGCTTGAAGCTCCTGGCCGAGCACGGCTACGCGACCGTCGTTGTCTCGAATCAATCCGGGATCGCGCGCGGTTTTCTCGATCAGGAGACGGTCGTGCGCGTCAACGCAGAAGTCGCGCGCAAGCTCGGAAGCGACGGCGTCGCGATCGACGCCTGGTATTGGTGTTCGCACTATGATGACGGCTGCGCGTGCCGCAAACCGGCGCCGGGGATGATCGAACAGGCGCTGCGCGAGCATCCGTTCACGCTCGAAGGCGCGGCCGTGATCGGCGATCGCGGGCTCGATGTCGAACTCGGCCAGAATCTCGGCATCCCGGGCATCCTCGTGCCGAGCAAACTCTACGACTACGTCGGGCCCGAGCCCGATTACCGCGCGACCTCGCTGCTCGACGCCGCCGAATGGATCGTGCGCCGTGGAGCTTGAAACGATCGCGGCTCCGACCGCAAGCGACTTGCTCGCGCGGATGAGCGGCCGGCGCGTCGTCGTGATCGGCGACGTGATGATCGATGAGTGGATCTGGGGCAACGTGACGCGCATCTCGCCCGAGGCGCCGGTTCCGGTCGTCGCCGTGCGCGATCATTCGTTCACGCTCGGCGGCGCCGGCAACGTTGCGAGCAATTTGCGTGCGCTTGGCGCGAACGTCACGTTCGTCGGAGCGGTCGGCGACGATTCGGGGGCGGCGCGCGTGCGGTCGCTCTTCGCCGCGAACGACGTCGACGCGCGCGGCCTGGTCGTGCTCGCCGACCGGCCGACGACGCGCAAGACGCGCATCGTCGCCCACAACCAGCAAGTCGTGCGCGCCGATTGGGAATCGACCGCGCCGCTCGACGCCGCCGCCCACGACGCCGCGATCGCCTACGTCGAGGAAGCGATCCGCGATGCGGATGCCGTCGTGCTCTCCGACTACGCGAAGGGTTTTCTCTCGCGGCCGATCGTCGAGGCGGCGCTGGGCTGTCCGCTCGTGATCGCCGATCCCAAGCCCGAGAACGTCGGGCTCTACGCCGGCGTAAACTGCATCGCACCCAACGTCGCCGAAGCCGCGCGCGCGAGCGGCATCGCGATCGTCGACGATGCCTCGCTCGATCGCGCCGGGTGGGCGCTGCTCGAGCGGCTCGGCTGCCGGTACGTCATCATCACGCGCGGCGAGCACGGGATGTCGCTCTTCGGTCGCGACGGCGAGCGCGCCGATATTCCGTCGGTCGCGCGCACGGTCTTCGACGTCAGCGGCGCCGGTGACACGGTCGTCGCGGTCCTCACGCTCGCGCTCGCCGCGCGCATCCCGATCGAAAAAGCGATGCAGCTCGCCAACTTCGCCGCCGGCGCCGTGGTCGAAAAACTCGGCACCGCGACGGCGACGCCCGCCGAGATCATCGCGCTCTTGGAACACGATGCCGCCGGACGCGCCTGAGTTTCTCGGCGCGGTGCTGAGCCCGGATGAGGCCGCCGTCTGGCGCGCGGCGCAGCGCGGCGCGGGCAAGCAGGTCGTCTTTACCAACGGCTGCTTCGACATCGTGCACGCCGGCCACGTGCAGTATCTCGCTTGGGCGCGCGCGCAGGGCGATGCCTTGATCCTCGGGCTCAACGAAGACGCGTCGGTGCGCGCGCTCAAAGGCCCGCAGCGCCCGTTCGTGACCTTCGCGGATCGCGCGGCCGTGCTCGCGGGCCTGCGCAGCGTCGACGTCGTCGTCGGGTTCGCCGAGCGCACCCCCGAAGCGCTGCTCGAGCTGATCCGGCCGGACGTGCACGTGAAGAGCGCGCAGTACCGGATCGAGGAGTTGCCCGAACGCTACGTCGTGGAGAAATACGGCGGCCGCATCGTGCTCGCGCCGCACGAGGCGGGGAAGAGCACGACCGACCTCGTCGCACGCGTCCGCTCGCGGACATAAGATCGTGATCCTCGCGCTGACCGCCAACGGCCCGGGCGAATTCTCGGGCTGGGTGCGCCCGCTCTTGCACGAGCTCTACGCCCGCGACCCCGCACTCGACGTGCGGCTGTTTTTCGTCCCCGACGATTACGCGACCGGCCACGAGGCGAACGTCGCGCGCGAGCTGTTTCCGCAAGCGCACGTCTACGCTCCGCGCCACTATATTCGCTTCGCGCTCGGCGGCGCGCTCGACGGCTTGCCGCCGCGCGCGGATCGCGTGCACTATCTCGGTGGCGATTTGATGCACGCGGCGCGCGTCCACGCGCGGCTTGGTGGGATCGCGACCTCGTATAAGTTCTCGCGCAAGCGCTACGAGCAGCTCTTCGCGCACGTCTTCGCCGTCGATGCGGCGAATCGCACGCAACTCGAAAGCTGGGGAACGCCGGCCGAGCGGATCTCGATCGTCGGAAACCTCGCGATCGACGGCGCGATCGGCGAGGCGAGCGGCGCCTACGGCGATCCGCCCAGCGACGCGGCGGCGGACGGTATCGTGATCCTGCCCGGCTCGCGCAAGAACGAAGTCGCGAGCCTCTACAGTTTCTTCGTCGCGGTCGCGCTGCAGCTGCGCCTGCGGCTGCCGGAGGTACGCATCGCCTTCGGCCGCTCGCCGTTCACCACCGACGCAGAGTTGCGCGCGGCGCTCGCGAGCGGCGGCGATCCCCGCGCCTATGGCACGCGTTCGACGCTCTCCGCCGCGGGCGATGCAATCGAGGTCGAGGGGACGCGCTTCCCGTTGGTCCGTGCGACGATGCGAACCGCGGCGGCGGCGCGCCTTGCAATCGCGATCCCGGGGACGAAGGTGATCGAGCTTGCCGCAATCGGCAAAGCGACGGTCGTGTGTTTGCCGTTCAATGCTCCGGAGAAGGCCGTCATCAATGGTCCGCTGCAGTATCTCGGGCGGTTGCCCGGGATCGGTGCGCCGCTCAAACGCTCGGTGGCGCTGGCCGTCGCGCGCCGGTTTCGTTTCTTCGCCCAGCCGAACATCGATGCGGGCGAAGCACTCATCCCGGAACTCACCGGGACGCTGTTCCCGGCGCGCGTCGCCGCGGTCGCGGCGGAACGCTACGCCGACGCGGCCTGGTGCGCGGCGACGGGCGCGGAACTTCAGGCGCGCTATGCGGGTCATGCCGGAGCGGCGCGCCGGATGACGGCGGCTCTCCTCTCATGATCGAATTTTCCATCATCATCGCAACCAAAGATCGCGCCGCGCTGCTCGACGGCGCGCTGATGTCGCTTGCGAATCAGGTCGCTGCGCCGCCGCTCGAGATCATCGTGGTCGACAACGGCTCGACCGACGGCACGCGCGACGTCGTCGCGAACCACTCGGTGACGTACGTCTACGAGCCGGTGCCCAACCGTGGCCTCGCGCGCAATCGGGGCCTGGCGCTCGCGACGGGCTCGCACGTGCTCTTCATCGACGACGACGTCGTGCTGCCGCCGCACTTTCTCGCCGCGCACGCCCGCGCGCACGAACGCTCGATCGCGCCGCATGTCGTCTCCGGACCGATCCTCAAT
>Ga0209208_10012112_pt1 | contig 10971 bp, 7 predicted proteins | sample S1TSphfallax_3_FD_187694 | JGI IMG/M metagenome (GOLD analysis project Ga0209208, IMG submission 187694) | Host-associated microbial communities from peat moss isolated from Minnesota, USA - S1T2_Fd - Sphagnum fallax MG (SPAdes) (version 2) | ecosystem: Host-associated > Plants > Peat moss >... | reverse complement strand
AGATAATTTTTTAAGTTTTTTTTTAACAGAAATTTTAGTTTTTTATAGTATAAAATTTTTATGTTTTATTTATTTGTTTAAAAATTTGGGTATCACTTATTTAGTTAATTTTTATCGCATTAAATTAAAAAAAAATATTTTTAAAATAATTAAAGATTACTGAAATTTTAGAAAAGATTTAAACCCTAAAAAACGTTCAATTTTTAAATCAACTAAAAAGTCAGTTAAGAGTAATAGTAAAAAAAATCAAACTGTAAAAAATTCTAAAAAAAATTCTAAAAAAAAAACAATATATTCTTCGGAAAAATGTGCAAACTATTCTTCAAAAAAATATACAGATTACATAAATTTTATAAAACAACGCCAATTAAAAAAAAATAATAATAAATCTAAATCTAAAAATACAAAAAAAGAGACAAAACAAACAATTAAAAATAAACCAACGTCATATTATTCCATGAAATTTTCTATTAATTTTTATAATTGAGTAATATATTTAGATAAAAAACCAAACAATTCAATTTTTAAAATGTTTTTAAATTTTATACGTGTTTTATTTGTTTTTTTAGATTGTTTTCTTGTAATCAGTTTTTATTTACCAAAAAAACTTATACTATGAAAACCATTAAATATACGTATTCCTTATTTTAAAAAAATAATTAAAAATAAATAAATAAATAATAAGTGTTTAAAATTTTAAATTATTTGTATAACGTAGTAATGCTAATATACAATTTTTCTATAAAACGTGCTACATTTATTAAAGATTTTACGCTTTTTAAAGTTAAAATTTATTTTTTTTGAATTATTGATACTATATTTTTATTTATAAATAAAAACTTTAAATTCAAAAAAATTATTTTAAAAAAATTAAAACTTTCAAATTTATATAACGACGATAAGGCAAAGTTATATGTTCTAAATTTTTTAAACGATAGATGGCCATTTAAAAATGATTTTTTTGTTAATAAGGTCGAACAAGACGCTTTTTTAGATTCCTATTATATTTACTATAATAGGTATTTTAAAGTTTATGTTCCTTTATTAGATTTGATAAAAGTTACCTCTACACCTAAAAAACGAATATTTTTGTGGTCTACACACCAATCTGTTTTAAAAAAAAATAAAGAAGTGGAAGCCAAAATTAATAAAAAACAAAAAATTAAGTTAAGTTTTTTAGCACAATTAGATAACTTTAAACAAAATTCTATATTTTGGTTAAAAAGGTTTCCGATTTTTAACCTTTTTCAATTATTTTTATTATATACGTGATGTGCGTACCATTTTAAAAGTAAATGTTTCAAAGTATTAAATATATTTATGTTTAAAGGTTACTCTGCATATAAAGTTTTTAAAAATAACACCAAATATAATAATAAAAAAAATAAATCTTTTAATGATTACTTTATGGTAGGTTATTTTTCCATGTATTCTTTAAAAAAATTACAGTTTGCGCAAACTTTTAAAGACCATAAAGATGAAACCTATTATAATTATATACCCTTCTTTTTTTTTTATATTTTTAAATTTATAAAAAATTGTATAATAAGTTTAACTATAGTCTTTGTTTTTATCAATTATAGTTTTTTTATATTTAAATTTTCTTTTTTAAAAACCATCTCTTTGTGATTTCTTTTTGGATTTTTCACATTGTATTTATTTAGTACTTTTAACTTTTTTATAAAAAGATATAAATACGGTAAATACACATCCGCTATTCAACGTTTTTGAAAAAGGGCTTTTATGTGCTTTTGGCTCATTGAGGGTTTTTTCTTTATAATTTTAATTTACTATTTATTTAACGCAAGTGGTGAACCAATATTTGGTTATGATACTTTTGGGTTGTATACTTGACAATTATTATCAGTAAAAAATTTTATTTTTAATTCGTTTTTAATAATTCTACTTATACATACTTTTATATATTTACTTATAAATATTAAATATATTAGTTTACAAAAAAATATCTATTTTTTTCTTTTTTTAACATTTGGTTACTTTTATATACTTTTTAGCGAATCGTATCAATGTTATTATTTACTTAATTTTTATATTGAATACATGTGATTATATTCGGAAGATGATTCTGTTTGGGAGTTAACCCTTGATATACCCCGAACTCGAAATAAAAACCACTATATAACGTTTATTATTATTGCTAAATTTTGACATTATATATTTATTTTCATTTCTTGAATTTTTTTTTTAATGAAAACATTAGAATTAAACAGAATACGATACGCATTCTTATCTATGAATTTTCAAAATATAATTTTTTTTTATATAATGAGTTGAATATATTTGTATTCTTGGGTTAAGTGGATTTTAAGAAGATTTTTAGACCAGTCTTATTATTGATTTTTTACTTCATTTAGACCAACCACATTAAATATTTTAATTAATGATTTTTTTTTATACTTATTTAATGCATTTAATTTTCAAATAATAATAAAAAAATACAGATATAATTTTAATTTTTTTTACTTAAATTTTAAAAATAATCAAAAATATTCACCTGCTTTTCTTTTTAATCAAAGTGTAGTGTATGATTTTTTTTAAATTAAAAAATTGAAATATTTATTTAATGTTTTTTATTTTTTTATTTTTTTTTTATTTTTATGTTTAATTATACTTAATACGTGGTTTTATTCCATAAAAATACATATTTTCACTATTTTTATTGTTGTCTATATATTTGCTTACTACTTTAAAATTAAAACAAATTATTTTATAATGAATTTCTTTGCAAGCCTTTTAGTTTTAATTTTTTGATTTTTTTTATTATATTTTTGACAAATTACTTTATTTAACATAATCAATAAAATATATATATTTTATTGATTTAATCTTTATTTGTGTTATATTAATGAAATTATAAATAGCATATTTATATATTTATATATTTATATGTTTGAATCTTAAACGTTTACATATATTATTATTTGTAATAAATTAAACTAATTCTTTGGTACTGGATTCATTTAAAAATTTAATTAAAGCAATAATATTTATGGTATTTAAATTAATAATTAAACCCTTAGAGTATATTTTAACTCTTATAATAAATTTTTTTATCTCTAAAATTTCAAAGTTGTACAATAATATTACATTAAATTTTAGTGTTTTTTTTTCTAAAAAAATGCAACGTCTTATTATAATTTTTGATTCCAGAAAATTTTTACTAAAAAAGTATTTTTATACAATTAATCATAAAAAATTAGGTTTATATTATTTTTATTTTTCATTGTGGACAGGGTGTTCTGGCGCATTGTTAGCAACAATGATTCGATTAGAAATGGCTTACCCTGGTAGCCCTTTTTTTAAAGGAGATTCATTAAAATATTTGCAGGTAATGACTGCCCACGCATTAATTATGATTTTTTTTGTAGTAGTTCCTATTTTTTTTGGAGGTTTTGCAAATTTTTTATTACCTTATCACATAGGTAGTAAAGATGTTGCATTTCCACGATTAAACAGCATAGGGTTTTGAATACAACCTTGTGGATACCTTTTAATAGCTAAAATAGGGTTTATTAGGCAACAATATTGGCATTATTATGATAAATCATCTTTTTATTTCCCAATGGTTAATTTTTCTAAATATGAACAAAAATCATTTTTTGACCAGTCTTCTAATACATTAAAAAAAATAAACCAAAGCAAATTTGAACACTATAAAAATCCTGATAATAAAAAAGACCAACGTTATATTTTAGAGTTGTTGGATAATAACGTTAAAATAAGATTAAAAGACAGAAAAGATTTATTTGATAAATACTGTGAAATTCAACAGGAACTATGGGATATTGAAAAAGATAAAAAAGAAAAAGGAATATTCTTCATCCCTAGATTCAGAAGCTACACAGATGAAGAACTTGAGTTCTTAAGTGTGGTAGAAGACAAAAAAAAAGTAGTAGCAAGCTTTTGTTTAACAAAAAATTATTCTGAAAATTCTTTTAGCAACTATTTTGATGTTATTCTTTCAGGAAAATTATTAAATGAAACAAAAACTTCTTACTACTTTGATTATTCCAATGTTTACGTTTCACCCTTTAAATTGTTTCTTTGGAAAATAATAAGAAATTTTCCAGAAAATTTTTGGTATTTAGGTGCTTTTGCAAGTAAATTGAGAAGTAAAAAACGTTTCGTTAGTAAATGCCCAAGTGCTACGCAAACAGTATCTGGTTGAACATTTATTACGCCATTTTCTTCTAATGTTCGTTTTACAGGTTATGGTGTCCAAGATATGTTAATTACAGGTATTTATTTTGCGGGTATAAGTACAACAATATCATTAACTAATTTATTAGTAACCAGACGTACATTATCAATGCCCGGTTTACGTAATAGAAGAATATTATTACCCTTTATTAGTATTAGTATTTTACTTATGTTACGTGCGTTAGCTGTTATCACCCCTGTTTTAGGATCCGCAATGCTTATGTTACTTTTAGATCGTCATTGAAAAACTTCATTTTTTGATTTTAGTTATGGTGGTGATCCAATCCTATTTCAACATTTATTTTGATTTTTTGGCCACCCAGAAGTTTATGTTTTAGTTATACCTGCCTTTGGTATTATAAATATTATTTTGCCCTATAATAATGTTCGTAGAATAGCATCAAAACATCACTTAATATGGGCTGTTTATATTATGAACTATATGGGTTTTTTAGTTTGAGGACATCATATGTATCTAATTGGTTTAGATCACCGAAGTCGTGCACTTTATAGTACTCTAACAATTATGATTTCTTTACCCGCTACTATTAAAGTTGTTAATTGAACATTTAGCCTTTTAAATGGTGTTTTAAAAGTTGATGCGGCTTTTTATGCATCTATTTCTTTTATCTTTTTTTTTTTAGTTGCAGGGTTTACAGGTATGTGATTATCTCACGTAAGTTTAAACATCTCTATGCACGATACTATGTATGTTGTGGCCCATTTTCATTTAATGCTTTCGGGGGCCGTTGTTATGGCTATTTTTGCTGGATTTTATTATTATTATTTTACTTTTTTTGGATTAAAGTATTCAAAAACATGGGCTTACTTACATTTAATATATTATACGGGGGGTCAATGATTAACATTTTTACCGTTATTTTGAGTAAGTTTTTCTGGATTGCCTCGTCGACTACATGATTTTCCGGCCATTTTTACTGGTTGACAAAGCATGGCAACAGCAGGACATTTAGTTACCTTAACTGGTGTTTTTTTTTTTTATTTAACTATTTATGATTCATATAGAGAAAAAAAACTTGGTACACCATTAAATTTTATGATTCCAAGAGTTAACAAAAGAGTTCTTTATTACTTACATAAAATTACATTTTTATTAAATGAAAGAAATAAACATAAACAAATACCATCTAAAAATGTTAGACTTTTTATTATAAAAAACAAAAGTATAAATAAAGAATTCGAGTTTATAAATAAAACTTATAAACCTAGCCAAATTAAATCAAAATAATTAAATAAATTAAGTTTTTGAATTTATTTTATATTTTATATTATATATTTTATATACTTTTATTGTTTGTTATTGTATTATTTGTATCTTTAGTTATAACTTTTAGTATTGCATTATTAACTTTAGTAGAACGTAAAATACTATCAATCATACAAAGAAGGGTTGGGCCTAATCAGGTTGGTTATCGGGGGCGATTACAGTATATAGCTGACGCTATAAAATTATTACTAAAAGGTATAAATGTCCCCGATTTAACCAATAAAAAACTTTTTTTATTTGTACCTGCGTTTAGTTTACTTGTTTGTTATACATTTTGATTAAACAGTATTTGAGGCTCTAATATTGTTATTGTGGAATTAGAGTATAATATCGTTTACAGTGGATTAATGTCAATAATATTCTCTTTGTGCGTAATTTTAATAGGTATTTTTAGTAGAAATAAGTATTCTGTGTTATCAGGCGTACGTGCTTGCTGTTTAGTATTAAACTTAGAGATTTTTTTAGGGTTTTTTTTTTTATTTGTAATAGCTTATTCGGAATCTTTTTCATTCTCTAGTATAATAAATTTACAAAACTTTAATTTTTATTTTTTTTTAACAGTTTTACCCATAAGTCCTTTATTTGTTATTGTTTTTTTATTAGAAACTAATCGAGCGCCTTTTGATGTTATTGAGGCTGAGTCTGAATTAATAGCTGGCTATACAACGGAATTAGGCGGTTTTTTTTTTGCATTGTTTTATTTAGGTGAATACTTTCATTTGTTTTTCTTTTCGTTAACAAGTGCATGTATAATGTTTGGGGGTTGAAATTAGACTAAAATATAAATTGTAGGTTTGAAAGAAATTTTTTTAAATTTTTTAAGTTTATATAACAAAATTTTTTCTTCACATATATGGCCTTATTTATTATTTTTTAATTTTTTACTTATTTTGTACTTATTTGTTATTGCTTTTAATGGTTTTTTTCGAGTAATTATTGCTTTTATTTTTTTGTTTAATCTTGCATTATTTATTGGGTTTTTTGATATTGATTTTTTTACCGCACTTATGTTGGGCGCAGAATTTCCTATTTTATTAATTTTATTAATTTTTTATTTTCAAAAAAATAGTTTACAAATAGATAATATTTATAAATACTTACCTGCCAATTTAGGTTTAAAATATTTTTATACAGGGTTATTAATAATTTTTATTTATTTATATAATAATAATTTAAATTTCATTTTTTTTCATTTTTATAATTTTATATTAAATACCACTTATTCTCTTTCTAGTCGAAATGATTTTTTAGTAATTTATATTATTTATTATAAAATAAATAGCTTATACATTTATTTATTTGCTGTTTTAATTTTTTTTGTTAGTTTATTAATTATTTTTCTTTTCCAAATAAACAAAATTTATCATTTAAAAACTACAAAATCTTTTAAAAACGTTTTAATTTTAAGAAAACAAAATATTTTAAGGCAAGGAGTTTTTAACTCAAAATTAAAATTTTTTAATAAAAAAATAAATAAAAATAATTAAATTAAAAATTATTGTTCCAAAAAAACTCATTTTCGGCACCAAGCGATACTAGTGGTGTTTTTTTGGTTAAAATCATACAAACTCGACGTTGTAGTTTTCGTAAACATGCAAAAACTGGTAAATTTCTTAGAGTTGTTTTACGGCAAACAAAACCTCATTTACTTCGCAGACGAAAAAAAAGAATGCGTGGTCTAACTATAAGAACTTCGCACAAATTTTTTAGAAAAGATGGTATGACTTTTAAATTTGACTACAATGCTTTGGTTATTTTACGAAGAAGAATGAATACTTTAGGCCGCGAAGTTATAGGCCCTACGTCAAAAGAAATGAAAATTAAAAAATTTAGAAAATCCGTAATGTATATTTTTTAAATACATTTATTTTTGGCTTTAGTCGTCTAGTGGTTAGGACGGCAGGTTTTCACCCTGCAAACCCAAGTTCAATTCTTGGCTATAGCATATTCTAAGGAAAATTCAAGACATCTGACATTCTATATTAAAAAAAAAAAAAGTAACAAACCGAACTAACCTGTACAGTATTAAAAACAACTATTTCTTTACTAACCAAATTTCTAATTCTTTAACATTTTTTATAACCTCAACTTTAAAATTAAAATTAAAAAAATTAAAAATTAGTAGAAAAGAAATTGTAAATTTTACAATTCTCTTTATATTTACTTTTTTTTGCCTTTTATTACTTTATTTTTTGTTTATTATTATTATTAATTAAATTTTAAGTGCGTAGATTTTTAAAAATTTTAAAAACTTATTTTACTCAAATGCGGTACGGTTTATATGAGGAACGTTTTATGTTTTTTTTTTCTTGGGGTTACCTTTTATTTTTTGCTTTTGTACAATTTTATTTTTTATATTTTATTTTTTTTGCTGTTTAATATTATTATTATTATAAAATAAGTATTTAAATATAATTTTTAATAAGAGAAGTCTTCAGTACGAATTCAAGTATATATATATATATATATATATATATGTATTATAAATGAATCGAAGTCTTTTTACCAACTGAGGTATTAAAAATTTTTTTAAAGAAAAGGGAAAAACTAATAAATTAATTTTAAATTTTGGACCCCAACATCCAGCTGCTCATGGGGTTTTGCGGCTTATACTACAACTAAAGGGAGAAGTTGTTGAACGAGGTGATATCCATATTGGTTTACTACACCGTGCTACCGAAAAATTAATAGAATTAAAATATTATGAAAAAAGTATACCGTACTTTGATCGTTTAGATTATGTATCAATGTTAACTCAAGAACACACTTACTGTTTAGCTATTGAGTACTTACAAAATATAAAAAATATAAACCCATTAACGGCTGTTCAGCGTGTTTTATTTGATGAATTAACAAGGTTATTAAACCATTTTCTTGCAATTGCATGCCATGCGTTGGATATTGGGAGTATGTCTTCTATTTTTTGAGCTTTCGAAGAAAGAGAAAAAATTATGGAATTTTATGAAAGAGTTTCTGGCGCGCGAATGCATGCAGCGTACCATAAACCAAACGAATTGTTTAGTTTAACAATTAATACAACACTTTTAAATGATATTTTACTTTTTGTAAAAAATTGTTATGTTACATTAAATGAAATTCATAATGTGTTAACATACAATAAAATTTGAAAACAAAGATTAGTAAATATTGGTACTTACGGTATTAGAGATGTTCAAAATTACGGGTTAACAGGTATTTTATCTAGATGTACAGGTATAAAACGTGATGTAAGATTATCTCGTCGGGATAATTACTCCAATTATAATAATTTTAATATAAAAAGTTTTATAAGTTTAAACGGGGATAGTTATGATAGGTTTTTGCTTAGAATGTTTGAAATGTCAGAAAGTTTAAGCATTATAAATCAATGTATAAATTTTTTTAACAAAGTAAATCATAATTTAAAAGGTAAAACACATATAATACAAAAATTTAATAATTTTAACAGTATTTTATTTAACGTTTTAAAATATAAATATAATTCTAATACTTATATATATATGGAAGACTTAATTGAGCATTTCTGTAGTTGACATTCTGGACTTTTTATAAAAAGTAACGCAGTGGCTGTAACTATAGAATCTCCTAAGGGTGAATTTGGGGTTAGTTTAGTTAGTAATAATACAAATAAACCTCATAGGTGTAAAATAAGATCCCCTTCATATCATAATTTACAATTTCTTCCTAAATTGATAAAAGGGCATTTTATAGCCGATTTATCGGCATTAGTGGGTACAATAGATATTGTTTTTGGTGAAATAGATCGTTAATTAATGAAAAAAAAGGTAAAATGATATGTTATTGAACGGGTAAAGCGAATAAATTACATTAAAACTGAATTAAATAGGTTAATCGGTAAATCATTGTTTATTAACTGCTATAACAACTCAAAAACTTCAATTATGTCAAAAAGGTTGACTTATTATGTAAACATAAAATATAATACAATTTCAAATTTTAGACTTTATTGTTTATTGAATATTAGCCCTAAACTAGTTAACAAAAAATTTAGATTATCTAGATTTTCTATGAATTATATCAGTAAAAACGGTAATATTTCCGGATTTGTAAAACGTGGATGATAAAAAGTAAAAATATATTTTATACAACGATTTTACCAACATTTTTAATAGTCAAAACTAATTATAATTTATTTTTAGTAAATGTGTTAAAAAACAAAACTAAAACTAAAATTAAGTTTAAAAATAAAAATAATAAAAAAAATTATATTATAAACAATACAAGCAATGTTTTTAATTTTTTTTTATCATTTAATAAAACTCTTCATATAAATAAAAATAATTTTATAAATACACAAAAAATTCTTTCTTTTTTATTAAAATATAAATTAAAATGAAATTTTAAAAAAATTAAATATAGAGGTAAGGGTTTTAAAGTAAAAAAATTTAATAAACTATGTAAAATAACGTTTAGACTAGGCAAATCACACTGAACAAAACTTCTTTATAATAATTTATATTTAATTGTTAGAAGAACAAAAAAAAACACTTATTGTTTTATTAGTATAAAAAATAAAATATTTATTGGGTTTAAAAAAATAATAGTAAAAATAAAAGGTATTAATAGGTATACAAAACGTGGGTTAAGGTTAACACGCCAATTTATTAAAAAAAGATTTGGTAAAATATCTCAAGCGTCATCTGTGTTTAATAGGTAGTTTTTTTTTTTACAATTATTTAAAATAAGTTTTACGTACAAATAAAAAATATGTTTAGTAATTTAAGTAAATTTGTTGGCTTTTTAGCAATTTATGATTTTAATTTAAAATTTTTATTGATTTCTTTTTTTATTTTTGTAATTGCAATTATTGTTGGTTATAAATTTAATTTTTACAACACTTCTAATAAAATACTACTTTTGAAAAACGCTGTTCTTTTTATTTACAGCACTTCTTTTTTATGTTTTTTATTTTATTTTTACATCTTAGTGCATTTTAAAAGCTTATTACAAATATCAAATTTTATTTTTTATGATTTTACTTATAATTTTTTAAATAAAAAAATATTAGATTTATCAAGCTTAATTATAGTTTATTTATGTTATTTGGTAGGTTTTATTTCAATTTTAACTTTAGGGGATCGTTTTTGATTTGCAAATTATTGGTTATCAGTTATATTTTTATACTTTTTAATCATAATACATTTATTAGTGAAAGCGAATTCATTGTTTGAGCTTTTTGTTTACTATGAATTATTATTGTTACCATCTGTTTTTTTTGTATTTAAATCAGGTTATACAAAAAAATCACAACAGTCCAATGTTTATTTTCTTATATGAACTCAACTAGGTTCATTAATAGTTTTAGGTGGTATTATGTACATAATAAATATCACAGGATCGAGCTCATTTTTAATTCTTAAAAATTTTAATTTTACCCCACTTGAAAATTATTATTTATATATTTTATTTTTTTTGGGGTTTGGAATAAAAGTCCCTTATGG
>Ga0209208_10012111_pt1 | contig 10974 bp, 11 predicted proteins | sample S1TSphfallax_3_FD_187694 | JGI IMG/M metagenome (GOLD analysis project Ga0209208, IMG submission 187694) | Host-associated microbial communities from peat moss isolated from Minnesota, USA - S1T2_Fd - Sphagnum fallax MG (SPAdes) (version 2) | ecosystem: Host-associated > Plants > Peat moss >... | reverse complement strand
TGATAGACTCATCCTCCATCACTCATGCACCTCGCCTTTTCCTTCTCTGTCCTGCACTTGTGGCCTTAAAATACCCTTGAAACCAAACCCTATAACAGCAAACCAACATGAAACCCTAAATTACAACAAGTGCTTCATGTCTGTACAATGCTCCAACAGCTTCTAGAGAACTGCACGGCAATACAAGAGGCGTTTGCTACTGAAGCTACTCAAAGGAGAAGGTTCAACCAACGCCTTTGGATAGCAAACCGGCCACAAACAATGCAAGAAATTATAACGAAACGAGCTCGTTATGAGCCGCAAACGGAGAGACGCCATACAATTATTGTCGAGAAAGTCTCGAAGAAGCTGCAGATTAGTAGCCTTGTCAAACTCCTTCAAATACCGATCGGAAGGCAATAAGAAAAGCGGAAGGATTCCTGAAGGGACCAAACCCTAAGCCGCTCTGCACATAGGAAGTGCCTTTAAAAACAGAACTACGACAACCCCCCACTTCTTCTAGAGAACGGTAGCAAAACCCGAAAGAAAGGGCTTCGAAATCCGGAGCTTCCGTCAAAACACAACCAAGTAAGTGAAAAAGAAGAAGCAGACCCCAAAACCAGCAAAAGAAACAAAACCAAGGCTCCACCAAAGAAACCCCGGAAAAACAAGTGGTTTCTTTCTGCACATAAAATTCCTTCGAAAAAATCAGTAAGCAGCAGGTGGTAGATGAGTACCTGATGGGGAGAAAGATGGGGAGAAATTCTGGCGAGAAGCTGAAGAAAAAGGACTGCGAAAACAGAAGAGCAAAGAGGGGGAGATGGTGTGGTGCAGCGAAGAGGACGAGGACGAGGAAGACGAACGCGGTTGCCTATTACCGCTAGAGAAGAGGAAGACCAGTTCTTCGCCATGATTATGAACTAAGAAGCTAAGCCTTCATGGATGAAATATCCCTGGAGAGAGAGAGAGACGACGAATCACTGAACTGGCTAGCATCCCCATCTCCGTTCGTTTTGCAATGCTCTTTGTAGTTGGTGGCGGATTTATTATCAACTATCAAGCTAACCTTCATGGATGAAATATGCATGGAAATCACTGAACTTGCTAGCATCCTATCTCTCTGACCATTGCACTGCTCTTTGTAGCTGGTGGGGGATTTATTATCAACTACCAAGCTAACCTTCATGGATGAAATATGCATGGAAATCACTGAGCTTGCAAGCATCCTATCTCTCTGACCATTGCACTGCTCTTTGTTGCTGGTGGGGGATTTATTATCAACTACCAAGCTAACCTTCATGGATGAAATGTCCCTCAAGCTTGCATCAAGTGTACAAACATTGAACTAGCTAGCATCCATCTCCGATCACAGCACAGCTCTTCATGACAGATTTATTACCCATTACCAAGCTAAACTTCATGCATGAAATATCACTTGGGCATACCATATAAACCTACAAGCAATGAACTGGCTTGCATCCCATCTTCCAATCATAGCACAGCACTTTGCAGTGGAGACAGATGATGATTCTCATCTCTCAGAGAAGAACCATGCATATTGTCTCACATAGTCAAACATAAGTAAATTGCAGTTGGTGTCATTCCGTGTGCTTAGAAAGAACCAAAGAAGAACACAAACTGGTTTTCCAGATTTCCAAATAACATAATGCAAATGGATGCGGCATTGTCAGAACTTGGAAGTAATTTTATTACTGTCGTAGTCCTCCATTACATGCATGTTGCTCCTATGAACAAGTACTAAGTTGATTAGCATATTTGACTCTTAACTAAATGATGAATTCTGTGGTATGAACAGTGACAGTCCCTCAATTGTCCATGACCTGTTGTTACATTGCAACTGGCTCTACCATAAGGTAGCAATTACAGGTCAATGAAAGACACCAACCTGCATCCAGAATTTTTTTATTACTTCCTTGAAGGATAATAAGAAACTCATATGAGAATTGAGAAATGTCCATGTTTCCCTGAAGGATCTAATGTCCATAGCAATTTCTGATTGAGCAAGTCACCTTGACCGCAACAAGCAACAAGCTCTGAGTCCCATCATCAGAAGATCTTTGATGATGAGATTGAAAGGAGGAACTGAGTCTCAGACACACATGCAATAGCGAATCTCAAGGGTCCCCCCTTTCAAGCTATCACTTTACAAAAGAGCAAGGTGATATCTGTAGGCCCACTGCATCAATGCTCTGAATCTGCATGAATGGAAAACAATCCTTGCCTCCACCCCCTGCACCCCACAACAAAATGTTTTGTCCAAAAAATAATTCAGGGCTACTATTCCCTCTTGCCGAAAAAGGCAGCAGTGCACTGTGCCATAGTTCGGGAAGCACGGGTTATTGAGTCTGTCATGTAGAAGTTTTCAACTGCCTTGGGGAATGAGGATAATGCAACCGTTGACGGAAACTGATTCTTCAGAGTGAAGGAGAAGTCTGAAGGAGGCTCCAAGTCATCAATCCTTAGCAAGTTTGGTGACACTGCAAGCATCCTGGCTCTTAAGCCATTTGCTGTGTCATAAGGAAGCCTCACTCCAGCTATCTCTGACAGAGCTCGGATTATTTTCCAATCATCTCGGGAATCACCAACAGTAGGCACTGCTGGACTAGTCTGCTGAGTTCGACCTTCAGTGTTCTCATATGTCCCTTCTTTTTCTGTATACACTGTTCCTGGTAGGATAACATCAGCCCTGTAAGCACTTCGATCACCATGATGTCCTTGATAAACCACAAATGAATCTGCTGGGATATCAGCTGGGGTGAGCTCATCTGCACCCAAAAGATATAAAAACTTGATCTCCTTGTTGCCAGCCCTAGCACCTTGCACAAGGCCTAAGTCTCGAGCACCAGCCTGAGCAGCATTCAAGAGAATTGTATTGAATCCATTCCAGTCGTCTCGCACAGCATTGCCATGTTTTACAATCATTTCCACTGCCGCCATAACTGCTGACTTGTCTGAATGCTCCAACAACCCAGAACCAACAATAACAGCTGGCCGCTCAGCTCTACCAAACTCTGCACAGAACGGGTGTCGACCCTCTGCAATTCTGATAAGAGTTTCACTGCCAGTGCCCAAATGCTGATGAGGATAATTCAAGTCTGTGGGGGGTCCAATGCTAGCCACCTTAGCCCTTGAGCTCCGAACAGCTTTCCGGAGTCTTGCGTTCACTAGGGGTGCTTCCCATCGTAACTGAGTGCCAACCAAGAGACAAAGATCTGCATACTCAAGGGAGGCAATGCCAGTATTGAGCAGAAAACTGGACCGCATGTCAACATTTGCAGATTTGCCATCCCCTTCACTCCAGATGCGCTCACAGCCCATCTTATTCAGAAAATCCTTCAGAGCCATCATTGATTCAGCATCTGAGAGCTTACCAGCTATCCCTGCCATCTCCTCAGGCTTCACTCGATGAGCAGCTTCAGCCACAGCTTCAAGCGCATCATGCCAAGAGACTGCCTCCAATCGGCCATCAGGCCGACGGATCATGGGCTCACTCAATCGTTGCCGCTTCAGGCCATCATAGCTGAACCTTGCTTTATCAGATATCCATTCTTCATTGACTTCCTCATGAAGCCGAGGCAGTATACGCATCACTTCAGGTCCTCGGCTGTCAACACGAATATTGGAGCCAACAGCATCAGTAACATCTATGCTCTCTGTGCTCTTCAACTCCCAGCTTCTTGCAGTGAATGCATAGGGTTTGGATGTCAATGCACCCACAGGACACACATCAATAACATTACCAGAAAGCTCACTGGTCATCAGATTCTCCACATATGTCCCAATCTCTTCACTCCCACCGCGCCCCAGCACACCAAGATCCTCCACCCCAGCAATCTCCTTGGCAAATCTGACACACCTGGTGCACTGGATACAGCGTGTCATGATTGTCTTCACAAGCGGGCCCAAGTTCTTATCGAGAACAGTGCGCTTGGTTTCAGTAAAGCGACCACGATCAGATCCAAAGACCATAGATTGATCTTGAAGATCGCACTCGCCTCCTTGGTCGCAAATCGGACAATCCAAAGGATGATTCAGCAACAAAAACTCCATGACGCCTTCCCTTGCTTTCTTACACAAGGGCGTGTCCGTCTTGATCTTCATGCCTGGTAAGGCAGGCATAGCACAGGACGCCACAGGCTTGGGCGTCTTCTCCACTTCCACAAGGCACATGCGACAATTTCCAGCGATGGAGAGACGGCTATGGTAACAAAACCTAGGGATACTCACCCCGACGAGCTCACAGGCCTGCAGCACCGTCATACCTTTGGGAATCTGCACAGATTGTCCATCCACGCTGACCTCTATCATCTCCTCCGCCTTCGCCACTTTCGCACCTACTGCCGGCAGCGCCGCACTCGTTGCATACCGCAACCCTCCCAACACAGAAGAAGGCAGCCGACCACCCTCACTTGCCAGCTGCCTGCTCCCGCTGGTCTTCCGTTCTCCTCGTCCCACATCCGGAACCAACAACACTCCATCGCCGCCATGATGAAGACAGCGCCAGAACTGCAAACTTTTGGGATTCCAGCCACAAGCTGCAACTGCTGGCCTGGGCTTCAAGCGCGGCGTTAGAGTTGCAATTCGTTGCAGGAGCTTGGCCGAGCGCCGTCCCGAGGTGGTGGCCATTGCGCGATGCTCAAGCAACAACGATACAAAATTAGGGTTTGGTGCGCATGCGCTACTTGCATATGAGTGTGTGTGTTTTTGCCCCTGGCGAAGTTTCGCCAATTCCCTGTTTTTTTATTTTTTGGAAAATTATCGCCAAATTCTCGAGAACAAATTTTTGTTCAAGGAATTTTTTTTCAAATTTTGACACAATTATGGAAGCCTGTCTACTCTATTTACTCTATTTTGGGCGAAAATTTTAGTCTATTTTGGGCGACAACCTTTTGACAACGGATCAATAAGAGAATAGAACTAAACTAACCAGGGAAACTAACCAGGGGTGAAAAATGGAACATGGTTTGGTCACCTTGGTTGGCACAGTCAGTTAACAACGGCCTCGTGAAGAAGAGGAAGAAGAAGAGGAAGTCGAAGAAGACGACGAAGACGAAGAAGGAGCGATCTCTTCATCATCACGACGAGATTTCTGCACAAAAACGCTCGATTTGGATCCATTGCCTCCGTAACAATTCTCGATCTTATTAGTATATCTAGTTGCACTTCATTTATTCCTCGCAATTGCCAAACTGGTACCAGTTTTGGAGGAGTTTCGGCGGGGGGTGAAAACAAAGTTTGTACCTAGTTTTGTGAGAGCGAGAGAGAGACAGTAAGTCTAGAAGTTTGTTTGTTTGTTTGTTTGTTAGGAGCTTTGAATGGCTATGAATTCGGCGGGGTTTGGAGTACCGGCGAGGGTTTCGTCGCATGATGATGATGTTGAGGAGGAGGAGGAGGAGGAGCAGCGAGGGAGGCATAATTGTAGTCCTTTGCCAAGGAATCATAATAATAGCAATAGTATTAGTAATATGCAGTCTGGAACGTCGGCAAGCAGGGTGTTGGAGTTTGATGCAAGCTCCATTGTTAATAGGACTCATCGATCATCATCCCCGTCGTCATCTCTTACGGGAACAGCAATCGGCAAAATGACGACAATGTGGGCTGAGGAGTTCGAAGCCAAACACAGTAAGCACTAAGCACACCTGCTAATCTGCTTAATTGCCCACTCAGAATTGACACACATGAAATTCATATCAGATTCTCCAGGAGAAGACAGATTTCTTTTCCGTTGTTGTTCTTTTTGAAGAAACTGTTCACAGAAGTATCGCTTGGCAACGGTAGGACGATTCAAGAACATTCGAGAAAGAAAAGTCCCTAGAGGATCGTCCATGAAGAAGATGTCTAGAGTCACGCATTCTTCGATTCTTCTGCCGTTTTTCGGTGTTACTCTTTTCTCTTCGCAGTTAGCTTTCTCTCTGTTGTGCCAGTGGCGGTGGACAATCGGCATTAATGACACACACTAATATTGTATGGATTTTTGTTCCACCACCAGCACCACGAGCCAGTTCCATGAGTGCAGGTTTTTCGGACTCCTCGACGACGGGGAGCTCAAGGCCACCGTCTTCATCAAATAACGCTGAAAATGGAAAGGTATTTTTGACACTCTCTCTTTGGTCCACAGCCCTTGTTGTCCAAGTGCCCAGAAAAAAAAATTGTTCAGAAGATTAGCATTTCAGAAAGATTCACTACAAGTTCTCCTTCGTTGAGATAGATGCAGGGAGTGAAATCAAAGAGACCTGCCATAGGATCCTGAGTGAACAAAGTCATTCAGTTTTTGCCCATTTGCCCTGTATTAATGGTGTACTTTTTGTCGGTTTTCATGTTTGCAGGTCAAGGTTTTTGTAAGGATGCGACCATTTTCTGAGCATGAAAAAGTGTGCCCTTTGCGGCAGGTACTGCAATACACGTGTGATACATCTTCACATACCTACCAAAATTCAAGAGCTGCACTGTGAACTTACGTAGGAACTGTGCTTCCTTCTTGAACTTAGAACGCATTGAGAGGAAAGCAAAATGCACAAAGAAATACATGAATCATAATTAGGAGCAAAGAATAGAACAGTATGGGATGGTTCAAACAGATGATCCTTGGAATTGAACCAGGTGATATGCTTGATTGGAGATAAAATTGTGGTTCGGGAGGTGGACCAACAACGCCCCAAGATCATTGGTCCTGCATTCAAAGACTGGCGCCGCACTGAGTCTCTTGAATTCAAAGTGGACTATATTCAGGTGTGTATTTTGCAAGCTTACAACATCATAGATTCATGCATGTCAGACAAAGGATATTATTCAAGTCTTCTTGAAACATTTCTTTGCCAAAATTGTGGACTCTCAAGTAGAGCAGAGATGGTTGCATTATGAGTAGCTTGTATGGTTGTAGGATGATAGCTACCTACAGGTGCAGAGCTGGAAACATAAGGATGAATCTCAACGACGCATGTTTGAAGCACTTGGTGTCCCTTGCGTGCGAAATGCCCTTCAGGGTCTAAATACCACTGTAAGTTGTCCACTCTCCTGATCTGAGAGCATTGCAGCCTCCTCTTAAATGACCATCTTGCTGGCTTTTCTGATTCCTTCATCAACATTTTCCCTTTGAATTTGTTACTCTATCACAAAGATTTATGCTTAAATTCAGACTGCCGACACCCTGCCCTTTGGATTCAGTTTAAATTTATGTTCCCTCCTTACCTCTATCTGTGGGAGATACACTACAGATCATTGCCCTACATGTGTAATGTATTCATAAATTGCAGTGAGATTCAACTGTCATAACCCTGTACATCTTTGTGAATATGAGGACAGATGTTCATGGGCAAGAAATTCACCTAAACATCTGTGGGGTTTGATGTTTAATCCTTCCTCTTTTATTTTGGATCTTCAAGGACTTGTCTTCTTTAGCAGGATTTATTCTTGTATTTCCTCTTCATTGGTCTGTGCCATGACTTTCAAGAGAGCAAGGCACTCCATCCACTGAATGTGCATTAACAATCTGTTGGGTTATAATGTGATAGATCATAGCCTATGGGCAGACTGGCTCAGGGAAGACATACACCATGATGGGTGATGAGACAGATGCAGGAAGAGGCCTTGTACGTTAAGCAAGCTCTGGTTGACTAGTTTCAACTTTAACCTCTTTGCAAGAGACAGAGGAACCAACCTCTTACAATACGTCACGTAATTCCTTCCTCTTTGTGTTGCAGTGTTATCATCCCACACTAAGTACTGTCACCACCTTGTATGTCTGCCACGCTGCATCTACTTGTTTTCTTACTCCATTACATTGGTGCTCCACTCCAAGACTCTATAAATTAGATGTTCCACCTAGGGAACAAAGCACTCACCATATCCTTGAAGAATGCACATAAACACAGACAATGAGGAGTTGCATTTTTGACTATATGCCCAGATGCCAAGGCTTGGCTGTGAGTTGATGCACCGTGTGAATGCAGAATGCACAAGTGAATCTCCTATAAACGTGCAGGTGCTGTTCTTTCTGTTGACTTTTCCTCCATTGCTTTCTGTCATATTGCATGCAATTAAGTAGTTGTTAGCAAAATTTAAATGGGTGTGGGGCATTCTCATCAGGTGAGCTACTTTGAAATCTACCAAGAAAAAATTCGTGATTTACTAGCAGTTGAGAAAGCTGTGGTTGAGCCTACAGCCAAACCAGCTCGGCCTCATACTCCTTCATCCATGATGAGCAATACTGTCAGTGGCAGCTTTGGGCAGGAAGTTGGAGACGGAGTTGATGATGATCGCTCATCTCATTGTGGATCTCTTGTGGAAGATGGTGCTCCTTCTGTAGCCACCTCAAACTTGGAGGCTACCAGTGCTGATGGAGATACTGGTTCCTGCTTCACTGTCATTGATGAGCTTGGAAATGTTACAGATGCTCACATCCCTCGTTTGAGAAGGGACAGAACCATCAAAGCACATAAATCAAAGAGGAAATTGATCTCACTGGTTGCTGCAAGAGATCCAACTCTGCAGAAACCTAATAACCACTTTTCATCTCTTTGGTTTGGAGATCTGAACAGCATAAAGAAGGAAACTTTCTTAAAAGTTCGGGAGCACCCAGTCTCAGGCCCATATGTTGAGGGTTTGTTGTGGAAGGATGTGAGAGAGTGGGCAGACATGGAAAGGTTGATTAAGCATGGTGCAGCAAACCGCACTACATCTGCCACTGATATGAATGAACACTCTAGCCGTAGCCATGCCCTCTTCACCATTAAAATCACTCGGGTATGCCTCCATTTTCTACTGTATATTGTGGCCGGTTTGATTTGATGTCACACCATTTTTCTTCTGAGGTACAAGGCAACTCAATTGGAGATGCAAACTGATCTTCGCAGAGAAATGTGGGGTGTGAATGGCAGAGTCATGGCTCGGAATCCAGCCTTATCCATCTTGTCGACCTTGCGGGTAACCTGTCCTAACCATGTCATCTGTACAATACCAGGACTAGTCTGCAATTTCTTTGTATATCTGCCCTTCTTCACCCTAAAGTGTCTTTGCATATTTGCCTGAACATTGTGAAGACATTCATTGCTTCTAGTCATTGGTGTGACAATATCTTGAAATTTCAGTATGCTGTTGGGTGGGATGTATTAAGAAAGAGAGAAACTAGAGAATACTAATTACCCCATATAGAATGTTTGGATGGGGATATGTCTGGCAGGCAGTGAGAAGGGGGGAAGCAATTTGGGAGCACAGCGAGCAGAAGAATCTCGTTGCATAAACAAATCTCTCTCCATGTTGAATGAGGTTCACACTCACTCTACTTAGCTGAAATTTTCACAACTGATCTGCAAGTGATAGGTCATACATAAATGTGCTGGCTCTGACTCATTAGTCTGAAGTTTAGAGATAGATCTTGCACGTCCTAACTCTGATCAGTTTCTTTATACCTAGGTAATTTTGAGCCTTTCAAAGAGCACATTTGTGTCATACCGCAACTCAGTTTTGACATGGCTGCTTCGTGATTCATTTGGTGGCAACAACAAAACATACCTGGTGGCAAATATATCCCCCAGTGAACAGGTCAATACCTAACCCTTCAGAGTTCTATAGTTTGGTCAGTAGTCTTGCACCCCCAAGCACAGTAGGATGCTCAAACTTTACAATACATGACACTGGAGGGATAGCTCTCAATCCCTTTCCACAAGATATCTGGCTTGGTCTCCCTGTTAGGCAGTTTGCTACTTAAGATTGAGCTATAAAACTAATGAGCAGTTCAGTATTATCATGGTCAGGTATACATATGAGGGCGTACACCTCATAACTCTCATCTGTAGGACCTAGAAACTGGGAATGATACTGATGAGAATTGATGGAATTGATGTTGGACTGGTATAATAAGAGCTGCATTGGTGGTGGATGCTCATAGGATCTACGTGAGAGTGTGAGCACACTTCGCTATGCCACCAAAGCCCACCACATCCACAGCGCCCTCAATGTAGTTGAGCCAGACTCAAGGAGCAACCTCATCTCCAAATTGAAGGAAGAGATTTGCTCTTTGCGCTATTTGGTGGCATCCTTCTCAACTCCCAAGCCTTCTTGCTCATCATCTTGCTCATCACTGGAATCAATGCAGACTGCATCAAGCATCAATGTATATTGCTCCGGCAGTGTTCTCCAGGTGCTTTCAAACCTCATGGTTTTCTCCCCTTTCTCTCAGACAATGGTTGCAGATAACTCCCAGAGAAAGACAGTGTAGAAGTGTAAGAAAATGCTTCAGGAGGTAGTTTGGTCTGCTTTGTGGTCTTTCATGGTCAAAATCTCTGCGTCTTTAGGGTTTTTGTTTTGAGTTGTGAATTGTTCAGGTATGAAGCCTGACATGTTGTAGATGTGCCTGATAACTTTGCTATGCTGCCCTGTCTAGAAGTCATCAATTTTGACCATCACTCCTGACTTCATGATTAGTGTGTCAGCTCACTGGCCTCACCTTTGGCCACTGATTGCTTCAAAGAGCTGGTTAGCTCTCTCAGCTGTCAGCAAGGAGTATACCATCCTCATCCCGATCTGGTCCATTGGGTCTGGTCTTTGTTTTGGTAGATGTGCAACTTTCACCACCTTCCTCATCTGTCAAGCTAGTGGTGATCGCTTTACTATTTGCCCACCTCATAGAGAGAGGCAGTGATAAGCATTCCCTATTTTGACCTCTCTTTTGACAATATAACCACTGTCATGCTTATTATGCACAAACAATACACTTATGTCAATCAAATTTGTCATGGGCACCTCACAGACCATACTATGTGATACAGGCATCCCCACCAGCCATGAGCAGCTCAAAGAAAGACAGGAAAAGCATAGGAAAAATGTCTAGCTTTGGATCAAGTATGACAGTATGTGGCCCCACAGTGACACCAATCTCAACCCCTCCTAACTCACCACTTTTGTCTCAAAGCCCAATCTATGAGCCACCAGGAAGCTTTCAAGAAAGGCATAAAAATGGTAGTAATGACTTCAACT
>Ga0209208_10012110_pt1 | contig 10974 bp, 12 predicted proteins | sample S1TSphfallax_3_FD_187694 | JGI IMG/M metagenome (GOLD analysis project Ga0209208, IMG submission 187694) | Host-associated microbial communities from peat moss isolated from Minnesota, USA - S1T2_Fd - Sphagnum fallax MG (SPAdes) (version 2) | ecosystem: Host-associated > Plants > Peat moss >... | reverse complement strand
GACTTTGTTTTGAATCTGGTATGAGCATCTTGTAACCATGCTGATTCTCAAGTCACCCATCAGGCCCTGATGAAGTCAGTGGGGTAGCCATAGCAGCTAGTCTCTGCTATGCATGGTGAAGGTCATGTTCTCTGGCACTTCATCAGTGACACTTGTAACTTTATGAACTCACTCATTCTTGTAGTGTTGGTTTTGATTTTGCTTGCACTGACCGTGTTATTTGAGGAAATTTCTGCAATCTCATAGATACATGCTTAGGGAGGTGACATTCAGAAAAGACTGTTGTCTTCAATTGCAGTTCAGTGTTGCCTGGGGGATTGCAAGATTTAAGACAAATTGTGAAGCAGTACCCTGAGACAACAGTATATTTATCTTGACCTTGTAAGAGAGATCCATTGTGCAATGAGTTATGTATGGGCACTCTGTGGGTGCCACAATGAAAAACTCTGAACCAAAGTCAAAATGGCACACGCACAAAACCTGTTTGCCACATGCTAGACAAGCAGGGAGAAGCTCAACTCATAAGCCAGCTTGCATCTGCTTTCTCCTCTTCAACTTTGGCTATTTATTTATCTTCTCCTTGGGTAAGCTCCCTTAAAAAATGCACTCACAATCTTAGCATCCTTTACCCTGGACTTTGAAGATGACCAGTGCATTTATGGCCTTCCATCCATCCCCAAGTCACAGCCTCACCAAAATTGTTGCCATGAAACTGCAAAGACATGCCAAATGACCAAGAGGAGGAATCTGGGGAGGTAATCCTACAGAAGAATCATCCTCCCTTAATCCTCCTCTGCCTTTTGATTCCCATCTGCATTCTGAACCCCATCCACCAAACTTTACCAGATCAGTAATGGCAGAATCTGATGCTTTTGCTGGATCGATCTTCTCTGCAGCTTGCTCAGTTGTCCCATGTCTAGACACATAGTATGAATTCTTCAGTCCTCATCTCCAGAATCCTGTCCAGATTTCTTTGCTTTCTTTATAAGATTTGCAAGGTCTATCCCAAACAGGTTGCAGACAAGCATTAGTTGTGCATAGGTCAAAGGTGCATAGCAGGATCCTCAAACATCATCCTCAGCACACCTACAAACTTACAATCCTCCCAGCAATGTGCCAGGATAGTTAGATCCTGGTAAAATTGTGCCATACCATCATCAGGATTAATAGCATTTTCTTCATCTGCCAGTTTTTCCCAGTACTCTTGCCACAGGTCCTGCTCCATGGCTTGGAGATCTGGCATCACACCCAGCTTCTGACCAAAGACAGATAGTTTTTCCAGCTGGAATCCTGAAGTACACCACCATGATCTTTTGCATCTGCATCAAGTGAAATGTGTGCATGCCTTCTCTCCAAATACTGATTCAATGGAGCATGATTCTCTGAAAGAGGATTCATCCAGGTTTAGGGGGCTGCAATTACTCAGCTCAGAGGCTTAGTATGTCTGCATTGTGGATCATTTTCTTCTTAGTCCTGAGCATCATCGAGGTCGTCCCCAAGCTTCCCCACCAGAACTAGAGAAAATTTCATTGCTCCTCAGGCTTTAGTGTGGCATTGTATTCTTCATTTGGCAGTTCTATTCACTCCTCAAAAGGCAAAGATGTGTCCACTAAGTTGGGTCTTAATGTGGTAGTGAATTTCAAGGGGGTTTTCTATTCTGCCTTTGGCAGTGCTTTGCAAATGCCTGATACCATGTTATCATCATATGTCTGAGAGCTCTAACACTTACAACAATCAAATCCATCTCATAAATTTCAACATTGCATAAAAGAAGACTTAATTGAATCCTTTGGGCCCACACTATTCATAGCAACCCAGGAAGGTCAGTCAAGCTTTTCAAAGTAAATTGGGTGCTAATGAGACTTTGAATTTCAGTACCAGTTTCACCAGAGCTAATGCACTTACATGTGCACAAATTGCTGTTGATGATTTCAACCCTTCTTCCTCTGGAGATGTGTGAAAGTATTTGTGTTTATGGTTGTATTTAGTGTTTTCAATTTGCTTACAAAGTATCCATTAGTTTTGACAGTTTGTGAAGAGTGAAAATTCTGAGGTGATTTTGTGCAAGAGTTCACAGGTATTTGAAGTACTTCAACAAAAAGTATTTGAAGAATCACAAGGTGTGATTGGCTGCATGTCATTGCTTCCAACAAAGGATCCTAACATCTATGAGTTGGACTATTTTTAACATTGCTGATAACGAGGCAGAAGAGAAGGATTTGTTTTAGACAGAAAACAGCTTGCATTTTGATGTTCATCATTGTGCTGTTTCAGAACAGGAGATTTGGCATCTTACTGTGTCTGTGGCAGCCTATTTGCACAACTACCATCTGTTCTTGCTGACAGAAACCAACTCATACGATGCAATTGTAAAGAATGTCATGAATTCTGCCATTGCATGGTTTAAACTAGTTGTGAAATATATATAGCCTGACACAAGTGTGCATTATTCTGACAGACCCCACACAAGCTTCATAGTTCATTGCTTACTAGGTTGTAATTGTGGTGTGGTCATCACCAGAATTTTCATTGCTGATTGCAATGAATCTTGTTAGGCAACAAGTTCAAGCATACAGATTTCAAGCTAAAGATTCTGACATGATCAACATGTCCACAACAAAGACCACCAATACAAGGTCAGTGCTATCCTGGTAGCCAACAATCGACATAAGAGTGTAAAAGAGGTCACAAGGATGCAGAAGCAGTAGGCCAAAGTGCCATACAGAGAGTCCCAAAAAACTGAAAAAACTGAAGCTGGAGAACAGAACCAAGGCACATATGAGTAGAGAAGCTTGGCTAGAAATTCACCAGGTTTCTTACTGTGAAGACTTGAGCTTCTTCTGCACAATGGAGACCAATGTGACCTTAGAAGTGGAGACATCCTTACTAATCCATATGTTTCAGTGGTTGAGAAATGGATTGGTTGACTATCTCTTCATGCCCAAATGTTGGGTCTCATACCCAGTAGTCAAAACCACTGATACCCAGGTCCAAACTCTATACCTCACCAGAGGTAGTGATGACCAAAAGTCAAAAGGCTCTGATGCAGTGGGCTCATAGCAACTCACAGAAACTCAGGAAATTTGATCAAAACTACCATAGGGCACTACTCGTGTCCTTCCAACATTTGCAGCTTACAGTGCACTTAACTCTCCCTGCACATTCTGTACATGACTATGTGCTTAAAAGCTTTACTTACATAATTGGTATCCTTGCTTTCTTCAAGGCACACACTACACTCTAGCTCTTGGTTGCCTACACAAATTTGCAATCTCACTGCCTAGTGGTACAATGCTTCAAAGAGAGAAGAAGCATGCTCAAAAGCAATGCCTACGATGATTTGGGCAATGAATTGATGAAAGCATTGTAAGATGTCTCAAGATCAAACAACAACTGGCGAGCCTGTATCTCATTCAACTCATCAGAGGCCCCCATTTTGTTCAATCTTGCAATCCACTCCCTGCCTTTCACTTTACCCTCAAAGTCTACTGGGAGCTGTGGAACCCTGCCCAGGGACAAAACCAAATCGGACAGCAGTGGATGCACCTGACACACAAGAACCAATTCACAGTTTATGACCATCAGAGACACAGACAAAATCATTTGAACTCTGCTGAACATGACAACAAACCCTCTATGCCTAAGACTGTGGTGTTAACCCTAATTCAAAGAGGAACTCTCGCAGTGAACATGACAACAAACCCTCTATGCCTAAGACTGTGGTGTTAACCCTAATTCAAAGAGGAACTCTTGCAGTGCAAATAGAAACTGTGGCGACCACTTGAAGGTTTGCCAGGACCTCACTCCCCTTTCCTGTGAAGATTAGGCTAGCAATCAATTCCTGTGGTTGAACCTAAACCCTGCTCATTTGACAGTGAAAGCTTTTGCAGAAAAGCTTAGCTATGAACACTAAAATTATGAAGGACACAGGGACATATATAGGACTGACCTGATCAACTGCCAACATGTTCAGCTTGAGATTATCCATGGCAGTGATGTAGTGTTGCACACATTCTGCGACAGCAGCAGCTGTGCCAGAGTCCGATGATGCAGTCTTATGTTCCACGTTGGCTGGGACTCCAGACACCAGGAGGCGATTCAGCGCGGCAGGACAATCCATCTTGTAGGTCTCCATGAAACGCTCCACATCGGGAACTGTATCTTTCAGAGCCGTTTTCAAGGTTCGGAACTGTGCAATAAGCTTGGTGCAAGCGGATTCATACTCTTTGGCACTGATCACATCCCGCACATAAGCTTTCTCTAATTTCTCCATCGTCTTCACGATCGCAAAAAGATCAGCGAAATTGTCATACATTTCACGCTCCTTCTTATCGCTCCATAACCTCACCTCCCGCATCTCTGAATAGCCAGCCATAGCCGCTGCTTGCCTGGTACAAATTCTCCACACGGAAACAAGCAGAAGCCTCCACAAAACCTATTGAACCAAAGGAACTTGTCCTCCTCTGGAAAAAATCAAACTTTCTACTCACAATTCTCAATCTTCTTCCCCTTGACAGACTAAGAAGTTAGTTTTTCAATGAGAGATGGCAATTACAGAGAGATGCCCAGCGCTGCTGCTGCCGCTACCACAACGCGCACACGCGAAGTGCAACGGAAGCCAGACCCGGACAACGGAGAAAAGCGCGTTACCGGATTAGGGTTTCAAGCGCTTGTAGCTTTGGGATCCAGGCTAGCAGGATATGAGTCGGGGAATTTCTCATACCCTCCGGGTGTGTATTGTTCTAGTGCCTGGAGAAGGAGCGCAGCTGGTGGGTGGAGGCAGCCACCAGGTATCAACCAGTGTTAGCCGGATATACCTATGAGCGCTGGTTCTCAACATGGATAATGCCTTGGTTATCAACAATTCATATCCAGATTTTGCCCATCTCCCATATTTGGAGCTATGAGTAACTGGCAGATTTAGGTTCATATGATATCCTTAATGCTTATACATGTCTGCACATATATGTTTATTCATTATGTAGATCCATTATTATTATTTTATGAGATCTTGAATACGTATAGCTATGTTATACATTTTTTTAATATAATGTTTAGGGGTCCGGATATGCACATTTATACATATATGCATATCCTTGTTTAGGGTTTCCAAGGTTTTTTTATAACGAGCAATCTTTCTATTGCATCAAAGCTTTGTTGAAAAGGATTTCGGCACACTCGAGCACCAAAAGCACTCAAGTGCACAAATGAGCTTTTGCAAGAGGTATGAATTTCATTTTTCATCTCAAGTTGTTTTTTTTGTAGATTGGAGGTTAGAGGTTGTTGACAATGTTAAATGGTTGAGTATTGGTTTGTTGAATGTTTATGTTTGTTTTGTTATAAATTGGAACAAACTTTGTTCCAACACATTGGAGGTTTATTGTCATTTGTCAAAGTGAGTTTTGTTGCTATTATTTGGCTCATTAGGTTGAGTTTTGTTATAGAATGTTACAAATTTGTTGTAGCTCATTGAAATAAGTTTTTTTTTTAGTTCATTAAAACTTTATTGCAACTCATCATAGCTTTGAATGTTCTCCATTTTGTGAGAGGTTTGTGAGAACTATGATTTGAGAGGTTTGAATGATTTTGTTGCAAGATAAAGCTTTGTTGTAGCTCATCAAAACTTGAAGCTTTTGTTGTAATTCATCAAAAAAAATTTGTAGCTTGTCTTGTTGAAACTTTGTTGCAATTTTTTGGAACTCAAAACCTTGTTTTTTACAATTTGTCAAAGTTTTGTTGTAGTTTGTCAAAATTTTGTTGCAACTCATAAAAGCATTGAACTTTTTGTGAAAGGTTTAGGTTTGGTGAACTTGTTTGAAAGAGATTTGAAGTTTGAATTTTTTTGTTGTTATTTTGTTATGAATTAGAATGTTGTTAGAGGTTGTTGAAGTTTTGTTGAAATTTGTAACTTGTCAAAAGTTATGTTTGTAATTTGTAAGTCATTTTTTTATAGGTTTTATATAAAAGTTTAGAAATTCAACATTTTGTAATCTGTAGTATGTAATGTTGTTATTGATAGCATTGGTGGGGTTGATGGACCATTTGCATATGAAATGGTGGCCCCAAATAGTTCAAACGTGGAAAGTGTGCATTTAAAACCTAACAATTCCTTGGAAATTGAGGTATCGCAACTTGCAACCATACAAGTTCAAGCTACACTTTGAAAACCACAACACCAAACTTCAATTATTAAGGTTTCTTTACTATGAATGATGATTTGCATGTGGATTTTTACCCTTGTGATAAACTTCTTAAATGAATCATGGACACTTATACATGTTACTATGGGCTTATTTGAAATGAAGGAAACAAATGAACAAAGTATGATTATTCAACTTGAATCATTGTTTTCAAAGTTTAGGTTGATACATCATGTGATTGCATTTGTGAAAGATGAAGGTAACAACTTGACAACTATGACATCCACATTACATTGCATCATTGATTATGAACTTTTAAGGCTTATCAAGGTTGATGAAGGTACATGGTTCAAGCATGTCATGTCTAAAAAACATTAATATGTTATTAATGATGACAAAAAAATTTAATGTTTAGTGCATGTGAGTGTGAAGGATGCACAAGCTATTTTACAAAATACAATTACATGGACAATTAATTTGGGAAATGGAGGTAGGAATGGGAAAACCCTTGCATTGAAAATGGGATGTCATTTCGAAAACTCAAGACCTTTATAACCTCAAAAACCTAGCCTTAATTCAGATTGCAAGTCGTAACTCATTTGCATGAAAATATTTTGATCTATTTTCTAATGGTGAATTTAGATTCGAATAAGGATCTTAAAGTGTATAGGGTTGGGTTAAGATAGTCTTGTAACACCTTTTTTCCTCTTCCCATTGAAGTTCTCTTCCCAAAACTTACCATCAATGAGGGAAAGGAGAGGGAAACTTTTATGTTAATATCATTCAAACAAGGAAAAGATGCATGGGACAAAAAATGAACCCACTTGGTTTTCAACTCAATCTCCATCACCCCAAGATGGCACATTAGGGTTGGAGAATCCTTTGAAGAGCCTTCTTGAACACAAATCAATCTTTTGTTGTTCCTATCTTTTTGTTGTCATTAACATTTTCAAGTTGTTGCGATATGTTCTTTCATTTGAAGGCTTGGCAAAAGTTGATTTACAAGTGTTAAATACGAGATGGCAAACTATTGGGTTTTTGTATGGCATAATTGGGGTGAGGTTTGAGGTGTTGGTGAAGCAAGTAACTTGCATTGTATTGGGTAGAATTCTTTTAAGAACTAAGGTTCAATTCCCCCCTAAGTTATAACTACAATTTTAGGAATGTGTCTTTATGGAAAAAAATTGCGATCATATAAATTTTGAATATGCATAACTTTTATATGTATGTGTGGTTAATTTGAATTTTAAAATTGACAAATTCATATCCACTAAAGGATCAAAATTAAACTTGAATCCATATTCGCCTTTATAGACAAATTGTTTAATTTTTTTAATGCATATATATAATTCTACATAATACATCTTATTGGTATCGTGGAGTTAACTTTAAACTGTGGTATTTGCCCATTATTAGTGTTGGGTTGTTTTCATCAACAAGGTTGGTTACCAAGTTGGTTTTTTCATTGGAAATTGACAGTTTAAATTTATGTGATGACTTGCTCCCTAAGAATCATTATACAATCCCACCTCTAATACCCATGTTAATTATAGGATGAACACCAAGTTTAATTTTTGGGGAATCAATTTCTGCCCTATTGAGTTATAAACATCCTTATAAATTGAAAATATAGGTGTAGGCCTCATAAAATGAAAATTCAAAGCCAAGATATTTTCAAGATCAAAGTGTTGATTTACCATTAATCAAACCATTTGTTATCCAAAATACTAAATATTACAATTTTATTTAAAATTTGAATGTGCCAATGCCCTTAACTTTAAAGACATTAGCACATGGCCTTTTCAAATAAAAGTAATCAAATAACTTTCCTTCAACACATTAAAGTGTATGTTAATGGTAGAAGTCATGATCCCTTTAGAAGGTCATGGGATCAACCCTCTTGAAATGAAAACTAATTGAATATTAATTTTGATTAAAATCCAATTATTAAAAGTTATCATTTTTTTAAAAAACCAATCAATTCCTTACAATTGAAAATAAAAGGTTTTAAAAAAATAGGGTGATTATTAAAACTCATTATAAAAACTAGAACTGACAATTCTATAAAAAAACAAAATAAAAACCACCTAACACTATTACTAATTACCAAACTTGAACGATACTTAAATAGTTACATTTTTTTACCAAATCTATATATAGACAAGGTAATGTTAATTTACATAAGGTGTTTAATAGGCTTATGTGTAAGTGTGAAGAAAAAATGTTTTGCCCAATGGAATTATTAGATTTTGTGGTTTGAATTTTTTTCTTAGTTATTTTGAATGAACTAATGGTTAAAATTTTAATAAATTTTGTAAGGTTGAAGAGAATTTAAAGGATAAAATGGGATCATTGTTAAATTGTGGAATTCAACAACTTAGTTACCATCAACGAAAAATGTTGTTAAATAAATAAATGAATAATTTTTTTATAAAAAAACATGAAAGTAAAACATGTTTATTGTTTGCCTACCATCTTGTAGTAGCAATTGTCTTGCAATAGTTACTTTCTTATACCAATTACTATCATGCACATATTGTCTTTTGCAGACTTGAAAGGTATTATTAGGTTAAGAAAGGAGATATAATAGTTTTAAAAGAGAGGGCTTGCAATATTTACAAATAACGCATGCCCTATTATTAGAAAAGCTTAAAGCTTAGGTGGGTGGTGGTGTGGCTTATGTATGATACAAAGGTTAAGCTACCTTTTTTTTTGTTATGAAAAGAGTAGGTAGCTTTTGTTTTGGGCTAAAGCCCCAAAATTGTAAAATGTCAACCCACAACCATTTGTAGACCTTTGATAGTTGTTACCTATCGTTTATAACACCTATAGACCTTTTGTGACTATTGATTAAAATTTGTAGCAATGTTACTTTCCTTGCAAACCTAAAATATCATGTCTACCTCATTGTTGTTGTTTTTAAATGGTTGTCTTGTGGTAGAATGCACTTTCTACTCCAAAATTAAAACAAAAAGTAAATAATTTTTTTATTTTATAAGAAAAATCAAATACATAAAAGTAAAAAAGTTCTAAATAAATTTGATATGAGTTAGTCTCCCTTCCTTTATCACATTGTAAGTAGAACACACACCAAGAAGAGTGTTAAATTCCATACAACTTCAACCATTTTCCAATACATAATGACAAATGCAAATATCTCCCATGTTTTTCTGTTTTTCTTTCATACAAAAGTGTCACACACAAGCATCCTCTTAACGTTAATGATCCATGAAAACTAATGAATATAATCATTTAATCTTCTATTGCAATCTTTCATTCCTTCCAAGGAATAAATAAAGAACATAAAATAATGCTCACCACACAAAGGTTGAATCCTTATCCTCTTAGATTTTGTTGTATTTCTAAATCTCCTTATCCTAATCTCTTTCACACATCCTAATTTAAAAAAAAATATTTATTCCTTATTCACTTGAACTTATTAACCTAGATGGCTTCACCTTTAATAAATAAAAGAAAATAAATAGGATATTTATCACTAATAATTAAATAATTATTAAGATGCCTTTTTAAAGTGAATTAGACTAGAATATTATTTTAAATAATTAATATTACTTTTATTAGAATTTCTTTTAGAATTAACTTTTAATTATTTTGTCCCTATAAAAGTAATTCGTTATATTGATGGTACTATCGTTAAAAAACACTTTCATTCTAGACTTATTTTGAAATTATTATGCTAAATTTGATGGTTTGAATTTGTTTTCTAAATTATTTAGATTGAACTAATGGTTCAATTTTAATAAATATTTATAGATAGAGTTTTTACACATTCCTTATGCATTTTTTTTACAAATATGATGGGCAACAACATGCATTTTCTGCACACACTAACAAATTATAAAACAACACATTTGAAACACATACATAACACAAGTGAAAAATGATTCATTTGAGTAAAACTATTATCATGATTGATGGTTATCATGTTTAGAAAAGTAAAAGTTGATGTCATTCACTAATTATGAATGTAATGGTTTTTTTCTTCATTTATATTTAAATGTGATTACATATACTAAGTGTCAAACACAACAATTTGCATGCATGTTGCATGTATTAGAAAAGAATATTTCTTGATGCTTGTAGGCCTAGAAAGATTTGGACTTTAGAAAATGGGTTTTATTTGATTTTTTGCATGAGTTCTTTCTTTATTTTTTGTAGCATTTGCTTGTAATGGCAATATGATGCTCAAAGGAAGCAAAGTTCTTCAATTTCAACATTTACATGTGTGAATAGACTATGTATTTTGGAAATGGTAATATGATTGTTTTTTTCGAGAAATGATAATACAACTAATTTTTGGAGGCCAAGTTTAAACAATTTTTTTCTTTGCCAATCAAAAAAAGTGTGGAATGATGTGAAGTTCATTCAGTCACACAATTACAAATGTTGTGCTAAGGTTTGTGGGAAGTTTTTTGGGACATTTCTTATTTGAATTGTTCTAGGTTAGAAGGAACAACTAGTTTTCTCACAATAATAGGTATGACACTTTCTTTGCTAGTTCATGGTAACATGATTCTCTTTGAACCTCATTAATGTTCAAGGTCCCATTCAGATTCCTCTTAATACGAATAGCAAATTTTTAGGAGTGCAAGTCTTGGTTAATTGGAGGTAGTTTGTTTATGTCTATTGGTATTGGATTATTATTGCTACATTGATGGGATTCATTAATTTCCAATATTTTCTTATTTTTGTCATTGCTTTCATGCCACTCAACCTTCAAATTATACTTCTTGGTTGGTGATCCCCTCTTGATCTAAAGCTCATTCGTGTAAAGTTAGTTGGTTTTGAAAGATCAAACTACAAGATCAGCCAT
>Ga0209208_10012109_pt1 | contig 10975 bp, 12 predicted proteins | sample S1TSphfallax_3_FD_187694 | JGI IMG/M metagenome (GOLD analysis project Ga0209208, IMG submission 187694) | Host-associated microbial communities from peat moss isolated from Minnesota, USA - S1T2_Fd - Sphagnum fallax MG (SPAdes) (version 2) | ecosystem: Host-associated > Plants > Peat moss >... | reverse complement strand
GTTTTTAAACCCATCCTTTGGGCCAATGCCATCAGTCCCCCATAATAAAATCTTGAATCAAACTCCCTCCACCCGAAATAAACATATCACAGGAAGCCAAAGCTTGGAGCACGGGGAAAATCGCCATCCGGTTGTAACTTTCCACACCGTAGCGCTCATGGGTCATCTTTGGATTCCCAGAAAGCACCACAGGAGTCACATGAGGTGGTAACATTTGCAAAAGGGTTGCTAATAAAGCTTCGTCACCACCATTTCCTTTGTCATAATACCCAGACAATAACGCCCGCATTTTTGATTCTAGATTCTGGAATTACCTATGCACACCCTTTCGATTCCCACCTGGATTATCCATATTTCTAGCGTCGTTGAGTGGATCATGGCCATCTGGTACATTTGGACCTATGGTGAACTCACTCACAACCGCCGTTGGTGGGGATTGTCCTTTGCCATGTTACCAGCTTTGATTAGTGCCATGTGTGCCTGCACCTGGCATTACTTTGACAATGCCTAATCCTTAGAATGGTTAGTAACTCTGCAAGCTACCATGACTTTAGTTGGGAATTTTACCCTTTGGGCAGTCTACTAAACCGTCAAAACCCCATTTACAACTAGGGAGAGATCAGGTACATTGCAAATGCACGAAAGTATTAAAATTTGTAGTAACTTTTAGTTATGTGCGCGAACTAAGTCAATCCCCACATTACGCACTGAAAATTGCCGATGACTCACGATGCCTTGTATGCAACTACTCTCACCAGAGAATTGCATGATCAACTTACAAAGTGGCATAGCACCTACCACATTAGTATAACTACACAATTCTTATCAAACAGGATGGCTAATTTTGATTCATTAATTCACAACCACCAACAGCTAGCCTTTACAGAAAAGTCTCGCAATGTCATGGAACTTCTAGTAGTAGAAGAAGTAGAGAAACAATTACAATCACTACCACCTAAAGTTAGTAAATTTATTAAACCGTCTGAGGTGATTGCCTACGCATTGAATCGGCTACCTGCTCTATATGCCACAAGTAAACATGGATGGCAGAAGCAGTTCCAGCGGGGAAAAACAGAGTTACAACCAAAAATTGCCACGGCTGTGCGGCAAGCAATTATAGCCGTACAACAAGATCCCTTACGTGCTAACGAGCCTCTCACCTTTCAACAAGAGAACGTAGTACTAGCGGCTTTGCAAAAGCTGAGGTCCCTGCTCCAACGAGAAGATCTGTCGTGGGCGGATGTAGCTGATGTAGTCGAGCAAACATTGATGGATACATTGAAAGGGAGGATTACCTGGAATGCCAAAAGGAATACCAGAGACAAAAGTTTTGATGGGAAAAATCGTCAACCTTGACCAATCCTATCTTTAAAGTTGCGATAGTTTAACTTAAGGTTGCTGATTTTTTGGTTGATGAAACCTATAGTACTTGTTTGCAATTGGGTAAATAGACCAGGACGTTTAAAGTTTTGGGGTCTTATTTCCGGTGATTTTAAATATCGGTAATGCAGAAACACATCGCGGTAGGGGACACTGACATCATTACCAGCACACAGTTGGGTAAATGTAGATGCGCCTATACTCATATAGTGAAGATAGGTTAACCTTTTGCCTTGATCATAGAGGATGTTATCTACAACATCAAATTTAGATTCCCAATGGTTGCCGGTTGCTAGTTCTGGCTGATGATAGGCAAAGTTATAGTAAGAAATTCCACTCCGCAATACCATGTAATTAAATAGTGATTGGTCAGGTCCACCTAAAGCCATCACGTCGGCTTCACCCGCCTTTAATTTTTCCTGGAGGTTGGCTATGGTAGTCGGTGGAAAAATGTGCTTTTTGCTGGCAAACCAGCCAGCACAAAATATATGTGAAGGTATTTTTTCTGTGGGGAGAATTTTGCTAATTAAGTCTGGTGAACCGTCAAAAATATATTTCAAGTCTGATCTATACTGGAAGTCGTTTGTTACCCAATCATATTGATTCAACTTCTCGAATATATAATCAATAGGCCCCATTAACAGGGTATCGGCATCAAAATAAATAAATTTAGCAAAACTCCCATCCAAAGCACACAGTTTCCGATGCATTGGATGACGATAGAGTTCAGGAAATCCCCACTCACGCCAGGTTTTTTGCGCCCTGGGGTAATTTTTCCATACCTGGCTACCAAAGTCATCCCAATAAGCTATGGCAGCAGAATCGGTAAATAGGGTGACATTATCTCTAGTGGCAATCTCGGCTTTAACTTGATTTAAATTGTCGTTATAGGGAATTACGCAGATGGGAATCTCCCTACCAGCGTTAGCTTCGATGCTATTGAGCAAAGCTACTAGCTGGTCATAGACGATATCATTGGCTAAGGTATATATACCTTCAATCATGATGATAGAAAGGGGAATAAACGACGAGTAAATTTCGGAATGAAGGCAAATTTACCTTCATGGAGATAACGATAGTATTCCCACAACTGCCAGTAGGGACTACCAATTTTCATCCGGATTCCTGCCCAATGGAGATATTTTAGTCGCTGTCCTCTGTCGTATAGGGTATAGTCCTGTTGTTGAAAATTACGGGAACCAGCCCAACTACCAGGACCTCCCCCAGGAATTTTGACCAGGTTACCTCGTTTAGGAATGAGTTTGAGAACTAGATAATTGAGAATTGGCTGGTCTGTAACACCCTGGGAAAAATCAAAATATTCACGATGCATAGCACACTCACTCAGGGTTGCATCCATTTGTTCCGGGGTGATGACTCCCTTTCTCGAAGCCCAAAAGCCACTGTTAAAGACATCTTCCAGTTGGGCATCGGTAAAAATTTGCTGTTTTTGCACCTGGGGAGAGAAGATATTTCGCAGTTTGTCATTAGCGTGATGGTAGTCACAACAGAAGAAATCAACTTCAGTCAGTTTATCTAAGTTGTCGGCAATTTTTTCAAAAACTACAATATCGGTGTCAATATAAATAAATTCTTCTAAAGGACCAAACCAGACGACTAATTTCCGCATTTTATTTGGTAGGGCGAGAAAATCTCGAGCAAAGATTGCCCCTATCCGTTGGGTAAATTTCTCCACTAGTTCTAAATCTGGGAAAATTTTGACTTGGTGTAGGGTAGATAGTTTGGCTGCTACTTGGTGATAATTTTCGTCAAAGGGAATGAGATAAACCGGAACATTCTGATCATAGTACCGAATACTATTGAGGAGAGCGATCGCATTATCAATTACCCGGTCATTGGCAACAATATAAATGCCCCGATTCATAAGTTATCCTTTTTAATTAATTTGCGTAAAGCTCTGGTGAGTAAACTAGGTCTAGGTGCTGGTAAGTCATAGGGTTGTCCCGCATTTTTAAAAACTGGGCGTTTCTCTGGCTCATGGAGATAACGGTAGTAGAGGAATAAATCTCGATAGGGAAAATCCAGATTTTCCCCTGCACACACAGCTTGATTAACGTTGGGAGCAATACCAATGTAATGGAGATAAGTTAGTTGATTGCCTTGATCGTAAAGGGTTTTGTTTCTCTCTTCAAAATGCCTAGATGTGACTGTGCAACCCGTTAACTGCTCTGGGGGTAGGTGATGAGCTAGGTTGCAAATCCGTTTCCCAGATCGCATAAACATATAGTTTAGTATCGGCTGCTCACCTGCACCTGGGTAGAGGATTTCTCCCTCACCTGCTCTCAGATAGGACAATAATTCTGCTTGTTGGGATTGATCAAATATCCCTTGTTTAGAAGCGTAAAATCCTGTGCAAAATATTTCCGTCTGCAGGCGTTTCTCATCAAATACTTGGAGTAGTTTGGAGGAGCTTATGTTATAGACTTTTTCTGGATGTTTGAATTGAAAATCATAGACTACACAATCATATTCATCCAATTTCTGCCAGACTAAATCAAGGGAATTTAGAACTAGGGTATCAGCATCTAAATAAACAAATCGCTCAAAAGGAGCATCAAAGGCACAAAAGCGCCGATGTCCACCATAAATTCTATATTTCTTACGGTTCATCCGATCAGGACTAGCCGCGAGCATGAATTGATCCCAGCGGTTAATAGATTCTTGGTCGTCAAAGAGAAATACATTGGGACGGTTGGCTATTTCCTGGGCAATACGCTGTGTTTGCTCATCGAAAGGATAGATACAGACGGGAGTTTCTGAGCCTAAGAAAACATTAATGCTGTTTAGTAAAGCTACTAGCTGATCGAAGACATTATCGTTGCCAAGGGTACAAATGCCGTACATAATTTAGGAGTTTTTTGTAATCAAGTTGGATAACCAGTTAAGCAGATTTAATTTATGTAGAATAATTTGTCTAGCTTCGGCAATAGCTTCCCTAGCAGCATTCCAAGCTTCTGGGGTAGCTGTCACTTCTTGGATGTAAGCAATGCCTTTTTCATCTAAACTGGGCAGGCGCAAAAAACTGCCCGGTGGTAGTAGTTTATCAGCTGCGGGTCCACCATAGTAAATTGGTAGGCACCAAGCTAGTAAGCTATCCCAGAGTTTCTCGCTCACATACCAACTATTCTCGGCATAGTTTTCAATTGCCAGGTTGTAATAGTAGGGAGCCATGCCATACCATTTGTTACTCAGTTCTCCTGCGGCCTTTGCCCATGGGGGTAGGTTGCGTCCGTACAAATCAAATTTAACTGAGGAAGATTTTAAGGACTGTAAAAAGTCAAGCCGCTGTCGATGATTGACTGAACGGCTAATTCCCGATGTCACCCAACTACAGGGAGCAACTTTTGCGGGACAGGGCATTGTATCTAAATCCTGAAAGGAATTGGTATGATACCAAATTGCTGGCATATACTCAGGAGTGGGGGCAAAATCATCAGGACCGGAAACATAGCCGCAGTACTGTTGAGCCTGTTGGTAATTATGCTGATTAATCTGGACAATTTCGGTTAAAGGCGGCTCCCTTAATAGGTAGATGATTTGTTCCTTACTTAGACCGCGTAGGAGATGGTGAACATTCAATTCTGGTTTTTGCCGCAGCCTATCCAACCAAGATGGTGGTGATGCCTGGGGAAAATCAAATTGGTACAGCAGCAGGAAATCTGGGTCTTTAGCTAGGGACTGCATTTGGATATGTCCCCAAACTCCGAAGGGATGGGGGGTTTGTTGCCATAGCCAGTCGGCTCTAGTTTCCAACCCTCGGTAGCTACTAATCATGCCTACGGTTTTTATGTCCATAATTTTGGTGGTAGCAGAGACTCATCAACATAACTTAGGATCTTGGCGGCGCGATTTTCCCAGGAAAATTGCTTGACAAATTCAATACTATCTGCATAACCTTGTGGTATCCGGGGATGGGTGGCGAAAACTCGCCGTAAACAGGCAGCAAACTGACCAGGATGATCAGCCTCACACCAGGCAGCGATCGCTCTGGTGCCTTGAAACTCCCTTAATGAGGGGATTTCCGTGGCAACAATGGGGGTGCCAGAGGCAAGGTAGTCGAATAGCTTGAGGGGAGACGTGAAAGTTGCCGCTGGGCCTGAGCAGTGGGGGTGAGCTAGGACATCTGCTGCTTGGAGTAAAGATGCTAATTCATGATGTAGGACATACCCTAAAAACGTGATGTTGTCAACTTGCTTTTCCCTTACCAGTTGTTGATAGTATTCCACTGCTTGGGGCTTACCACCAGCACAAGTAAATTGGACATCGGGCATGACGCTGGCAACATCAATGAGGACATCAATCCCTTTAAATTTTTCGATAGCTCCGGCATAGACTACTAAATATGAACGTCCATGTGGCAGTAATTTTTCTCGCCATGTTGCTGCTTTTTCTGGCTGTCTGGTCATAAACAAGCGATTAAACCCATTGTGGAGCTTAATCACCTTTTCTGGCGGCATCCCATGGAGAATCATCGTTTCGCGGATGGTGTCTGCAACTGTAACTGCAATTTGCAAGAGGGGACTTTGGACAATTTCTGGCTCAAATTGCTTATCTTCGTGGTGGTGATGTTCATAAATAGCAGGGATGCCTAGTTTAATAGCTGCTTTGACGAAATTCCAGTTCCGACTATGGACAAGTTTGGCAGTGGGCAGGATATGAAAGGGTAAATAGTATTTGCTAGCTATGGTGTTGGAGTCGGTGAATTTGCTCTGCCAATGGTCAATGGGCCAAGGCATGGGTAGGGTAGCGACTTTTAACTTGTTGTGGAGGTTGTAATACTGGATTAGTTCTGTTGGGGTTGTTCGGGGTTGAAATGGACGGATTAAATTGATCGGGTTGAGGGATTTTAGACCTGTTTGGGGGTATACGAGGATGGTGGAGTAACCTAGGTTAGCGGCTCCATTAGCTGCGTTGGTAGATTGAACTAGGTGGGCTTCAGGTTTGGGTAATTCTTCTTGAATGAAAAAAATATAGTGCTGCTTCATAGGATTCAGGGTCAGGGATACGGTGGATAGAAGCACCATCAATCTTGTTCTTCTGCACGCAGGGAGATTTGACTATTTTGTAGGCGAGCTTACAAAATAAAAATGGCAATATCTACTTAGCTAAAATTGTAGCCATGAAAACTTTGTGCAATATAACCCCACCGCTGACCAATATACTACCTTTAGTGGGCAGTTATATGCAGCTGATGTGTAGCAGTGTAACAGCATACACCTTGGTACTGGGAATTAGCAACTGTATCTAGTATGTCTCAGTGTCACGACAGAGATTTCAAATGGTCTAGACCTATATTTATTCTTAAAGATGGTACTGTGGTTAAAACTTGCAAAAATGTGATTGGACTTAAACACATTTTTTTAGCTGATCATCATGGCAAGTTAACTTATGGTGGTTTTGTTAATTGGATTTATTCGGATGAACTCCAAAAAGCAATAAACAAGATTAGAAGAGAATTGACATAGGCAGAATCTTTAACCCACAATTGATATCTCGCATTGCTAGCAACGCTTTATCAGATGGGTATATAGAACGGGTATAGACAGTTGAGAAATTTGAATTGGTATAACCTTTCTAACAGGGACTTCTTAATTGTACCGAACGGCGTGAAATGAGCAGTGATTCCGAAAGTTACGCGCTTGGACTTGATAAGCCGCTTTCAATTTAATTACTGCTAACTTTCATCCTTGTAAACTTTGCTACGATGTCCAACTTCCACAACATTCACCACTAGAATCTCATCGAAAATATCGTAGATAACACGATACTCACCTACTCGAAACCTATAAGCATTTTCTTTACCTTTTAGCTTCTTTACCCCGTTTGGGCAGGGTTCTATGGCTAAATCATCAATTTTAACTTGTATGCGTTCTTGAAGTTCTGGCGATAATTTTTTAAGTTGTTTTAATGCTCCCTTCAAATATTTCAACTTGATAACTCACGCAACTTCCTTTTTTATGTCTAGTTTCAGTTCTTTTTTAGCTGAATCCCATGATACTGAGCCGTCAATCTCAGCAGATTTTTTTGCTAGCTCATAGGCTTTTAAATCTTCATCCTCCTCTTCATCTTCGATTTTTTGAAGTAATGCATAAATCTCATCTAGAGTACTGTCATAAGAAAGGTTTAGCAGTACGTTGATATCTTTAATTAATTGTTCGCGTTCGTGTGCTGATTTCATTTTTAATCATCCGAGTGTGGTTTGACTTTTTCTGCTAACGTTTCTAGTTTCGCCTAAAGACATCTCATCATTATCAATTATCCCCATTGTTTTTTGAAGTCACTTGATTACACGTTCATAATTCAATACTGACTTAAAAAATCCAAGTGGATATGGCATTTTCTTGCTGCTGCTCTGTCACACCCAAATATCGCTCCAGGGCTGCAAGTGAGCGATGACCACTGATAAATTGAATGTGGCGCAGGGGTACTCCTGAATCACTCATCCACGTTAACGCCGTCCACCGAAAGCTGTGAGAAGACATCCTGCGCTCATTCAAATCTACCCGTCGCAGTACCTCACGTAATATTCGGTCAGCACTGGCCTTATGGATATGCCGCAGCCCGTGACGACCGGGGAACAAATGAGGATTTCTCCCTTTTAACTCAATCCTATATTCTTCTAAAAATTCCTTGAGCTAAGGATTGTCTGTAGAACAGATGGAAGCACTGGGTGAAGCCCTGTTCGATTGTTCTACCACGGCTGAACTGGAAGCTTGGTTACAGCAGAGTTAAGAAGTAATTTGATGAGAAAACTAGTACACCTTGGCATCAATAAGGGACTTCCAGAAATTAAATTGTCCCATTTTATGGACTCAACACGACTGTTACTCCCTTTACTTCCCTAGGAATTCGATATTTTTTTAGTTGGAAGTCCCTAACCAGACTAGACAAAACTGCTTTTAACGTTGTTCATTCTCCCACAACAATAGTCGGTTAACTTACGCCGAATGGTACTAGATCTGACTGGCTATAGCAACAAACCCGTACCCCTTTGGAATTTGGGGACATAACCCAATGCAGTCCATAGTCAAAAACCCCGATTTACTCGTGCTGTACCAATTTGGTTTTCCCCCAGCATCACCACTATCTTGGCTAGATAGGCGGAAAGCTATATGTAGCAGTCGTTTAAAGGCACTCTTTCCGCATTAACACTTATATTGGCTCAATTTCTGATTCAAGTTCCGGGTTTTCTCGGTTAACAAGAAAATCTAAAGATTACGTATAATATAAGTACTATGACCAAAATTAGGTTAATTTCAGGCTTTTGGAAATCAAGTTATCAAAATAAATAGCGTGCTAAAAAATCGTTGAAAAATCAGGTTTGAATCCCTAAAACTCATCCTTGATATTTGATAACTCCCGGTTCGCTCATTTTTTTTGGAGTTGAAAAAATTGCCCAAAAATATGCGGAATGTAGGTTTGACAAGGGTTTTCGTGATTTATCCTGAAACTATTACCTTACTCTTAAAACTCTATTTTCAGGTGCCCACTGGAAGCGATCGCTCCACCATTGGATAAAGTGTAAATTGCAGTACACTTGCACTATCATCAAAAACCCTGATTAAATTGTTCGGCTTTTTTGTAACTCGATTTAAAATGGTCGAACGGGGAGTGATAAGTTATCCTACATTTAAATCATAAATCGTGGACTAAAGCCCTTAACTGGCCTAGATAAGTTAGGAAAATTAGATATAGAACAGCTTTATTTCTTATCAATGCGTTATAGCGTTTCACTTTAAGTTTAATACATTTAGGGAGGGAGCCAGGAAGCAAACAGGTCGGACTGTATCAAGATTTGCGGGAAATAGGATAAGTCATAATCTTGTGTAACATTTGATAAATAAACTATTTGCAATCCAATATGGGCAATGTTCTTAAGCGTTTAAAAACAGGTCTGCATAACAAGTGGTGGCTTCTCAACTACCGATGGCGAGGGTTACAAATTAAGATCCAGTTCTATTGGCTTTTACAGCGATGTAGTCAAAAATTAGATGGGCGTCAAAAGCTAATTGTCTTTGCTCCCCACCAAGATGATGAAGTTCTAGGTTGTGGTGGTATTATTGCCATGAGGCGACAGCAAGGTGTACCAGTTAAAGTTGTTTTTGTGACTGATGGCGGTGCTTTCCATCGAGTCATTAGCCGTGCAGAAATAGTAGAAATCCGCAAACAAGAAGCATTAACAGCTTTAAACATTCTCGGAGTTGACTCAGACGATATTCATTTTCTGAATAGACCGGATGGCGCACTCTCCAAGATGACACAAGCAGAGCGACAGCAAACCATTGCGGAAATGGCCGAGTTGTTACGTAATTTTCAGCCCCAAGAAGTATACGTCACCCATAGAAATGATCGCTCTAAAGACCATGAAATAACTTATGAACTTGTAAAAGAGGCGATCTCTCAGGCAGGAGTGAATGTAGATTTATGGCAGTATGCCATCTGGTTACTGTGGAAATCCTTGCTATGGCGGGATCTTCAATTTACGGAGTTAGCTGGTGCATATCGTGTGTCAATTCATTCAGTTCAATCTCAAAAAAAGCAAGCGATTGAAACCTATCGCTCTCAGTATCTACCCATGGATGCTGAATCTGGTGCCATACTTCCCCCTGATTTTCTCTGGCGGTTCTTCTTACCCTATGAGGTTTTTTTCAAAACAGAATTAAGCACTGAAGCGAAGGGAGAATTAAAAATTGAGGACTGATGTAAATTAAAAAGTCATTCAGGAAATTATCAAGGTTTCAATACTTAATTTAAATATGACTCAATCAGAAAAACAATTCTGCTTTGGCACCCTGGCATTGGGTAAAAAATATTGCGCTCTAGCATCTTTATTGGCAAAGGATATAGAAATATATTCACCTAATACTAAATTTGTAATTCTCACAGATCACCCCGAAGAATTCAGCGAATATGCTCATGTTTTAGCTTTCCAGCACCAACAACAGGGTGTCAAGTGCTACCATGATAAAAGATTTGTTATTGCTAAGGCGCTATCATTATTCGATTCTTGCATATTCTTAGATGCCGATATGCGAATATTAGCAACCGTGTCAGATGATCTGAAATGGCTGATGAAACCAGGTATAGCTGCCAGAGCTTGTATGCTCATGCCGAAAAAGTTTACTAAAGTTCTTGAGGGAAAAGCTGATGCTCACTTTCGTCGGGAATTTGAGTTCGTCAAAAAAGCAGCACAAAAGCTGAATTTAGATGCAGAATGGCAAAATATACAGTTTGTGCATGAGTATTTATTTTCGGTGACAAAAGATGCAGGCAAAGAAATTGAATTTTTACAGCAATGGGATATTCTGGCAAATTATTTTGAACTTAATGAAATTTATGATGGTGAAGGCAGTGCAATTGGGTTAGCTGCTTACAAAGCTGGTTTACCTGTGATCTGGAGTGAAATGGATGGCCTTTCATTTTTTAATACCAAAATCGAAATAGTCAGGCTTCAAAAAGGGCAGTCAAGCTTAGAGACAGTATCTAAATACTTTGAAGAACATGATCGGATTTTATATCCTAAATCTCCCCTTTGGAAAAAAGCACAGCGAAAAATTGGTAAGGAAATTACGCA
>Ga0209208_10012108_pt1 | contig 10975 bp, 11 predicted proteins | sample S1TSphfallax_3_FD_187694 | JGI IMG/M metagenome (GOLD analysis project Ga0209208, IMG submission 187694) | Host-associated microbial communities from peat moss isolated from Minnesota, USA - S1T2_Fd - Sphagnum fallax MG (SPAdes) (version 2) | ecosystem: Host-associated > Plants > Peat moss >... | reverse complement strand
GTACATTGAAGCACAGAGAGCTCTAGAGACGACAACAGGTGGAGCTGAGATTCGGGATGGCACCATTTTAGCACTACCAGCAAATGTTTCCCCTAGCACCAAGTCAAATGGCCGGTCTCTGAAGGCAGGAAAGAAAAAGAAATAAAAGGAAATCCTGGGCTTTGTCAGCAACTCCCTGACAAGTCGCCCTGAGCATTTCTATGTGTGATACATTGTCATCATAACTGGGTTTTGTGATTGACAACTTGCAATTAGAACATGTTTTGCTGGCATGCTCTACAAACCTGTGCTAATTGCAATAAGGACAGGTTTTGCTGCTGTGCTCCCTACACCTTTTCAGGTGTATGTATATCTGTTAGCTGTAGATTCTTGTGCACACCAATTGTAGGATCACATTCACTGACTTCAAATTTGGCACATTGGAATCAATCATCTGCAGGAGATCTGTCAATCAAGCGCTGATTGCATTCTTTGACAAATACTTGCAGGTGCAATAGTAGAGAGTTGAATCTGTTTCACGTGTGCAAAAGTTTCCGAAAACTGGCAATTGTAACACTTCCAAGTTCCTAGTGTTTCTTCACAAGTTGTGTATTGCACTTTGTTACAATAGTGTTAGTGTCTCTTCGATCTAAATTAGACATTGTCATCTCATTACTTTAAATCATCAAGGCAAAATCACAGTAAGTTTCAACAGGTCGATCTTAAGAAGATGAATAAAGACCTAATGGATACAAAGTTCAAACAGGTTCAATCTTAAGAAAGTGAACAAAGATCTGATGAATACAAAGTTCAAATAGGTCAATCTTAGAAAAGGAGAACGACCTTGCAAACACAACAAATCATATGTGTTCACATGTGTTGTGTATACCTCCCAAAACTGAAGTGCATTGGTATTTATGGTCATAGATGTGAAATCCATGACAAATACATTGAAACCAATACATGGTATAGACACAGACAACTTTGAACAATACTATCTCGCCCTTCTCAATCTCTGCTCACTTGGTGAAGGACACTCAAGGTATCCCTCCCTCGGTTACCTTTATGGAAGCTGTACCTTTCATCTTTGGAACAGTAAGAGAGTGTTTCCAGCAGATCCTCAAAAAACTTGTATGTCCAGAATCAAAGTATGTTCACCTACTCTTGCCTGCTTTTGGCCACAAGGTTACCATCAAGCATGCAAGGAAATCCAGGGCTTGAAACCCCACAGCTATTGAGGACAATTGGATGTTGGTTTACCAGTTGGCTTGGGGGTTTGGTTCTTCTTCATGAACATGCAGACTATCAAGCAAACTTTTGACCCACTTGCAGAAACACACTATGGATGTTTGATGAGGGGGGATAACAGGGAGAAGTGAGCCAATTGGAATTCTCTTTGTTTGACTATGAGCAAAAAGGGTACAAACTTTATGATTTGTTGGCTTCACACTGGTAATTTCTCAACTGATCCACTTGCTGTCAAAGTTGACACTGTACTTGAGGCTAAAACCATAGGCTCTATCCTCATTCCACTTCCATTGTACATAATGCATCTCAAATGGTGCTCCTGGTACGTGTGGTCACCACATCTGCATGGCCATGCATTTAGAATCTTACATGGAAAAGGTCTCATGACATTTGCAGTGAAGTTTCCTACAAATTGGAAGCAGCAGAGGATGACTTTTAGTATATGCGTAACTGAAATTTGCATAGAAATACTGCAAACAGACTGCAGAGAGCTAAGGACTCATTGAAAGAAAGATATGACCTACTAATGGCAGACAGCAGAGGTTGCTGGGTTCTTTACATCCAACCACCAATTTTGTTTTCCAAAACCACACCAACCTTAACAGTCAAACATATAGAGAACTAGCCTTGTAAGATGTGACAAAATTGAATGCAAAAAGTAGCAGACTGGTAACAGAATGAAAACTGAAATTTGAAAATGCTCACCTTTTCTTGTCACCTCCTGTTGCATTACTCACTCTTGAACCGATGCACTAATTTCGCAGCTTCCTCCTTGCAGTTCTCTGCAAACCTCCGTGACCTTTCCACAACAGCTGATGACATTCCAGCTACTGCAGCTTTTGCTTCCTCAGTGCCTTGATCAACAGCTATTTTGACATCCTGGGATCTTCTACCCAATGCTATCTGCAACTCTTGTGCTGTTTGGCTTGCACCTGATATGAGATCTTGCTGAAAATAGTGAGCCTTTCTACCAAGCTCCTGCAAGAGATAGGCCATCTTCTGAAGTAGACCAGGCAACAAACCACTAGTAGCCTGCCATGACCTGACAATCTTGTCATTAACATGGGTTTTGAAAGCCTCACCCGGCAATGCAGTATCTAGCCACTGCATAATATCCTTCAACTTCATGTTCACATATCTTAAACCCCACTCTTTGCCAGATTTGTACACTTCAATCCGACCATTTTCTTCCTCCCACTGTTTCCTGACTTCTTCCAGAAGTTTCCCCTCTGCACGTGCCTGTTTAGCCTCATCCTCTGCCCATGACCTTCCAACCAAGAAGGTTACAGTCAAAGAGAATCCACAAGTTTGAAGTTCAGCATCTAAAGCTGTCTCCTGATTGGTTGATTTGGAAAACTGTAATTGTCTGTTGAGGGCATTTATTAAGTGTTTGACAGACTCCACAGGGTCTACTTAACAATGAGCATGCCACTGCTGAACCTGTTACTGTTTTGGGGGCTACTGCAATTTTTTATCCAGTAGACATGTTAAGCTGCATAAAAGAGTTCCTAATAGATTGTAGGTGTTTGCCAGCCCTGTAAGAAAGTGATGCAGAGGTCAAAATTTTGTAACATCATTTGTGAAGTCTGCAATTCTTGCATCTTTAGTGTGTACATTTTGACAGAAGAGGGTTACCTGACAAGTGAAAGAGCATTCCTCTCAACTTCAAGTTCAGCCTTGAAATTAGCAATTAATTCCAATTCCTCCTCACGGAAGGCACGCAAATTTTCAAGTCTCTCCTTTTCGGTGGCAACTTCAACCTGCAGAGTAGACAGTGCTTGCAGCTGTGCATCAACCTCATTCCGTAAGGCATGGAGAAGTTTTTTCTCAGCATCTATGGTTGCCTGATCCTTAAGGATTGAAGACTTCTCCTCCTCCCTTTCAGATATCAAGTTTTCAAGCTGTGCCCTAACTCCATCAATTTGTGCTTCCACCTGCTCTCTTTTTGCCTTTTCTGATAGCAATTCCTCCTGGTGATGCTGATTGAATTCTTTTTGGGCTTGAACTTCCATGGCAATATCAGCACGGACTGCCTCTTCTGCCATTGACTCAGCTTCAAGTCGGGCAAGGTCCTCTGACAAGAGCTCTGCAGCCTCCCCAGATGCAAGAGCTATGGCAGCTTGACCTACAGTAGTTGGCTTTTCAGGTTGAAACCTTCTTGTAAAACCTGTCACAGTGCATTTTCACCCATCATCAGAATGACAACATCAGATGCACCCGAGTCAGTGCATGTTCAAGGTTTCAACAATACCAACTATTTGTGCCATGGACAGCATTGTGCTGCTTGCCTAGTCCCCTGGAATTCAAAGTTTCCACTTGATTTCCTATTCTTTTTCGTTTTGTTTTTAGCAGCTGTAGTAATGAATCCAGTAAGGAGTTTGAGGTCAATTGTAATCCACATGCTGCCCCTTTCTTGTCCAGAATGCATGCCAAGGTTTGTAGTTGAGTGGGTTCTGCTTCCACCCAGAAATCCCAGTGATCCCTATTTGTTCCCATGTTCCCCTATCTCTTCTACTTCTGGATAGCACCAGGTGAAGGAACTAGGAGAAATATACCAGAAACTCATTAGGGTTATAGGTAGATTCATGCATGCTTTATGAGTAAATTCCAGGTGCAATAGCTCTTACCAAAGGCAGATGCAATAATAGAAGGCCCTTTTGAAGTCAGATCTGCCATCAGAGCTGGCCATGCATCCTCATGAATTCGGTCAACATCTGCAAATCCAGAAATTTCCTGCAATGCCTGCAGAAACTTTCAAAACTTTCAGGACTCAAATCAATCTGGTGACCACAAAACATGTGAGGAATAATGGAAACTGTTCATACGAAGTAATGGTGACTGATGGTCAAGGGCTTCTCAGCTAATGCTCTGTTGAAAAGATGTAGACTGTGTGCAATGATGAATCTCTTTTCACCTCCTTAGTGATGAGTGGTAGCTGGCGGCATTCAAGAGCCAACTTCCAGCTCACCAGATCCTGTCTGGATAGCGGGCTGCAACCAATTATGCAACTATCAGTGTCACTTTTATATGCCTGATCAAGTAGTCATGACAGAAGGCACATGTGAAGATTTAATTCTCTTACTCATGGAGCCTGCAGTTCATGCCAATTGAATCTACCAATTGATTGATGAAGCAAATTCTTACAATTCAGATAAAAAGATGTCCCTGTACCTGTCAGGTGAAAAATTGGCCCCATAATTGTCATGCTGCCCAAGGGATAGATTACTAGATACCAAACCTGCTTCTGCCAAGCCTGTCCAGCAACAAACTCACTACTCTCAGTAACAATGTGCCAGAGCAGAATTTCGGCTCAAAATACACAAAGCCAGCCTGGTAAACAACTCAAGTGCTGAATCTGAAGAATCAAGAAACAAAAAAGGTTGCTCTGAGACAAGACCTTACTGAAGTAATCTCACAAAAAGTACAGGAAGGAGAAAGAACTGCTGTGCAACCTTGGATGAACGGGAAATCTGGGTCTTCAACAGGAACATCATCGAATGCAAGATCTGTGATATTCTCAATGTACATGGCTGGAAAGACTTTATGCACAGAGCTCCTGCAGGTCCAAACAATATGAGATGGATATTCACCACGCTAACAAGTACGTTGCATTCAGTGGTTTGATTGAGAAAACAAGTACCTGCTGAGTTTACTGCTTGCTGCAATCAGCCACCTGGCATACTCCCGTCGAGTGCAAATTTCTCCAGCCTCAGCATCTGGATCCACCACCTGCATATCAGACCCAAAAAAATGCTTCATAGAGACAGAATTTGGGAGCAGTCATAATCCTCACAGTACAGGAAAGGTGAATAATATGGTGAAGGGGAAGAGACTAACCTTGAGTGCCTGCAGCGCTTCCAGTGCATGCTCTTGCATCTGATCAACAATGGCAGGTACCACGACTTTTCCATGTCTTGATTGTGTAGCTGCAGAGGGAAGTTAGGGAATAGGAATATGAACAGAGGTGCTGTGTGAAACTCCGGTGCCAATGGATGGTTCATCTAATATACAGTCACTAGTTAGATTACAGTTCTCTTGCCTCCTCAGGTGGCATCCCATTGCCAGGAAATTGAAACAAAGCCATCAGTGCCTACTTCCTGCCACATCAGATAGTGATTCCCTCATTTCACTAGTGTTGTGACTATGAGCATGAGACGTAGACTGCAGCACCTTCAACCCTTTCAGGAAGTTATTAATGATCTTGCTCCAATGAACTTTCTCTAGGTTATATTTGTGTTCAACAAATTGAGGCACAGGAATTCTGGAAATCATATCAGAGGTGAATGGAGTAAAAGCAGGGTTGCTAATAGCTCCCAAAAGAAGACCAGTGGGACTTGTCTGGAGCTGCAACAATAGGCCCATTGGAACAAGCAGCAGTCTACTATCAACTTCTTTGGAATGTCTCTGTCCCATTCTTGAGATGTTTTTCTCTAAAGCCTCAACAACAGAGCTCTGAATGTAAATTCTAGCTTACTGGCTCTGGATTAAAAAGTTTCTTGATCATCAGCAGTCAACTCCCCATTTCCCACTTGGATAAGAGACCTGACCTGGGGTGCTCTTCTTCTCCAACTTCTCTGCCTCAAGCTCGAGTTCCTCTCTCTGTCTTGGGAATTCAAGCTTTGAGTCCTCTCCAAGTACAGGCTCATCAGTAGCTTCCATGTTATTGCTGGCAACCTCTAATGACTCTGATAATGATATCAACAAAGTTTCCTGTTCTTGCACTGGGATCTGAGGGATAGCTGCTTGCTTTCTTCCTGCATCCCATCAAACCACCACCCTTTGAGTATGCATTGTGCACAAAGCTAACCTAATCAGGCTATGTGCTTCTCGGCAAACTACAGATGCAACACAACAAAATCTTCCAGCTACCGAGCTGAAGGAAAATTTGGTCCATGTACGAGGCAGAAGCACGTACCGAATTTTGAAAACAAGCTGTAGGTGAGTAGGGAAAACCCAAGGGCCAATACTAATCCTGCACCAAGTTTCAACAGACCTGCAACAGACAGAAATGAGCTTTTTGTATGAGAATTTGATGTGTCTCTCTTTCCCTCCCTGACTCTTTTGGAAAGCAAGTTGAGAAGAGCATGCAGCTTTTCTTCAGAACTAAACCTATCTATGAGATTGCAGGGAAAACTGCACAACAACACTTTGAAGGTAAAGATTCCTGAGTTTTGGTCTTGCTAAAAAGACGAGAAATGAGTGCAGTCACAACCTTATGAGTATTACTCACAAAGTATAAAACCATCACCTTCATGATGAATAGTAGTGATGAGCTGCCACAACTTCTCACTGACCTCATCAGACTCTCTTCTGATCAAAACCTTATATGACTGCACACTCTAGTGGTGGTATTAACTTCCAGCATACCTCTTAAGGCTCAGTTGGCCATCACCCTACATTTATGTTCCACCGAAGTCAAGAGCTCCAAGGAGATCCGGATAAGGTTTTGGAAATCAAATGATTCTCAAACACCGTAGTCAAGTGATGCATTCAGAGAAACATCTTGCACATACAATTTTCTAAAGGTCACCCTACAGAAGATTGACATCTCTATGAGATTGCAGAAAAACACATCAAAATAAAACTTTGAGGGTAACTGTTATGTTGGTTTCAGTCAAACTAAAATTGAACATGACAAAGAATGAGTGCAGTCATACCCTTGTGAGGGTTACCTTCAGACCCACCACATTCCATCATGCATGACAGTGACTAGCTGCCCTGAGTCCCCAAAAGAACCCATCAGCTAAAAATCTTCTGGCAAACAATAAATTATGTAGAAATCTTCTGCATCCAGAATTTCTGTCAGAGACGGAGTCTTCCCATATGGGAAGCAATTGGAAGACTCAGTCCTGATGTTGTGGTTAGCACTGAAGATTGATACTGCAGAGAACACCAAACCCTATCCCAAATCCACTTGTGGAATTGAGACACGAGAGAAGATGAAGGTGTTCAAATGGACTACTGAGTCCACAACAATCCCTCCTTCAGATCATCTGCTTTTTCTTGTACAAATTTCTAGGATGCAGAGCAAATTGATCCTGCTGACATGAGCTGGGTTCCTTGCGGACTTGCAGCACATCATTGTATCCTGAAAAAGAGTTTGAGGACATGAAATGCTGCTCAATGACATTGGCAATTCCATTCTGTACAGTATATTCCTTTCTATTTTGTGTTTTTTTTTTCTATACTCAGTCTCTCACCTGGAGCAAGAAGCTCGTCTCCAGCCCCAAGTGCATCATGAATTCCCCAGAGAAACAAACCATCTCGCATCATCAGAGGGGTTTTAGTATTTCCCTTTTTTCCTTAGGGTTCCAGATGGGAGTCGAACCTGATTTCCAATTTCCCTCGAAATCTGGCTCGTCGGAAGACCATCCCCCATAAGTCTCCGAAGAAGAAGAAGAGGACAATGATGGATTGATCTCCTTTGGCCGGCTTTCCCCCTGCACCGATGTCTCTCCTTCCTCTTGTGCTCTACAGCGAATGCAGCAGGGACGCAGGGGCGCGACGTAACAATATGACAATCTGCTCGTGGCGGCTGGTGCAGAGTGTAATAAACCTAGAGCTATCGGTTTATGAGAGATCCAGAGAGAAGACGGCGAGACATTGACTGCTAAAAAAGACATGGTAAAAAAACAAAGCTCTGCAGCTCTGCAGCTCTCTCCCACTTGCTCTTCCTCTCTCCGTCCAACTCCAATGCTCAGAAGACGAAAGCCTCAGAAGGAGGACAACAAAAACATGATCATTTAGGGCATTACTAGACGGAATCAAGCAGGATTTTCAGCGATCAAATGTTTGCTTTCGTGTGCATTTTTATCAAAAAGAAACAGAAATCGAACTCTCCTTTCTCTTCCGATGTCTGCCTCCTCTGCCTTCCCCTCGCTCCCTCCTCGGAAGAACACCGTGATACAAGAAACGACTCACATGCTCAGACGCAAAAGAAACACGATCGAAGTCATTCCAGGACCAAATTGAGGCGGATTTTCGCAGGAAGCCACCAACTCCCACACACAGAGGCATGCAAAACCTTAGAAAGAGGTACGCAATTCTCTCTGGATACCCCTCTCGAAATCGCGGCGAAGTCCGGATCCGAAGACGCGAGAGACAGAGAGGGAAGAGAGAGGGAGGGAGAGAGGAAGACGAAGAAATACAGACGAGGTGACGACTGAGATGTCAGATGATGTGTTAGGACTGTGAGACGACGATCAAGGTGACGATTGAGATGTTAGATGACTTGTTACGACTTTGAGACGACGATTGAGGTGATGAGCTCAGATGTGTGATTACGTGTCAGGATTGTCAGACGAGGATCGAGGTGATGAGCTCAGATGTCTGACGACGTGTCAGGACCATGAAGGCATGGACAGAGGTGTTGGGCTCAGATTCTGATGACGTGTCAGAATTATGAAGGCATGGATCGAGGTGTTGGGCTCAGATTCTGATGACGTGTCAGGATTATGAAGGCATGGATCGAGGTGTTGGGTTCAGATTCTGATGACGTGTCAGGATTATGAAGGCATGGATCGAGGTGTTGGGCTCAGATTCTGATGACGTGTCAGGATTATGAAGGCATGGATCGAGGTGTTGGGCTCAGATTCTGACGTGTCAGGATTATGAAGGCATGGATCGAGGTGTTGATCTCACATGTCTGATGACGTGTCAAGTCCATGAAGCCAATGATCGACGTGTTGAGGACTTCAGATGTCTGATGACGTGTAAGTGCTTAGCGGAGAAATCGAGACGTTGACTTCTGAGATGTTTGGGATTCTGAGGTGACAAATCTAGGTGACGATCGAGGTGTTGTTGCAAGGCAGTCTCGCTCGCTAGCAAGCGAAGCGAGAGGAAGAAGGAAGAAGAAGAGAGGAAGAAGAAGAGAACGATTTCAGGAAAAAAGAGTGGTCAGAAGAATCGCAAAGGATTTCTCCAGGGATTTGATGCTACTGCTGCAGGGGGAATGCATTTGCACAGAGCCAAGACCGTAGCAGATTTTAACGGACTCCATTTCGCACGCAATTGTGCACGATGAGGTGTATTTTGTTTCTACGTTCTTGCCATATTTTTCCTGATCTTACTGCAATTTGCTTCCTCTCCTTTCTTTTTCATGTGAACACAATGTTGTTCTGCTGAATAGTTGCCCCCTCCCCCCCTCCCCCCCTCTCTCTCCCTCCTTTTGTTCAATTTTTTATTCACGGGATTTACTAGGTTGATGCTTGTGTACTTGCTATGTACTATGGTTTTGTTTGCACTGCTATTCTATCATTGCCAGGTTTTTTTCACGATCTTGATACATAAAGTTGAATTGGATTTTTTAGTGTCTGCTTCTAAATTGGAGTTTATAGAATGCCAATTTCAGTCTAAGTTTTCAAACGTGAGCACTGTGTTTTGTTCATTCATGGAAAATTTCGAATTGAGATGTGAAATTGGACAGTCATGATGCGTGACACATGCATGGTGTGGAGAAACATATATTTGATGATGTTTGCAGATGAGAGAGAATGTGGAATTTTCTGAAAGAATTTCCAAACGGACTCAGAGGCCAATGTGGTCACAACTTAGCTGTGATGAAGCTCTCTTCAAGGCTGTGATGATGCTCTCACCAAATTTGATTTGGAGTCCAATCGCAGATTTTTGTTTTTTGTGGTACGTAGGTTCTCCAAATTCACCTGTTTGTTCTGTCAGGATTTGCCAGCAGAACTCCAAATTGATGAGTAATGGATATGTATTATGTGCCCTGGTGTGGAACTGTTCAATAGAGAAGAGGAGTTCTGCATCCATTGAAGCTCTCAAAGATGCTGATTGATTTTACCTTGTCAGGCAGTTTTTCTACAGCTTCAGATTTAATGCTACCTAAGAGCATCAAAGCACATGTTTCAAAGGACATTGGAAGTGCAAAGAGAGGACCAAGTGGATCCCAAGGAAATGCAAATGTGGCACCTGCTTGGTTTTTTACAGTGTCATGGTGAGCTCTGTCATTTGTTTGGGATTCAGATATTCAGCAAAAGCATCAATTGGGCTATGAATATGATTGTGGTGGACGATATGGACAAGCTATCTGTGTACAAATCTGCCAGGAAACAATGTGGACTCCACATGGGCTTGAATCTACATTGTTGATCACAAAGCTCCAGTCCTAGAGTCCCTATCCTAATGTCTTTCATCTCTTGATTTTTGGAGGGCTCTTGACAAGATTGTTTGTTTCTCCAGGCCTCATGGTACAGGATGCACGCAGCAAGAATAAGGAAACAGTGCAGAAATTAGGGATTTGGACTTGCTATAATCCCTTGGGTCTGGCTGCCAGCTTGGATGTCTCAAATGTCAGGACTCAGTACACAATAATATTGTTTTTTGTAGCTCTCGATGACAGATTCTTTTGAGATGTTGAGAAGCAATGTTCAGATGCAAAACACAAAAGTGTTTCTTAAATGAAGACCTTTACTACTCCCCCTCCCCCCACTTTGAGTTGCAAGAAATCTCTGCAAATCTTTGGAATATGACAATGTCATCATGTAAAGCAGCCACACAGTTTTTGCAAAGAAATGAATTGCACAAGTACTTACCGCTGCCAAGAATGCTGCTTCACATTCTAAATGTTGCATTTGGAGACTTTGAAATCTTTTGAAATCTGAATTATTTAAATTCTGTGTACCAATTTAAGCAGGTGTGGCAGGTCATGCAACTAGCATTCCTCAAAGCATATGACAAACTGCCAGGTTTCTCAATCATAGCAACCCTCTATCAACATAGCAACTCT
>Ga0209208_10012105_pt1 | contig 10977 bp, 9 predicted proteins | sample S1TSphfallax_3_FD_187694 | JGI IMG/M metagenome (GOLD analysis project Ga0209208, IMG submission 187694) | Host-associated microbial communities from peat moss isolated from Minnesota, USA - S1T2_Fd - Sphagnum fallax MG (SPAdes) (version 2) | ecosystem: Host-associated > Plants > Peat moss >... | reverse complement strand
TAATCACAATGATTAAGTATTACTAATCATCCACATGGATATGAGTCTACATATTTAATGGCCACCAAGTGGTCACCTTAGCTACTTATCGACATAAATAATACCATTTATTTTAAGACTTTAATTCTTTTAGTGCATCTAGAGAGTGCTTTACATAGTGGAAAATTTCATTGGGCTTTTTAAATATGAAAAGTTTTACTCTTATGAGCATGCTATTTTTGTAAACTTGGTGTCATGTTTTTCCCCGATGATATTCGATGGGTAATGAATATTCATTGTTTATCATGCGGAAAAAACCAAAATATGAGGTCATTTTTCACACTCAATAAAGCAAGTGAAGAAAGCCATTGTGAAAATCAAGCAATGTTCGAATGCCACCTTCCATCAACCATTATTTTGGTAATGCCCTTGCCCAAGTGCTTTACCTTACACATAAATGCTTACTTACCTATGATATTTTCTCACTTACTTAAGTAGTCACCTAGATAGTGTGATTAGCAAACAAGACAATTTACATGGTAGGTTACGAAGGTGGAACATTGGTAATTTAGTTGTGATTCATCCACAATTAAGCCATAAGGGGTCTCATTTATTTTGAAAACATAAAAAAATCAATGATTTTCATGAAAAAATTACAAAAATATCGATGGTCATAAAGATGATTTTTTTAAATTAAAAAAAATTGAAAACCATGTTCATATACCAAAATTGGTATTTGGATTAGGTCATATACCACCAATTTTTGTTTGGTTGAATGATTGATTTTTTGAATTTGATTGGTTATCAAACTGGTTTTTGATTGAAGGTGGAAACCTTGGACACTTTAATGCTAGTGTCATTATGTTTGAAGTGTGGCGCAACAGGAAAAATCAAATATTTAAAATTTAATTATAACAATTTAATATTATTACTTTTTTCATTTTTATATTATAGCAATGTTATCAAGTGTCCTTAGACATATTCAAACAATTTTCACCTTAATTGGCAACACTTTTTTAATAGGATAAATAAAATTGTAGTCAATAGACAAATGAGTGGTGACATGTTCCTTGTCACAACCCTACTTTGGCCAAGTGTGGGGGTGAAGCCCAACACTTGGAAAAGTTGGGGGTTTGGAGTCCTCCGGGACTCCCGAATGTTTAGAGCTCGACAGCAAGGGGCAAAACACCTCGCATTGGGGTGTTCTTGGTGTCGTTAGAAAGGTCTAGAAATGTAGATATCGAAAATGCCCTCGCATTGCCAATTTGGACATCTGCAGCTCAAGTTATGGGCAAAAGAAGAGCCGGGAGTCAAATTGACAGTTTGACTGCCGACCACTAAAAGTCAGGAATCGATGCCTTCCCGACATCCGATCTGAGCGTGCGACATGGCGTTGGAAAGATCTCGACGAGGGCTACAACTTCGGTTTAGACCTCGTCGCGATCCAAGTCCGCAGTCGAGAGTTATGGCGGTTCAAAGATCCAGAGTCCCACCGGGACAATTTCGGGACAATTTCGGGAGTCCCGGGAATTTGTGCCACTTGGATGTAGGTGCGGCGGAGCGTCGTAGAGTATACTATATGGGGATGGTGGTGGCATCCCCCGAGTCCGGGCTGTGGTGAGTCTTGTGATCTGAAGTGCCCACGGCTTGTCCCAACACCAAAGGGTGTCCCGGAAAGAGAACTAACCACTTGGGTGGTTTGTTTTGATGCAAATTCAAGCTTGATCAACTAATACCTCTTCCTAGTCTAATCCCTGGGCTCCCAACTCGACCCTCTACCCCTTTCTAGAGTTGGAAGCTAGGAGCGTACCTTCAAGTTTCGACTTTCCGCAACTTGACTTTGTGAAACCCTCAAGTGAGTTTCATCCCGTGACTTGGGAACGCGTCATTCCTCAAAAAAAAAAAGGGAAGTTTTCTTTTGGGAGAAAAAAAGGAAATTTTGCAAGGAATTTGAAACAATGTTATCATTTGGCAATTTTTTTGTGACAAAAAAATCGATTGTTCCATATGCTCTGATATTCACATTTTTGGGCGAAAGGTCAAAATTTTGCCAATCTTGCACATAAAATACATTTATTAAAATTATCCATCACATTAAAATACAAAATGTTTCATATGCTTTGATATTCATTTTTTTTCATTTTTTGTTGGTGAAAGGTCAATTTTTTTGTCAAATCGTCATATGAAATGCATTTGTTAAAATCATGTGCCACATTAAAATGCAAAATAGAAATTAACTTATCACAAAAGAAGAAGAAGAAGGTAAACCCATCAAAAGTGGTCTATCACCCATGACCAGACTTGCAAAAGAAACTGCCAAAAAAGACACACACATACACAACAAGGGGTAGTGTGACACACTATGGTCTTGCCATTTACATTAAAAAGTATCATAATACAAAAGAAGAATTATGGAAATTCAAATATTTCACAATGCAAAAATATAATCTTCCAAAAAAATCCTCTAATAGAAGAAACCAAAATCCTTCAAGATATTATTATTATAAACTCTATAATAACTAATCTCAAGTTTCAACACAAGCCAAAATATCATGTTTCCAAAATCCTCATATAAAAATAGACCTATTATTATTATTATTACCTAGGGGCCTATAAAAATCCCTTATTAAGCTACTATACCCACTCTATAATGAGTCCAAACACAATATCCTTCTTGCCTTGGTAGCGAAGGCCAACAACAAACAAAGCCCAGGGTTTAGGGTTTAGGGTTTAGCAAAACCTTTAAAACCCTAAACCAGTTACAACCTACAAAAAATATAGGGAAATATACCCGGCGGATCGGCTAAACTTGGGGTCCAAGGGTTTAGTGGATAATGCTCGCGCGCGCGCGCGTGCTCGCTCGCTCGCTCGCTCGAACAAGAGTGTTGGGATTTCTGTTGCTCCATCGCTGCTGGCTGCGTAATTTGCGTGGAAATCAGAAGTGCATATAAAATCTATCTCTCTCTACAATCGAGCTTCCTGCCGCTTTTGGGTGTTGTTTCATGAACAGCAATTGAACGGAGTTGAACTAAGTGGTGGTTGCTTTGCTTTTCTTTCTTCCATTTTGTCAAATGTTTTTCTCGAGTTTTTTGTCATCTTCCCCGGATCATAAAACTCCAGTGGGTATGTATATAAGCAAGGGACATTTTGCTGGTTTTTTCATCGGAGAGAGAATATAGCTGAAGTCTCAGATTCTTAGTCTGGTGCTAGAAGTTCAATATATGAGAGAGCTTTGAGAGAGCTTTGAGAAGCTTTGAGGCGTCAGGATCAATGGGTGAAGCCTGTGGCTGTTGATCTGCTCATGTTTTTTCCTCCAAAGTAGCCGCCCATGCTTTTCTGGTAAGCTTTTTATCGGGGGTTTGATTTTGCGTATGATGCCACAGAATGATATTGTCTAACACTGACTAGAACGTCATTCGGGAGGACAGTATGATGAATCCGGTTACAGGTTCGTGTGGTGGTGGGTCAGCTATGAGTGGAGGCTTCGTCAAGAACCAAATTCTGGCGGCTAGGTTCGGCTCAGAATGGGTTTTTTGTTTTGGTTTCAAGAATCTGGGGGTGGAAGAGAGTTTATTTAGCCGTGGGTTTAAGATGAGGTCGACAAATTTAGGATTTCTTGGATATGGATTTCCCAAGAAGCTCTTATTGCCACAACCCCAGCCTAATGCGTCGGCTGGGGTTCGAAGAACAGGGGGGATTAAACCAAGGTCCCCAATTGTGATTCCCGAGGTGCCAGAGGTTGAAAAGGGGAAGTATAGCTACGATGTGGAATCTGCCATTAATCATTTGTCGTCCCTTGCACCGCGTGGCAGCATTGCCAAGTGTATGGAGGGTTTCAGGAGCAAACTTTCTATGCATGATTTCTCACTTATTTTTCGCGAGTTTGCACAGCGTGGTGACTGGCAGAAAGCTCTCCGTCTTTTTAAATACATGCAAAGACATCAGTGGTGCAAACCTAAGGAGCATGTGTATACTATCATGATCGGTGATCTTCTCCCATTTCCATTCTTCCAACTGCTTGTCACATTCTGCAAGGGTTTAGGGTTTAGAGTGTGCCAACCAGGTATTGTCAATTGGCAATTGGAAGTTGGAGTGTCTCATTGTTCGCTTGTGTCTTGCAGGCATCATGGGGCGGGAGGGTATGCTTGACAAGGCATCAGAACTGTTTGAGGAAATGCCAAGCAATGATGTGGAGTGGAATGTTTACTCCTTCACAGCACTTATAAATGCATATGGGCGCAATGGCCAGTATGAAGCGTCTCTGCACTTGCTTGCACGGATGAAGCGAGAGCGAGTCACCCCAAATCTGATCACATATAACACTGTCATAAATGCATGTGCAAAGGGGGGTTTAGATTGGGAAGGCCTTTTGGGACTTTTTGCACAAATGCGACATGAAGGTATACAGCCAGACATCATCACGTACAACACTCTTCTAAGCGCCTGCAGCAGGTCCAATCCTTTTTTATACACAAGATTAATCACTTTTTGTTTCTTTTTGTTACTGTGGTGTGTGAGTATGGGGTGATATTTTGTAATACCCCACTCTTCTCTTTTCTCTTTCATAACAGTAGTAGAAGTGGTCTTGACTGTGGAGGTTCCTGAAACAGTGTATATTTCATTTGTGTTAAGGGTTTTGGGTTAAGTGAATGAAAGCTTATGAATGCTCCATGATCACCTCAGAATCTAGAAATATTAAAGTTGGGGACCTGGGTTTTGCAGTCGGGGACTTGTTGAGGAAGCAGGCATGGTGTTCCGAACCATGAATGAGGCAGGAGTTGTCCCGGACCTTGTGACATATAACTCATTGGTTGACACATATGGCCAGGCTGGACAGTTTGAAGGTGCTGCTGAGCTGCTCCGTGAAATGGAGCAGGCAGGCAATGTTCCTGATGTTGTTGCATACAATGTTTTGATAGATGCATATGCTCGGATTGGTGAGTTTCAGGCAGCTGCAGAAGTTTTTAAACAGATGCAGGAGGCCGGGTGCACTCCAAATGTGGTTACTTTCAGTTCCCTTTTGGAGGCATATGGTAAACATGGATGCTATGATGATGTGCGGGCCCTCTTCACAGACATGAAAGAAAGGGGCACAGAACCCAATGTTGTCACATATAATACACTTATTGAAGTATTTGGTCAAGGAGGTTTCTTCCGTGAATCAATTAATCTTTTTCGAGACATGCTGGTAAACCCCCACACCAAGTTAAAGTTGTACATACCTCTTTCACTCTGTTATTGGCATGCATGTTCTTGAAAATACAAAGTTCTTTGAAAACTGTGTGCAGGAGTGATCCTCTGAAGCACATGCAAGGACCCTAATGTTATTCCAGCCAGAGTGGCAAGGTGTAAAGATTAAAGACAAAATATAATGCTGTGGATACTCATTGGCAATGTATGCATAGGTTCTAAGTTTATCTTTCCTGGCTCCCAATGGTCTCTAAACAGTCTGCAAAAAGTATCTGCAGGATGGGGGAGTGGAGCCAGACATGTCAACGTACACTGCCCTTCTTTATTCTTGTGGGAAAGGTGTGCTTCACCGTGAGGCAACTGAAATTTATCGACACATGCGTCAGAGAAATCTTGTCCCAAAAGTGGAGGTCTATACAGGTGTGGACTGAAATTGCTCAAATGTCTGGAGCTATTCTAGACATATGGGTGCCAATGCTAGATTCATAGGCTAGATTCAGTTGGTCTGTTAGTTTTTGATTGCATGAAAGCAAAGACATTGACTAGGATGATCACATGTAAAGCAGTCTACAGGCGCCTTACACACAAATCCTAGATGCATTGCTTTACATCTGCATTTCTGGGGCTATGAAATGGCACAAAATCGTGGTTGTGGATCACTTGACTGAGAAGCTGGGTAGCATCCTCATTGACAAAAGAATTCTGTTTGTGTCAGGCTTGATAAAAGCATATGGGACCGCAGGGTTATATCAGGAAGCAACCGGTGCATTCCACAGCATGGAGGAAACTGGGTGTAAGCCTGATCAGGGCACCTTTAATGCCCTCATTGAGGTTTATGCAGCTGGTGGATTATATTGTGAAGCTGGTGGAGCTTTTGAAACTATGTTTGATGGGGGTCTTCCAGCCAATGCATCAACATTCAATGCTCTGATAGAGGCATATGGCCGAGGGGGTTTGTTTGATGATGCAGTGGAGGTTTATCGTGATATGGAAGAAGCAAGGTGTGCAGCTAATCAGCAGACTTATGAAGCTCTGTTGGTTGTATACTGCACTGCAGGCTTGTTTGATGAAGCTAAAGCACAGTTTTTGGAAATGAAGGTTGGAGGCAGGGTTCCTACTGTCAGTGCATATTGTCTTATGCTCTCTATCTGTGCCCGACGTAACCGGTGAGAGCAGGCTCCCTCTAATTTCTCATGTTCATGTTGGCATTTCATGGACTGCCATCCTACAAGAATGTTGAGAACCTCCAGAAGATCTTTAAAGCATAACTGGGCAATTGTCTTACTCCAAGGTTCAATGGGAACCTTTCTATAATGCTTTCTATTCTTGTCCAAAAAGTTTCTAGATTTAGGTTGACATTTATATGGCTAAATATGTGGCTTTCTCTCATGCAGGTGGGATGATGCCAACAAGTTACTCAATGAAATGATGGCTCCAAAAATTCCAACTATCTATGGCCTGGTTGCTGGAATTTTGAAGGGTGATGTAGACCAAGGTTCAAATTGGCAGATGGTGGAGTTCACCTTTGATAACCTCAGAAGGGATGGGGTTGGGAGCAATCTTCATTTCTACAATGCACTGCTGGAAGCTCTTTGGTGCTTAGGTCAGAGAGAGAGAGCTGCTCGCATTCTTGCTGAGGGACGTCGCCGAGGGGTTCTCCTTGAAGCTCTCAGTCACACTCGCATGATGTGGGCTATTGATGTTCATAGGTTTCATATCATTCTTTACTTCATCTTCCTCTTCATTGCTTGCACTCTAAAGTCCTACCTGATGACATTTCTTTCTCACTTATCTTTTGCATCCCTGAGTTGGTTGGTATTGTTAAGTGCTGCATTTGAAGATAATCAGCTTCTGACAAATTTTAATGCATTTGATGGTGTTCCTTGTGGCCAGGATGTCAACAGGGGCGGCATTGACAACATTGTTGGTGTGGCTGGCGGACTTGAAAAGAGCAGTTTCTTTGGGGGAAGAGCTTCCTCCTCTCCTCAGCATTGTAACAAAGTGAGCATTTCCTTTTCTGATCTTATCATTTCTCACAGAAGTTCACCTATTAACTTCTCCCATTGTTTTATCTCCAATCTGAATTAGCTCACTCCATGGGCAGCAGGACTGGAGACTCACGTTGTGTTATGGCGCAAGGCTCAGGCAATTTCATTTAGTGGTGTAGCATGCTAACCAAAGAGCTGTAGCATATGATTGTTGGATGATATTGCCCCTCCTTCTGGCAATCAGATTAGTGTGCCACATCTTAGAAGTGATAAGATAACATGACCATAAACATTGGGGTTTTGGACAGGTGGGGAGAGATTGACCCAAAGAAGGACTCAAGAACTCTTCCAATTGCAAAGGCTGTGCATAGTGCACTGTCTGCCATAGGTTCCCCATTTGAGTTTGCTCCATGGAATACAGGCAGGATTATCTCAGGGGCTCATGCCCTTCAAGAGTGGCTTCCACAGGCCTCATTTCCTGACTCCCTTTCACTTAGTAATGCCCCTCTTCCCCCCTTGCTTTTCAGAAGTGTGGACACAAAATCTATAGGAAAGAGGACGCGTGCTCTCAAAGATTTGACCACCATTGCAGAGTTTTCATAGCCTTTGCTGAAAACTTGACAGCCTGGATTTAATCTCAATTACAGGAGATGCCATGGTAGGTCTTACAGTAGGAGTGCTTTTCATCGAGGAAATTGACATACAGAGAACCCTTGCCATGGTGAAGGTAGCCAATTAGTCCAAACACCCATCTGCTTGCTCATAAATTGCACACCTGTTTCACTGGATCTTAAGTTCAGAATTGTCCATGACACAAAGCTTTGCTGCAGTTTGTATACATGCCATGTCTGGGTGTCAAGAGTACAGACCCAACTACATGGAAAATGTGCATGATTTGGCTGTTGGAGATGTGTTGTAAAGCTTAGCCATGAAAAACAACCCTTTGAGAAACACACTATTTCTAGCTGCAAACTATGAGGGGCACTTCTGTACCTACTAACTACATTGACTACACATGTGATATTGGGTTGGGTATTAGTTCGGTAAATTAACTTTCCCTACTATTTCTCTAATAAATGGTAGGCTCAATAGATTCTGAATGCTCCTCCTTCCCAAGCCCAAAGCCATTTCAAAATGGGGTCATTGATGGATTGCAATCCCTCATAGAATTTTTCAAGGATTTTGTTCATGTCATCCTTCTACATCATGAATTTATTCCCTTGTCCAACTTGATAAACTCTACACCAAGGTAGAGTTTCAAGTTGCCCAAGTTAATCATTTGAAACATAGTTTCTAGATGTAGCTTCAGCCAAGTTATTTTGTCCTTGTGGCTTCTAATGAGCAACAAATCATCTATGTACAAGATCAGAGTTTTTCTGTTCTCAATAGTATAATAGAGAGTGTAGGATGCAGTGTTGTGTTTCAATCCTTGTTCTTTAAGATGTTGATCTACTTTATCATATAATGCTCTTGGACCCTAATGTAGGCCATATAATGCTTTGACAAGTGTACAAACTTTATTCTTTTCTTTTGGCCTTTGATTACAAACCCCTTAGGTTGGTTTATTTATAACTTTCCTGCTTCAACTCACCATTAAGGAAGGCAATTTTCACATAAAGGTGAAAAACATCCCAATTATTGTGAGTAACAAGAACAATTGGTGTTTGGACAATGTTCCATTTTACCATTGGGGCAAAGGTCTTTTAAAAATCAACACTTTCTTTATGTTCCAACCCATATGCTACCAATTTCATGTTGAGTCTTGCCATTAAGGTTGGGCTTCACCTTGTAGACCTTGCATCCCATGATTTGTTTCTTTCCTTGTGGCAAGTCTACAAATGTCGCAACCCTAGCCTTAGGCTCGCAACCAAGGCAAGGGTTTGCAATGTTGCAGGCCAAAAGGGAAGCTCAGTAGTCACAATGCATGCTCCCGGGAGTGTAAGAAAGTGTGAGGGAATGAACCCTCGCACTTCCAAGGGAGCTTTCATTTTAAGAATTGGAGTCTTGATGGACTTCCGAATTTTTAGACAACAATTTCAGGGGTCAAAACTCAATGGATTGAAGAATTCCTTATATCATTGAAAAGCTCTTGAAACCTAATTGTTTAAAATGGGCACACATGACCCATTTGGACATCTGAAACACAAGTTATGGCCAAAAAAAGGGTTGGGAGTCAAATTACCAATTTGACTCCCAACCATTAAAAGTTGAGAATCACCTCGATTTCCTCGCATGTAGGTGGCGTGCGACATACTGTGAGAAAGCTCTTGACGAGGGCTACAACTTTGCTTTAGACCTCATCTCAATTGGAGGCCTGCAATAAAGTTATGGTCCCACAAAGTTGTGAGAGTCCCAATTGTGAGAATTTCGGGATTCCCACTTGGGAGTCCCAGGACAAAATGACATTTGGGTGCTGATCCCGTGGTTAGGCACAGAGTATACTATAAGGGGGAAGGTGGTGGCTTCCCCCAAGTTTAGGCCATGGTGAGTCTTATGAGTTCGAGTTTGCCCGTGGTTCGTCCTAGCACCAAAAGTGCTCCAACTATGCACTAACCAACTTACTGTTTGGTTTCATGTAGGTTCGTGTGAATGCTTAAGTGCTTATCATTATTCCTAGTCCCATTTTGGGGCTCCAACACGCCCCTCTACCCCCAAAGTGTTGTGAGCCAGGGAGCATGTCCCTAACTCCTTGCTTTTTCGTTGTTTTCATTTCAAACTCGCATTTGAATCTATCAAAAAGCTTGGGAGTCCGTCATAGAGATTTTTGTGAAAGAGTTGAAAATATCTTTTGTACAAGACATGTTGATGGAGTAGAGAACATTGACATGACCCTAAATTATTTCATTAATTTTTATTCCAATTGGAAGATTGGTCTTAGTTGGGTCCACATACCTCCAAGTATTTTCATTCATCATGAGTAACTTACAATGGGACTTCAATGTTTAGTAGTTGTCACTTGTCAATTTTTTAGTGTTAGGGAAAATATTGCTTGTTGTTATGGTGTTTTTAAGTCTTTGATTCCAATACAATAGACTCAACTAAAAATAAACAAACAAGTGGACAAAAATAACAAACAAACTTTAAACATGAAAAAAAAAAAAAAAAAACCCTTACAATCACATTGATAACTTAAAAAAAAACTTTGGCACACAACACATTCAACCATTCAATTTTGTTCTAAAATAATTTTCATTTCATTTTTTAATGTTGACTTAACACACAATTCATAGCAATCAAATATAATTTTTTTTTAAATGTCCCTTCATTGTTTTGATCCCATAGTGGGCATGTTTCATAAGTATTATGACCACATAGGTAGGTTTGGGTCTTACATGCACTACTACAAAATGTGGGTGTAGTTCATGAATCCTTGTTCATTAAACTAGTGAATTCATTGATTTTTCATTGTTCTTTATTCATTACAACCAATGAATTCACTCAAAATCCAGTGAAATCACTTGGCGTACAAGGACACCTTTTGCTTGAGACAATGGTTGTTATCATGTTTGTGAATATCTACCTTTTGCTTGCAACATTCCTTGATCCAATGATTAAGTTTTCCACATAATCGTAGTTCCCCATTTTGCACTTTCCATCATGATCATGAAATGATTTGGTGTACCACTTAGTTTGAATGTAGAAAGCTTCCTTGCTAATTTAGAGCCAAATTTTAATTGTTTACAACTTTGTTTGTGCAAAAGTCTTCCAACAAGGGCATCAAAGGATGTCAAAACACTTAGTCTTGAGATAATTAATCATATGAGAGACTCATATGATTAAAAACATTAAGAATAGTTTCAATGAAATTTGGGGTGAAGGC
>Ga0209208_10012104_pt1 | contig 10979 bp, 8 predicted proteins | sample S1TSphfallax_3_FD_187694 | JGI IMG/M metagenome (GOLD analysis project Ga0209208, IMG submission 187694) | Host-associated microbial communities from peat moss isolated from Minnesota, USA - S1T2_Fd - Sphagnum fallax MG (SPAdes) (version 2) | ecosystem: Host-associated > Plants > Peat moss >... | reverse complement strand
CCCCCCTCTTTCAATGGTATCCGCAAAGTAAGGAAATTCTATTGAATCTTAATATGGAATGCTGAAACTCAGCATTTAATGCACAAGGCTCGGGAGTACTTACAGTAGTTGTACAGGTAGGAGCAGTGAAACTATATGTAGCAGCAGTGAAGGCGCTGAGGAAAAAGGAAAGACAGGATGAAACTCAGTTTACCACCAAAATTGGTTGAAAAACTATAGTTTAGATCCAAGTTATTTCGTTTTGTAAAATTTTCATTCCCAATTACACATTTGATGCACTATTAAATTAAGCTGAAACTGGCCATTCTCGCCCCCGAATCGTGTGACTTTACAGATAACTGAAGAAAAAAAGGGTAGCCAAAAAGAGTCTGCTACCTGAACCAATAGTCATAGCACACACTTTAATCCAGCAACAAAAGGGAGTTTTATACACACCATCAACCTCCCACCACTGAAGAGCCTCAGGTAGACATCCTTACAACAATATGTCTCTAGGGTAAGAGAGTTCTTTTTCTTTAATAAAGTTTTGGCACAGATTCATCATCTTTTTTATATTTGTTGAAGAGGGAAACAAGCACCTGACTCTCTCTCTCTCTCTCCCTCTCTCTATTGTATTGTGTTGTGCCCCATTCTCCTTCCAAGAAGAATATAGTCCTCTTTAAGGTTTGTCTGTCTGCCTGTCCCTATTTTCAACCTCTCTCGGAGTGCCCACAAGCCTCTTGCTTCTCTTTTGGTGGTTCTTTTTGCACTAGAGACTGGTTGATCCTTTCTGTACTAGAGAGAGTTGGTTGATTCCAACTACTAGCTCCCCCCATGGCTTCAACTGGAAATCAGGTAGGGTTTGGCTGATTCTATGTCCTAGTGTGCCTTCAGCCAAGCTCAGCAGGACAAGCCTACCCCTGAACTGTGAGCTAGAATCAGCCGAAAATTTGACAAAGCTGCTCCATGGGATTATCAGCTGTAACAAAATCAACAAGGCCTGTCGATTAGGTCTACAGAATTGGCACCATTGCACTCAATGGTAAACTCAGCATGAGAATTAATTGATTAAAAGGGAGAATAAGACCTAAGAGCTGTTAAACATTTCTTTAGTACCTTACCCTAAGGTCAGTTTTGTCATTAAATAATCCTCAAAATAGTGAAATGAAATTTTGTGAAAATATGAAGTTGGCATGTTGAAAATCATCATAATTATCATAGGCTATATTCTGAATAATTTCACTACTCATATCACAATATTATAGTAGATGATGGAAAAATATATATAATTTCAAAATCAAAAAACGAATTCAATTTTTGGAAAAAAATAAAAATTGTTTCATCAATGTGGAAACTGACGCTAAGGCTACGGTATCTTCCAAATGGGGAAGAATGTGTACTCTAGGGCACACAGAACAAGCCTTTGAGTGCCTAAGTAGGTATGTATTATCCCTTTGAGGGTAGTGGCCTTGATGGGTGATCTTCACACTACAACTTTTTTTTGTTTGCATTAAGGACAATGCAAGTTGCATTTATCAACTGGAGGGAGATTAGAACCATTTCAAAACACGGGCACAAAGCCCAAATTAAAAGATGTAGCCTAGGTAAGAAAACATACATTCACATTATTGACTTGAGGTGTGTTGCCCACAGAAATTTGAACCACCTCCCAAGGTCACCGCTGAGTGATGTATATGCATACAAATTCGTTTGGGAAGAGATTCAAACATGAGTTCGCTGGTAAAGAGACTGGGTGGACAAAGTGTACTAAACTTGTTCATTTAAGGATAGGCCGTTTAAATGAAGTGAATGCTATAATTTTTATACATACAAAAAGAACATTTAACATCGCATCTTTTTTTTCCAATTTTTCTTTTGTGAATTTGCAACCAACATTTACAAGTACTTCCTTCGACTGGAACCTATTTAAATACTTTTGCATGCAAATGTGGATTTGGCTACAACATACTCATTATGGTTGAATACTAGTGCGTTCCTTTTCTACATTTATTTCAATTTTTGGATGAATTTGAGCAAAGACATTCTTGGCCAAAAGACCAACCTTTAAGCAGAAAAAAAACTATTTAAAAAAATCTAGTAGGTTGCCTCTTGAGGTTTGAATGTTGAATCACCTTGAGACATGTGTAAATGTTAATTAGTCAAAAACATACTATCTTCATTTCATTTAATCCTTTAATGAAATCAATGTGATTCAAAGTTCAAAATGTAAGTAAATTCTTCATATGTACACTATGATAAGGAAAGAAGATATGTATTTTTATCCTTGAGGGTATTATGGTAAGGGTGAATAAGTCATATATCATTATTTACTTGCAAGATATAAAATAACTTCATTGAATTTCAAAATATTGTATTTAATTTTTAACACTTTTTGTTGGCCTTGTATGTGTGTTGTTTATGTAATGTACACATGACATGATGCTACCAAAATGTGTAAAATCCAAGTTTGTCCTTGCATATTAATGTATTATGTATCCATATATAATGGACAAATGCCATTGTCACCAAATACAAATCCATGATCGCGGCAACTTTGTGACAAGGCAACCCATTGAATCACCAAATACAAATCCATGATCACAATAACTTTGTGACAAGGCAACCCCTTGAATCGCCTTGAACTTTGAAGGGCTTGCAAACATTTTAAGTACCTAGTTTAATAACATTTGAAGCGAACAATCAGATTTTCTTCACCTTCAGACCTCCCAATGACACACTTAAAATCACTCATGAAGACATGGTGCACATGTTTTTTAGGGAGATTATGCAATCATCTCTCTACATACTACTCATTGGTGGAGCAAATTGTGAAATGAAAAAAATGACTGGATCACAGTAATGATACTGAGTTTGGACGAATTTTGTATTAAAAGAAAAGTGAAATGGGCCATGGGAACCGCACCTCAATCTAACCAAAACAGGTGCCACATAGGTATAGCCTCTATTTGCCACTTTTCGGTCTTGGACCCTCGTCTAAAGGACCAATTTAAAGTTTTCAAGCAATAAGATTGCTTGAATTCATTGGTCCCTGGACCTTGAACCCTAATCTAAAGTCGCCCTAAGTTCAAACGTGTTCTTCTTACATAGAAATAATTTTGAGTAAAACTAAATTTGGATTTTGAAGAACGTGCAAAGACTTAATAAAGGACCCGGCACAAAAGCTAAGATATGATCTTAAACCTCAATCCCAAAATTCGTGGTACCTTTTGGAGGTGAACTCATAACGCAATTGGTCAGACTCTGAAAGCTTTGATTTTATAATGTCCTCACCAAGGTACCATACACGAAAAATCCCCTGGATGCGGGCAGATTGGTCATATTAAGTGTTGCTCACATGACCCCTCCCAAATATAGTGACAACCCTGCTGGTACTGTCTCTCACTCAATTGGCTCCATCCTAACGCAATGGCCTTGTGCCAGTTGTTCAACCAAAAGGGAGGGAAAAACAAAAAAAAAGGGTCACTGTTGCCTTCACGCCGAAATTTGACCCTTCTCGGCCTCAAAGGTAATCGCATGCCTAATTTCATCTAAATTTCACGTGGACTTTCCCAGTTAGCATGCCATTTGGAGGCCATGAACATGCCCCAAAAGCAATTGTTGAAAAAAACCATAATGCCTGTTGTTGGATCAGTTTAAAACTTTATAATGTCATTTTTTAGGCATACTAGGCATTTAGGGGTTAAATGCTTTATAAGCCAAATCTTGCTACCATGCATTATAATTGAAAAAACGGATTTTCTTGGAGTTTTAAATGGGTGTGGGATATGGAATTTTTAACATTTTCCTTTTTTTTGGATCGTGTGAGGTTTACTAGCTTTCAGATGGTATGCTAATCAAACATGGTCACATGGATTTAGATGTTAAATGGCAAAAAAATCCAATAAAAAACTAATGGCATGAACCATCACATGGAAGACAAAAGGGAAGGCCAAAAAAAGGCCAAAAAGACACACAACCCTTAAGAACCAAAGAAGGGAGAGAGCTAGTCCCTCTTGTGGGAGGAAACTATGTCACTCACTGTTCCTTTAATGTCACATGCATGCAAATTGTGAGATCTAATAGTAATAGGAGGTCTAGAACAAACATCTCTTACCAACGTAATCTTCCTTTCTATAGTAGAGACTAAAGCACGTTGAAAAGCAATACTAACACGTTGTTTAAAAAATTGAATGCAAAAATACAAGGATAAATGACCTCCCGACCATTTATTGTGGAAAAGATGAACACACTCCTTAATAAAAGAATTCATATCACATTCGAGTGTGCCATGCACCTCCATGGCCATCAAAATAAAATGGTGCCCCTTATGAAGCCTTCTATACTTGTGGATCTTAACAATGGCGTTAAGTTCCACATATGCACCTATTGGTTGACTAATGACACTCATAGCCATCGTTTCTTGTGTCGAATTAGTAGCCACCACATCGAAAACAAAGACTTGGTCCTCACAAGTCATGTAGAGATCAATTCATAATGAAATTCCTAACATAAAGACATACCATTACTCCTTCCATACATCATGCCCACTTTTTCAAGTAAAAGCAAACATGACGTCTCTGATGGCATCATGTGTGGCTATCCATTAACCTCTGAATAGACAACGTGTGAGATGTATGCTAAAAACGTTTAACCCATGTCCACATTCACACGTGAGAAGACTAGATGCCAAAGGTTAAATCAAACCAAAACAAAAACACAACATTAAGGTGAAAGTAAAGTGTGCGATGTGGAATGAACAAATAAATGGCCTAGCAATCAACCATAGCCCCATTCCCTTACCCGAATAAGAATGAATGCGGACTTTGGATGCTGAGGGAATGGAATCATCCTCCAAAATAGACCAAAAGGATGTGTCATGATGGATGTCCATGTAAGGTGCTTGTAAACTTGGGGCATCAATAGTTGCCAAACTCTCAAAAGAAAGGTGCATATTTATAATTACGGGAAGAAGGTTATCCTGAGTTACACAAAGGCATGATTAAAGAAAGTGTGGGCCTCCCTCAACTTGAAAAACATACTCTTCCAAAACAAGTATATCAAAAATACTAAACCTTAAGCACAAATATGGAACCATGAAAACCCAACTCCTTAGAAAAGTAGATGGGGCATAATCTTCCATAGGTAAAAAACATGTACCACCAAAAAAAATCATGAGTCAAACATGATGCCCTGCTAAAAGGCTTTAAATACATTCCCATGACCCTAGACCCATAATGTCCCCACACACTTGCATAACTTTCTTATCGAAATCAACCAAAAAAAACAAGAAGGAATTTTTTTTTCAAATTGTTTGATTTAAATAAGAAAGTTGACAAACAACACATGAAAACAAAATGCCCAATGCAACCTGTGTGTTTCCCAAAAGAAAAAGATCATTGATATGCACCGCGTCTTGAGATAATATTTTATCTAAAAAATATGTGACAAAGTTCTGAAAACCCACTAGCACACCCAAAATGCATAAACCATCTATGACCAAAGAATGGCCATGAAGAATTTCTATGCTTAAAGAAAACCCTAATGGACTCCAAAGCTTGCATTTTGACAGTTTGACTCTAAGCCCAACTAAGGTTGATTGGGTCAAAAGGTGGTCAAAGTAGGGATTATCTCGTTCATAGAGCCCACGATGTGGGTATTGTCTACTAAAGATGGAAAGACATAGATAAGGGTTCACGCAATGGTTTTTAGGAGTGATCATTAATGGGCTAAAACAAATAAAAGACCTCCTAAGGGGTCACCTTGTCTTGTGCCTGAAGATTACTCAATAATGGTGACCCCTTCCTCATGCTACCCATGCTAATAGTAAAGAGAATAATGAACACCATAACATAGCCTAGTAAAGGAGGCAATGTTCGCCAAAGGTCCCCTGGCATCTCGTAGCTTTCTAAAAATAGTAATTCAAGAAATGTTATTTTTACGTTGACTTGCATCATGACCCAATTACGGTGTAGGTTGAAAAGGGCTTTGATGCCACAAAGGATTGTTTCATAACCTCCAAGGGTCGATACTCTGAACTAATGGGGGATAAATGCTAAATCAAAATCAAGTCTTAAATGAAGGTAATACAAAATAACTTTTGCATTTCTTTTTTCATTGTTTGCCTTTAGCTTGTTTCGTATTTTTCCAAAAAATAATGGTTGATGCCCAAATGTTTTTGGGCCTATATTTATGCCATTTTTTTGGGTGTGTAATGGACACTAATAACATGTTTTTCAACGTCCATTACATGTCCAATATGTTTATAATTCATGGACCCAAATGTGTTTAGGTAGCAACAAAATTCTATCACCATTTGAAGTTGTTACCCATCTTCAAAGTTCTTCATAGTCATAATTTGACAATTTGAAAGCTTCATTCTTACTTGAAGAAAACACATTTCGACTTTCTTTTTTGGGGGTACTTATCTTGATCATTGTGAGTGTCATATTATCATAGCTAATGATCAGTTTCCACATGAAAAAATTAAATTAAATTTTAAAAATTCTTATTAATTAAAAATTATTATTATTTCATATATATTATAATATTGTCAATATGACAAGTGAAATTATTCAAATTGTGGCTTGCAAGGTTTTGGACACCTTAGCTTCATATTTTCATGAAAATTCATTTTAATGTTTTAAAGATTATTTAATGACAAAATTGACCCTAAAGTAAAATAATATGTTACATCAATGTCATGAAAGAACTTGTTTCCTAGCTCGTGAAATTTGGGATTCAAACTTGGGCAACACCTATGAAATCCTTCATGAGGTCCATCTAGCTTTGCTATTGCCTTGTTTCATTTTGGTTGAAGCTTTCATCAAATACTTTCACATGTGTAAAAATTATATCCATTGGCAAGATTCATCATGAATGAGTACATTGGATCACATCCCTACCTAAGGTTTTTCAATATGGGTAAAATGAGTGTACTACAAGGGGTTAAGCTCTTAAAGGTGAAGAACATTTTTAAAACCTCTAAAGAGAGGAAAAATATAACTAAAAATCAACATTATTTTTCTTTCAAATTGTAATTTACATACTTACCTAAAGTAGATTAGGATTATACATATTGATGATATTGGATTAACTAAAAAAATTCAAGATTTAACTAAAAATGAAGGCTAATGTTGAAACTTAAAAGGTCATTTGGTGCAAGGTTCAAGTGGAAACATCTTGCATATGAATTTTATTCCATTATTTCTATTATTGATATTGAAGGTTAACATTAATTTAATGACATATATTCTTGTAGATGGATAATTTGCAATTTCATTCCTAACTCAATGAAATCATGTCATTAATTTGTAGATTAATTGCCTATTTAGGTACTCTCCATTACTTCAAATGGTGATTACATCATATTTTTTCAATGGATGTCAACCATTACATATCTTTAAATGAGATGCAATTTGTATCCATGATTAAATAATATACAATGACCTATATTTCACACCATAAAATAACATAAATTCACATCCACAACTTCATTCCATGAATATAATGCCATGTGATCACCACCATGTTTTATCATGTCTATAATTTCATAATGACTTCAAGTCCAAAAAACATCTTGTCATGACACTAACCATTTTATAATATTATGCGTAGTCTTGCATATCAACAAAAGACCCTTCCAATTCTTTTTCAAACAACATGCAAAAAAATATAGGGTGTAATTAATTCATTAAGAGGTTAATTTTATTGTATATTTAAATGTAATTAAAGGCCTATAATTCATTGTGAAAATACACCATAAATATATCAAAATTATTTTCAATCTTAATGGAACTAGTGTGTTTTGTGCTACTAGCCCAAGTGTGAAGATGACCCTAAGGATAAACCCAATTGTGAAAAACCTTTTTAAATTAATTTTCAATGAAAAAAATGAATCCAAATTCAACATCTCCTACAACTTAAGTATAAAACTTATGGAATCAATTCCATTAAATTTTAGTCATTGAAAACTTCCCAACAATACCAAGAATGCACCTGAATTTTTTCATTTCAAAAATATTATTGAATTTTTTAAAAGAAATTTACTTAATATTCAATTGCTCTCACATTATAAGTCAAAACAATATGAAACCATTTCAATTCACCCCTATTCATCAAGGGCTTTCCAATAGTACCAAAAGCACAATTCATGACATTGTTGATGAAAATATCATGAATGATGTATGTGCATCATGACCTCCTCTAAATTTTGGGATAACCAAGTTTGTTTTATTTGGGTTTAGTCACAAAAAGAAAAGGGAGCTAGCAACACCAAGGCCAAAGTCCTCTCCAAGAACTGCATTTGACATGTGACCTTCATGTATTGGTAAACTATAATGAAAATTTTCATTTTTATACAAGATCTTAAACTACATATTAATTTTGAAACCAAGTATCACCAATGTAATATGATAAATATTTGGCATTTTTACAATGAGCCTTACATTATGATCAATTGTACAACTTTATGTAATATGTGCTAGAACTTAATATCAAGTTATAATTTGAATGTAATATATGCCATAATAAACACCACGTGTTGTACATTGTAATGGATGAAACCTCAAAGTTTGATCCCCCAAACCACTAAAACCCATGAAACATGGATCATATGACCTTTAATTAGAATGTTCAATAGAACACTATTTTTCTTTTCAAGGGTTATAACTTTTCCTTTCAAACTTTTCAATCAAAACTTATGTGTATGAATTTTTCAAGGTAGTGAAATTCATAACTTAACTAGTTTTGGAGTTGATTCTCACTTGGGAATCCCTAAATTGTAACCATTTCAATGTACTCCTTGCCACCAATCACAAAGTATACTATAGGGAAGATAGTGGTGCCTCCTCCCAAAGGTCTAAGTTCTGTGAGTCAAATGAGTTTGGGTTGCTTGGTACCCATCCTAACACCACTTGGCTCCAACTTATGTTAACCAACTTGTTGTTTGGTTTGTGCAAGTTAACTTGCCCATGAACTAGCACTAGCATTGTTTTGTCATAAATTTAAAATCCCCTCTTCAAATTCCCACATGCCTTGTTAACCCCCCTAAATATGCATAGCTAAAGAACATTCTTTGATTTTTTTTCTTTCTATTGTATTCACTTCAAGGAAGTACCATTAATACTTTGGGGTGAGCTTAAGGCACATCATATTGTCATACACATGGTGGATATCATCGGATGGTAAATACACCCTTGGATTGTGGTTGAGGAGGTGAAAGTTCAAATATCAATTTAAACATTTTATGGTCATGACTTCCATGATTAAAAATATTCATGATGATATGGCACAATATAGTAATAAATACACATACATGAATAACAAATTTCGGTGATCCATTGCAATTTCAACAATATGTCAATAGTCAATAATTTAATTTTTTTCAGGCATTGGAATCACATGTCTAGGGCTATGACATTTTGTACCCATCCTTAGTTTAATAAAAAAAAGGACAAAATCCAAATCATCGGTCCAATGCATTCCAATGACCCATCAATAATTTGAGATATTTTATTATTATCATTATTAAGTTATCTATAAAATATAATTACTTAAATTAAACACAAATTAATGCCACCACATCAACCAGCAACCCAATCATTTCAATCAACATGGCCTTTTAAAGTTGGCAAAAATATTCTAGCAAAAAAAATTTACAAAATTTTATAACAAGGAATATGAAAACCACCTTTAAAAAAAACTTCATTGAAATGAAATTTGGTAGAAGCAAAAAATCGTCAAACTTGCATGAATCTCAATCATTCCTACAAAATAGGTATGTACCACAAATAATGAAAATAACCAATAGATCAAAAAAACTTTACAACATAACTTGGTAATGGAACAATGCACACCTTGAGTTTGAAGACAAGAAAAAAATATGTAACCATATTTTGGTATTCCAACAAATTAAATACACAAATTTTAAAAGAGATTTGAAAATCCTCAAGTGGTGATATTTTAAATGACTCTTTTTTAAAAATGGAAGAAAACATTAAAATTTTGAATTTTGAATTCTTTAAATATTAATTTCAAAGTTGGTATTATCCTTTTGTAGAAGTGCAAAAGTGTGCACTGTCCTTTTAGTAGAGGCAATTTTGGTCTCTAAAACCTTAAAAGCTCCCAAATTTTGAATTTTCATGCAAGTCAAAAAATAGAAGTGAAAAGGTGAGAACTTTGGGTAAACCATATGGGATAAAATGGTGATTGTTAATATGTGATAAAACTACACATGATAGGAATGGTCGGTGTGTGTGGTAAGAATATATATTTCAACAAAAAAACCCCTTATTTTGGAAGTCATAACTATAAAGGGGTGAAATTACGCCCCTTGATCATTACCGTCCTTCAAGGAATATGAATAAAAAAACAAAGTCAACACCTTATTATTAAAAAATAAATTGCTTTCACTTACTTATTTTATTACAACTATTCAATTAATAAATACGAAGTTATGCAAAGAATAAAAGAAGAGGGTAAAGTATGCTATTTAAAAATAAACCTATTGTTTTGTTTACAGGTTATTCAAAAGGTGTTAGATGAAGAAAACATAGAAAGGTAACATGGGAAATGAGCATAACTAGAGAATAATTACTCTCCAAGGTTTTATAGTGCCTTCAATGCCCTGTGGACATTACCCTAATGGGTCTATAAGCCTCCTATAACTATTATCCCATCTTAACAGTGCGTGTAAACCCTTTGGTAACTTTACATATCATCTACAACACCCTGGAACACCTTCCCAATGCTACCTACCATTTGCATCAAGTTGCACCCACTCTCGGCCATTGTTTATCACCTAATGTAGTCATTTCTAGTTTACAAACTATTATTTATAAGTGTTTCCCTTCTCCTACTATCATATATTATTTGCTACCTTCTTGTGGTAGCCAATAGTTTAGTATTCCAAAGGTTACCACTTGGTATGCCCCCTTACTTTTTGCTTTAAGAAAAACACATAAATACCATGGAAAAGGGTAGCAACACCTTTGTATAATCTA